>ENA-OPWC01002342-OPWC01002342.1-human-gut-metagenome-genome-assembly--contig:-NODE-2342-length-10656-cov-4.351193_pt1 | contig 10656 bp, 7 predicted proteins | sample MGYA00241504_ERZ502000 | MGnify/ENA primary metagenome ERZ502000 (study PRJEB25962, sample SAMEA2042005) | human gut metagenome | biome: human gut; feature: human-associated habitat; material: faeces...
ACTAAGGTTTTAAGAGAAAAGGGTACCATGAATGGAATGATTACAACAAACGAAAATTATAATTTAGAAGAGATTCTTCCTAAATTAAAAGCTTACACAGTAGGTGATGTCGTTTCTAAAGTAACCTGCGATGAGAAGTATACATTAGAGGGAACAGGGAAAAAAGTTGCCCTTTTAGATCTTGGAGCAAAGAATAATATTGCAAAATCATTAAATGAACGCGGTTGTGAGGTGACTGTTTATCCGGCACATACAACAGCAGAAGAAATCATTTCTTCTAATCCTGACGGAATTATGTTATCCAATGGACCTGGAGATCCGGTAGATTGCACATCTATTATCGAAGAAATCAAGAAATTATACAATACAGATATTCCAATATTTGCTATTTGTTTAGGACATCAGTTGATGGCACTTGCAACAGGTGCAGACACAGAAAAAATGCGTTGGGGACATCGTGGAGGAAATCATCCGGTGAAAGACTTAAAGAGCGGAAGAGTTTATATTTCTTCTCAGAACCACGGATATGTGATCAAGGAAGAAACAATTGATCCAGATGTTGCAGAAGTTTCCTTTATTAATGTAAATGATAAAACAATCGAAGGATTAGACTATAAAAATAAAAACATTCGAACAGTTCAGTTCCATCCAGAAGCATGCCCTGGACCACAGGATACAGCTTACTTATTTGATGAATTTATGGATAGAATGAAAGGAGCAAAAAATGCCTAAGAGAGAAGATATAAAGAAAGTACTTGTAATCGGATCAGGACCGATCGTTATTGGACAGGCAGCAGAATTTGACTATGCAGGAACACAGGCTTGTAGAGCACTTCAGGAAGAGGGAGTGGAAGTAGTCTTAGTAAACTCAAACCCTGCAACGATCATGACAGATAAAGACATTGCAGATAAAGTATATATCGAGCCATTAACAGCTTCTGTCATCGAAAAGATCATTGAAAAAGAAAAACCAGACAGCATCCTTCCAACACTTGGTGGACAGGCAGCCTTAAATCTGGCCATGGAATTAGTAGAGAGCGGATACCTTGAAAAATCCGGAGTGAAATTGATCGGTACATCTCCATCTACGATCAAAAAAGCAGAAGACCGTTTAGAATTCCAGCAGACAATGGAAAAGATCGGGGAACCGATCGCCGCAGGACAGGTTGTTAAAACAGTAGAAGATGGTGTGGAATTCGCTAAAGTGATCGGATATCCAGCAGTACTTCGTCCAGCATATACACTTGGAGGAAGTGGTGGAGGAATCGCCCATAACCAGGAAGAATTAGAGACGATCCTTGAGAATGGTCTTCGTCTAAGCCGTGTAGGTGAAGTATTAGTAGAACGTTACATCGGTGGATGGAAGGAAATCGAATACGAAGTAATGCGTGATGAAAATGGAACATGTATTACAATCTGTAACATGGAAAACATCGACCCAGTTGGTGTTCATACAGGAGACAGTATCGTAGTAGCTCCATCTCAGACTTTAGGAGATAAAGAATACCAGATGCTTCGTACATCTGCATTAAACATCATCACAGAATTAGATGTTCATGGTGGATGTAACGTACAGTACGCATTGAATCCAGACAGCTTTGAATACTGCGTTATTGAGGTAAACCCTCGTGTCAGCCGTTCTTCAGCCTTAGCTTCCAAAGCAACAGGATACCCAATTGCGAAAGTAACAGCAAAGATCGCAATCGGATATACATTAGATGAGATTGAAAATGCAGTAACGAAGAAAACATATGCAAGTTTTGAGCCAATGCTTGACTACTGTGTTGTTAAAATGCCTAGACTTCCATTCGATAAGTTTATTCATGCAAAACGTACTCTGACAACTCAGATGAAAGCAACTGGAGAAGTTATGAGTATCGGAACAAACTTTGAAGGGGCGTTAATGAAAGCCATCCGTTCCTTAGAGCAGCATGTAGACAGCTTAATTTTCGGTGATTACGATAAATTAACAGATGATGAATTATTAAAAGAACTTGAAAAGATCGACGACCTTCGTATCTATGTGATCGCAGAAGCAATTCGTCGTGGATTTGACTATGATACGATCTTTAACATCACAAAGATTGACCGCTGGTTCTTAGATAAGATCGCAGTCTTAGTTGAGATGGAAAAGAAATTAGCACAAGCCGATACATTAGATAAAGCTTTATTACAGGAAGCAAAACGTTTAGAATTCCCAGATAAAGTGATCGGAAGCTTAACAGGTAAGACAGAACGTGAGATCAAAGAATTAAGAAATGAATATAATATTCATGCATCTTACAAGATGGTAGATACATGTGCAGCTGAGTTTGATGCAGCAACACCTTACTACTATTCTTGCTATGACGGAGAAAATGAAGTCGAAGAAACATCAGGAAAGAAAAAAGTCATGGTACTTGGTTCTGGACCAATCCGTATCGGACAGGGTATCGAATTCGACTTCTGTTCTGTACACAGTGTATGGGCATTAAGCAAAGAAGGATACGAAACAATCATCGTAAACAACAACCCTGAAACAGTTTCTACAGACTTTGATGTTGCTGATAAACTTTATTTTGAACCATTAACAGCAGAAGATGTAGAAAGTATCGTAGATCTTGAGAAACCAGACGGTGCAGTCGTACAGTTCGGTGGACAGACAGCGATCAAATTAACAGAAGCACTGATGAAGATGGGAGTACCAATCCTTGGAACAAGTGCTGAAAATGTAGATGCAGCTGAAGATAGAGAATTATTTGACGAGATCTTAGAAGAATGCTGTATCCCAAGACCAAAAGGAACAACAGTCTTTACATGCGAAGAAGCAATCAAAGTTGCACATGAACTTGGATATCCAGTGCTTGTAAGACCTTCTTATGTACTTGGTGGACAGGGAATGCAGATTGCGGTATCTGATGAAGATATTACAGCATTTATGGAAGTTATCAACCGTTACGAGCAGGAACATCCAATCTTGATCGATAAATATCTGGTTGGTAAAGAAGTCGAAGTTGATGCTGTTTGTGATGGAACAGATATTCTGATCCCAGGAATCATGGAACATGTGGAACGTGCCGGAATCCATTCAGGAGACAGCATTTCCGTATATCCATCTATTAATTTAACAGACAGGATTAAACGAATCATCGCAGAATATACAAGAAAACTTGCAAAATCATTACATGTTATCGGACTGATCAACATTCAGTTTATCGTAGCAGATGATGAAGTATATGTTATCGAAGTAAACCCAAGATCCAGCCGTACAGTGCCTTACATCAGTAAAGTTACAGGTATTCCAATCGTAGCGTTAGCAGCGAAAGTGATCACTGGAGCTAAGATCAGAGATCTTGGATATGAACCAGGACTTCAGAAAGAATCTGAATACTATGCAGTGAAGAAACCAGTATTCTCTTTTGAAAAATTAAGAGGAGCAGAGATCAGCCTTGGGCCTGAAATGAAATCCACAGGTGAATGTCTTGGAATTTCTAAGAACTTCCATGAAGCGTTATACAAAGCATTCTTAGGAGCTGGAGTAAATCTTCCAAAATACAAGAAGATGATCTTAACAGTGAAAGACTCCGATAAGATTGATGCGATTGATATTGGACGCAGATTTGAAGCATTAGGATATGAGATTTTCTCAACAAAGAGCACTTGCAGAGTCTTAAATGAAGCTGGAGTTCATGCAAAACAGATTAATAAATTAGAAGAAGAATCTCCAAACTTGCTAGATCTCATTTTAGATGATAAAATTGATTTAGTCATTGATACACCATCTCAGGGTGTAGGTCGAAGCAGAGATGGATTCCTGATCCGCCGTTACGCGATTGAAACAGGAGTAACATGCCTTACAAGTCTTGATACGGCAGATGCTCTACTGACTAGTTTGGAAACAGGAAACAGAGATCAGCTCAGCGTAGTTGATATCGCACAGATTTAATTAAGAAGTAAGAAGGAGTGATGTTATGGGTCGATACACAAAACAGGATGTGATAGACCTCGTCAGAGAAAATGATGTCGAATTTATCAGACTACAATTTTCTGACTTGTTCGGAACAATGAAGAACGTCGCGATCACCGCAAGACAGCTTGAGAAAGCGTTGGATAATAAGTGTACATTTGATGGATCTAGTGTAGATGGATTTGTCCGTATTGAAGAATCAGATATGTATTTATATCCAGATCTTGACAGCTTTGCAATCTTCCCGTGGAATGCGGGAGGAAACCGCGTGGCAAGATTGATCTGTGATGTATACGGACAAGATGGACTTCCATTTGCCGGAGATCCAAGAAATGTATTAAAACGAGTGATGGTTGAGTGCCAGAAAATGGGTTATAAATTTAACGTCGGTCCGGAATGTGAATTTTTCTTATTCCACACAGATGAAGAAGGCCGCCCAACGACGGTTTCTCATGAGAAAGCCGGATATTTTGATGTAGCTCCGTTAGATTTAGGAGAAAGTGCCAGAAGAGATATGATCTTGAATCTTGAAGATATGGGATTTGAGATCGAGGCATCTCATCATGAAGTTGCACCAGCACAGCATGAGATCGACTTTAAGTATGACAATGCCTTAAGAACGGCCGATAACATCCTCACATTTAAATTCATCGTAAAATATATTGCTAAAAGACATGGACTTTATGCAAGTTTTATGCCAAAACCGATCACTGGAGTGGACGGTTCAGGAATGCATCTTAACATGTCTTTATGGAAGAATGGAAAGAATATTTTTGCTGATTCTAAGAATAATCTTGGAATCAGTGAGGAGGCTTTTCACTTCATGGCTGGAGTTATGGAACATGCAAATGAGATGTGCCTGATCACAAATCCACTGGTAAACTCTTATAAGAGAATCGTGCCAGGATATGAGGCACCTGTGGATGTTTCGTGGTCACCATCGAACAGAAGTCCACTTATCAGAGTACCAGCAGCCCGTGGAAGCGGAACAAGGCTTGAATTTAGAAGCCCTGATTCTGCTGCGAATCCTTACCTTGCACTGGCAGTCAGCCTTGCAGCAGGATTAGATGGGATCAAGCGCAAATTAACACCAGGAAAAGGTTCCATGAAGAATCAGTATGAGATGGCTGAGGGAGAAAAACAAGAAGCAGGGATCAATACACTGCCAAGAGACATGAAAGAAGCTCTTGAGATTTTCAAACAAAGCACTTATATGAAAGAACTTTTAGGAGATCATATTTTTAACAAGTATGTTGAAGCTAAGAGTGCTGAATGGGAGTCTTATCAGAAGTTCGTATCACAATGGGAAGTCGATCGTTATTTATACAAGATCTAATGATTGATATATACATGATACGGGAGGTGAGAAGCTTGGTAAACGTCATCGTTTTATTCCCGAAACAAGAAGTCGCCAGAAGCATTAGGAATCTTCTGGTAAGAAGTGGTTTTGAAGTGACCGCTGTATGTGCAACGGGTGCACAGGTAGTCCAGCGTATGGAAGGTGTTGAAGAAGGACTAGTCGTCTGCGGATACAAATGTTCCGATATGATCTACAGTGAATTAAGAGAATATCTTTCTGAAGAGGTCAAGATGTTGCTGATCGCTTCTCGCCAATATTTAGATGACTGCGTGTATCCGAATGTCATAGGACTTTCGATGCCGTTAAAAGGGTATGAATTAGTCGAGAAAACGAGAGAGATCGTTACCGAAATTTCTGAGAAGCAAAGACGAAGAAAACAACGTCCAAAACAACGTACGAGAGAAGAAGTCCGTTTTCTGGAAGAAGTCAAAGAATTACTGATGCAGAATAATCAGATTACAGAGAGTGAAGCCCACGCATATATACAACAAAGAAGCATGAACAGTGGAGTGGGTCTTATCGAAATGGCAAAGATGATTAAAGAATCATTAACATATCAAAACTAGGAGGAATTTATGTTTAAAATTAACGACAACTACTTGAAACTGCCTGGAAGTTATTTATTTTCTACAATTGCGAAAAAAGTAAATGCATACTCCGAGGCAAACCCTGACAAAAATATTATTCGTTTAGGAATTGGAGACGTAACACAGCCTCTGGCACCAGCGATCATTGACTCTTTACACAAAGCAGTAGATGAAATGGGACATGCAGAAACATTTCACGGATACGCACCAGACCTTGGATATGAATTTTTAAGAAATGCAATCGCAAAGAATGATTATCAGGATCGTGGAGCAGATATCAAAGCAGATGAAATCTTTGTAAGTGATGGAGCAAAATGTGATTCTGGAAATATTCAGGAAATCTTTGCACAGGATAACAAGATTGCCGTATGTGACCCTGTATACCCAGTATATGTAGATACAAACGTTATGGCAGGAAGAGCCGGAACATATGATAAAGCAACAGAAACATGGAGCGATGTTATCTACATGCCATGTACAGCAGAGAATAACTTCGCACCAGATTTCCCAAGCGAAGTGCCAGATATCATTTACCTTTGCTTCCCTAACAATCCAACTGGATCAACAATCACAAAAGACCAGTTACAGGGATGGGTAGACTATGCAAACAAAAACGGATGCGTGATCATTTATGATGCAGCATACGAAGCATATATCTCAGAAGATAACGTTGCACATACAATTTATGAATGTGAAGGTGCAAGAACATGTGCGATCGAATTAAAGAGTTTCTCTAAGAACGCAGGATTTACAGGAGTTCGTTTAGGATATACTGTTATCCCTAAAGATTTAAAATGTGGAGATACACAGTTACATGCGTTATGGGCAAGACGTCACGGAACAAAATATAACGGAGCTCCATACATCGTACAGAGAGCTGGAGAAGCAGTTTACTCTGAAGCCGGAAAAGCTCAGTTAAAAGAACAGGTTGGATACTACATGAACAATGCAAAAGTAATCTTTAACGGATTACAGGATGCAGGATACACAGTATCTGGTGGTGTCAATGCACCATACATCTGGTTAAAGACACCAGACAACATGACATCTTGGGAATTCTTCGATCATCTGTTAGAAGATGCCAACGTCGTTGGAACACCAGGATCAGGATTCGGACCAAGCGGAGAAGGATACTTCCGTCTGACTGCATTCGGAACATATGAGAATACGGTTGCAGCGATTGAAAGAATTAAGAAGATGTAATAATCCGGAAGCATTTACGGTGTAAATCTTGAAAGTTATAGCATAAGAAAAAATATGAAATAAAAAAACGGCCGGTATTCGTATGCTGAAAAAATAAAAGCATGCGAATACTGACCGGTTTTTTATTGCTATGTGTCCGGCACATGCGGTTACAATTCATACAGAAAGATTTGAAATCAGTCTTTCGGATATACTCGTAATTGAAGTTCTGTAATATGTTCGCTGATATCTGCCGATTGATGGTTGTCTACCCAGATCAGCTCCAGAAGAGGTCCATCCGGAACCAGACCGTGACGGGCTGCATAGGTTAAAAGTTCTGGAATATAAGTAACATTCTGACGGTAATCCCCTGCGTAGGTGAATGTAAGATATGTGCCGCACTGAGACAATACTCTCCGTAATTATCGATGATAAATACACCGGAATAATTTTCATACTGCCCGTTATTGATTTCCTTAAGCGGAAGGAATGAGCCAATGTTATGGTTGCTGATAATATAAAGATTCTCCGTATTTTTATTCAACAACTGTTTTACCAGAAGATCCATCTCCTCATCTGTATGGTAAGGTGTATTCAATATATGGCAATAGCGGTCAGGGAACGTCTGCAGCCGGATTTTAAGTAATGTCTGGTCTTCGGCACTGGATAATGTCTGCAGACGTTCTTCAACGTTTTTCTGCAGGCGATTTAATTCCTGAATCTGCTGATGAATGGCATCGAGCTCTTCCGTGAGTAGTTTACGTGTATTTTCTACGCTTCGGTTGTCCATATATTCCCGGATCTTTTCCATAGGGAATCCCAGACGACGCAGATCGCGGATGATGTTCAGTCGCCACAGGTCATCAAGAGTATATAGCCGATAATTATTTTTCCCGCGTTTTGGTGCCAGAAGGCCCAGCTTTTCATAATAGCGGAGAGAATCTGGTCCGATATTGTATAGTTTGGATATTTCATTAATTTTGTAAAACTGCTTCATATGTTTTGTGCGATGGAACTATGAAAGAGAGGCGCCTGATTTTTCGGCTTCTTCAATATAATTACTGTTTGGAAGAGATAGTGCACCTGCTTCGAATGCGGCACGAAGCTGTGCAGTTGTACCATTTGGATGTGGACTTCCGTTTAAAATTAAAATATTCATAAGAAAACCTCCTGTGTATATGAAAATATGATACTTGACCTTAGTATTATACCAAGGTTTAAACTATAAATGAAAGAAAAGAACAAAAAGAAATGAGGTTTTATGAATGAGACTTGAGGGAAAGTCTTTAAAAAGTGATTTTTTACGTTTTATTATCCCATCGATCATTGCCCAGTGGGTATTCTCGCTTTATACCATGGTAGACGGAATATTTGTGGCAAGAGGAGTGTCAGAAGTGGCATTAACTGCCGTCAATATCTCAATGCCATTTACAACGGGGCTGTTTTCCATCTCTATCCTGTTTGCGGTGGGAAATTCGACAATCGTGGCGATTCTTCTGGGACAGGGAGAAAAAGAACAGAAATCGAGCATTGAAGTGGGCGCGGGACGTGTCGAGCTGCTGAAAAAATACGATATGATCCGCACCGCAGACTGGAAAAAGAGAGGAGACGCGCATGCAGGAAGAATCCAAAGAGAAAAGTAAAGACGTTTCCTTTGAGTCTCTCCGCATCCTGTCGGAGCGATGGAAAAACGGAACGTTCTCGGAAATCATCGATGACTGGAAATGGATTTTTGGCTACAGCGCGCGCTATAAGGGTGCGATTGTTTTTTATACGATTCTCGGTATCTTAAGCACTTCGCTTGGGCTTGTCGGCAGCGTGGCAGGAAAATATCTGATCGATATCATCACCGGATACCAGATACAGAAGCTCCCGTTGCTGCTTTGCATCATGATCGGAAGCACCGTGTTCAGCCTTGGGTTTGAGAGTGTCATCAACCGCATTTCAACGAAGCTTGGTATCGCCATCAACAACGACATCCAGGCGGATATTTTTGACAAAATCGTTGATGCGGACTGGCTGGAAATCAGCAAATATGCAAACGGTGACGTACTCAACCGTTTCAACGGCGACATTGGAACGGTCAGCGGCAACGCAATCAGCTGGCTCCCGACGATTATCATTGCCGTGTATCGGTTTATTGCCACCTTTTTCGTAATTCTGCATTATGACTGGGTCATGGCACTGATTGCTTTTTTAAGCGCACCGTTCCTGCTTCTGATGTCGCGGTTTATGATCCGCCGTCAGCGGGAATACAGCAAAGAAGTACGCGAGATGAGCAGTAATCTGATGAGCTTTGAGGTAGAAGCGTTCTACAATTTTGATACGATCAAGTCGTTTGGCATCGCACCGTATTACAGTAAAAAGATGCGCTGGTGGCAGGGACTTTTCAAGGACATCAGCCTGAAATATAATCTGTTTACGATTAAAACCAATATTGTAATGTCTATTCTCGGGAGTGCGGTGGAGTTTACGGCGTTCGGATACTGCCTGTTCCGTCTGTGGACGCACGACATTACCTATGGAACCATGACGCTGTTCCTGCAGCAGCGGAGTAATCTTTCCGGCGCGTTTGGAAACGTGATTTCGATTATTCCGTCCTTCCTCAACAGCTCCGTCTCGGCGCACCGGATCCGTGAGCTCGTAGAGCTGCCAAAAGAGGTCCATATCCCGGATAGCGCCAAGCTCGATCCACTGGCCAAGGATGGCTTCCGGGTACAGATGCATGGGGTAGAATTTTCTTATATAGAAGGAAACAAAGTAATCACCAGATCGGAGTTTCAGGCCGCCCCCGGCGAGATTGTAGCGTTGGTTGGCCCGTCCGGCGAGGGAAAAACAACGATGATCCGCCTGATTCTCGGCCTTATCCGCCCGCAGGAGGGGGAAACCGTGATCATTGCCTCAAACGGAAAAACGGTTCCCATGAACGCCGAAACGCGTCATCTCTTCGCTTATGTGCCGCAGGGAAATACGATCCTTTCCGGCACAATCGCCGAAAATATGCGCATGGTAAAAGAGGATGCGACCGACGAGGAGATCATCGAAGCGCTCAAAATCTCCTGCGCCTGGGATTTCGTCCAGCATCTGCCGGATACCATCAACAGCCGCGTCGGGGAACGTGGCCGCGGTTTCTCCGAAGGCCAGTCCCAGCGGCTTGCCATCGCCCGTGCCGTCCTCCGCGATGCCCCGGTGCTGCTTCTCGATGAAGCCACCTCGGCACTGGATGTCACGACGGAACGAAACGTCCTCCGAAACATCATCCGTCAGCGTCCCAACAAAACCTGTATCGTTACGACGCACCGTCCGAGTGTCCTCGGCCTCTGCCAGAGAGTCTATCGTGTCATGAATGGAACCGTGGCCGAACTCGATGGGGCAGAAGGGGCAAAGATGGTGGAAGATTTTTGACAGAAAAAAGACACAAAAAGGACACAAAGGTCGGAAGAGTGATACTTCAAAGTCAAATCAGTTATAGAGTTGTAAGTCAAAATCCTGCTATAATACAACCATCAAAGGTCACACAACACGCTACGTGAAAAGGAGAAAAAGTATGAAGAAAAAAGTGTTAGCAGGCATTCTTGCAG
>ENA-OPWC01002353-OPWC01002353.1-human-gut-metagenome-genome-assembly--contig:-NODE-2353-length-10627-cov-2.095441_pt1 | contig 10627 bp, 9 predicted proteins | sample MGYA00241504_ERZ502000 | MGnify/ENA primary metagenome ERZ502000 (study PRJEB25962, sample SAMEA2042005) | human gut metagenome | biome: human gut; feature: human-associated habitat; material: faeces...
GGGACTGGTGTTCCAGGACCCGTTCTCCTCGCTCGACCCACGTTGGCGAGTCGCCAAATCAGTGGCTGAACCGCTGAGTCTGCAACGGCGTGACCTGAACAACACCGATATCGACGAGCGAGTGGCCGCGGCTCTGACCATGGCAGGCCTTGAACCGGCAGACTTCCTGAACCGGTACCCAATCGACCTGTCCGGCGGCCAGGCGCAGCGCGTGGTCATCGCCCGCGCTATCATCAACGAGCCCAAAGTGATCCTCGCCGATGAGCCGATGAGCGCCATCGACGTGGCCGCGCGCATTCAGATCCTCGACACCTTCGCCGCCATCCGCGCGGCCCGGCCGAGCACCGCCATCATCATGGTCTCCCACGATCTCGGCGTGGTACAGCACATCGCCGACCGCATCCTCGTGCTCCATGACGGGCGTCTCGAAGAGACGGGTTCCACCGCTGAAGTGCTCGGCAACCCCCAATCCGATTACACCCGTCAGCTCATCGAGGCAGCCTCGTTATAGACCTTTTTTGGCTCCCTCTCTGAGGGGAGCTGTCGTAGTGAGACTGAGGGGAGCATATCGGATCAGGCTAGCTCTCGCGAGCACTCCCCCCAGTCGCTTTCAGCGACAGCTCCCCTCAGAAAGGGGGGCCAAGATTACCGCCTATTCAGTGTCGATCACAGCTGGCCGACGAGGTCGAGGCTGGGCTCGATGGTTTCCTCGCCAGGGGTCCAGTTGGCGGGGCAGACCTGGTCGCCGTGCTCGTAGACGAACTGGGAGGCCTGCACGCGGCGCAGCAGCTCCTCGGCGTTGCGGCCCACGTTGGAGGAGATGACCTCGTAGGCCACGACCTTGCCCTCCGGGCTCACGATGAAGTCGCCACGCTCAGCCACGCCATCGGCCTCGTTGTAGGTGTCGAGATCCTTGGCCAGCAGGGCGGTCGGGTCGGCAAGCATCGGGTACTCGATCTTGGCGATCTTCTCGTTGGCGTCGTGCCAAGCCTTGTGCACGAAGTGGGTGTCGCAGGAGACGGAGTAGATCTCGCAACCGATTTCCTTGAACTTGGCGTAGTTCTCGGCCAGGTCTTCAAGCTCGGTGGGGCACACGAAGGTGAAGTCGGCCGGGTAGAAGAAGAACAGGGACCAGTGGCCGAGCACATCGTCCTTGGTCACTTCGTGGAACTCATTGTTCTGGAATGCGTTCACCTTGAAATCGGTCAGTTCATGCTGCAGAAGAGTCATCATCGGTCCTTTCGGGAATTGTTAATCTTCAAGCGTTTACCACCACCTATCGTAATGTGGTGAGCCACGGCTCGCGCGGGTGTAACGTATGAGCCTTATCACACCACCCGCAACCCTTGTGCCCAAATGGCCGTTGCCCCAATCACGACTATGCGCGAATACTCGCTAATATGGCAATCAGCAGCCCGCTGATAATGGAGGTTTCATGGCTCAGTCAGACTTTGAACAGGAATCGACCGCAAACGCAACGTGGAGTCGCATGCTGCAAGGCAACCGGCGCTTTGCCGAGGGCAAGCCCGACCATCCATGGCAGGATCAGGAGACCCGTCAAACGTTGCTTGATGGCCAGAACCCGGATGCCGCGGTGCTCTCCTGCTCGGACTCGCGCGTACCTCCGGAAATCATTTTTGATCAGGGCCTGGGCGACCTGTTCACCGTGCGCACCGCCGGGCAACTCATCGATAGCGCGGTTATCGCCTCGCTGGAGTACGCGGTCAAGAAACTGCACGTCAGCCTGATCTGTGTGCTCGGTCACGAGCACTGCGGCGCAATCGAGGCCGCCGAGCAGGAGCTGGACGACCTGATGCACACCATCACTTCCGAAGCCGACGGCTCACTGGAGGCCGCGGATGCGATGGACGACCTCGACGAGCACATCGCCGCCGCCGAATCGATTATTCTGCGCCAGGCCGGCATGTCCGTCTGGCAGGCGCGCGAAGCCGAGCTCGACGCGCATGAAGACATCGAGCGCGTGCATGTGGCCCACATTATTGAAACTTTGGTGGAGCAGTCTCCTGTCATCCAGCAGGCCCTCGCCGCTGACAAGCTCATGATCGTCGGCGCCCGCTATCAGCTCGATTCCGGCAAAGTAGAAGTGCTGAGCTTCTGAGCGTGCGATCCGCAACATCGCCAACCTGCGTGGGATTTGGCGAATCCTTGGCCATAGCCGCGAGAAACAGCCTCTCTGCACTAGTAATGCCGTCCAGCGCTGGAGCGCATACGGCATCGTCGAAGGCGAGCAACGCATCGGAAACACCGGTCGACACGTCGGCCGCAGTAATGATAAGAGTGCCCTTCCCTTTGCCGAGTTTCTTACTGCCCAGCCAGCACACCCCAATTTGACGTGCCACTCCCCTAGAGTTGAAGCCATGTCACTTGGTTTGAACATCCTCCTGATTTTTGTATTTCTCGTTATCGGTTCCGTGTTCTCCGGCACCGAGTTGGCATTGGTCTCTCTGCGCGGCTCGCAGATCGAGCAAATGGAGCAGGAGGACGCTCGCGGCGCCAAAGTCGCCAAAATCGCACGTGACCCGAACACCTTCCTGTCCACCGTGCAGATCGGCGTGACGCTCTCCGGCTTCCTGTCCGCCTCGTTCGGCGCCTCTTCCATCGCCCCCTACCTGATTCCGGCGGTCGAAAGCTGGGGCGTGCACCCCGGCATCGCCGGCGGCCTGGTGAACATCATCCTGACCCTCATCATCTCCTACTGTTCCATCGTGATCTCCGAGATGGTGCCCAAGCGCATCGCCATGCAGCGCACCGAGCAGATCGCGCGCGCCGTGGTGCCCGCCATCGACGCCTTCGCCGCCGTCTGCCGCCCGATCATCTGGCTCATCGGCAAGAACACGAACGGCATCGTCCGCCTGCTCGGCTTCGACCCGCAGCAGACCGAGTCCGAGGTGTCCGACGACGAGCTGCGCGTGCTGGTCAGCTCCAACACCAACCTCTCCAAGGACGAACGCACGATTCTGGACGATGTGTTCGACGCGTCCGAAACCATCGTCGCCGAGGTGATGCGCCCACGTGCCGACGTGGTCTTCATCGAGGGCGACCAGCCCTTGGCCGAGGCCGCCGCGTTCGTACGCGACCAGCCGTACTCCCGTTACCCGGTGACCGGCAAGGATTTCGACGACGTGATCGGCTTCGTGCATGTGCGCGATCTGCTGGACGTGCGCGATCCGAACGCCAAGATCGTGCGCGATGTGGTGCGCGAAGGCATCTCCCTGCCCGGCACCTCCAAGCTGCTGCCAAGCCTGGAACTGCTGCGTAAGCGCGGCATCCATCTGGCCGTGGTCATCGACGAGTACGGCGGCACGGACGGCATCGTGACGCTTGAGGATATGACCGAGGAGCTTGTGGGCGATATTCGCGATGAGTACGATCTGCCCAGCGAGAAGGGCGGCGAACGCACCACCCGCACCGCGTTCGTCAATGGCGTGGCCACGATCGAGGCCAGCATGACCATTGAGGACTTCGCCGATCTGACCGGCATCGAATTGGAGGACGGCCCGTACGAGACGGTCGCCGGCTACTTCTTGTCCAAGACCGGCAAGATGGGAGCGGTAGGCGACGTGCTGCATTCCGACGACGGCTACAACATGGTCGTCACCAAGGTGGATGGCCGCCGCATCGAAACCATCGAAGTCCGCAAAGCCGGCGCCCCGGACCATGCGCCGCTGCCGGCCGAATCACAAAGCGACGATGCCAAATAGTCGCGTGATATTCACCACCTATTCGTTCGGCCCGGGGCATAACCAAAAAACGTAGAATGAAAGGGCAACGTTCCACCTACTGAAAGAAGGAACATTATGACACTTGCATTTGTTGTGCCGGGCCTTGATGAAGCGGCCAGTGAGAAGGCCATCGCCATCCTGCAGAACCGACTGAGCCAGGAGCAGGAGGCCGCTCTGGTCCTGAAGCACGCACACTGGAACGTGACCGGCCCGAACTTCATCGCCGTTCACGAGATGCTTGACCCCGAGGTCGAGGCCGTGCTGGCCCAGGCCGACGAGACCGCCGAGCGCATTGCCACTCTGGGCGGCACCCCGGATGGCCGTGCTGACGCCATCGTGCGCAACCGCACGTGGAAATCGTTCGACGCTGAGGGCCGCGTGGGCACCGAGGAGTATCTCAAGGCGCTGATCGAGTACTACGACGCCTTCATCGCCGACGACCGCAAGGCCATCGCCGAGCTGGACGAGCTGGATGTGATCAGCTCCAACATCATCCAGGACCACGTGCAGGAACTCGAAAAGTTCCAGTGGTTCATGCGCTCTCACCTGGCATAAGTAAAAGCCGTATTCCGTGGCTCCCCTCAAAGAGGGGAGCCACTTTCGTCTCACGTGAAATAGAGAGTCTCCACATACATAAGTTGGAAAAGTGTATAAAACTCCCCATTTTGAGGTTGGAAAACGTAGCCAAAACCGCATTCTTATGGTTGGAAAAGTGTAAAATATGCGCTATAAACAGTTGGAAAACGTGCCCAGCATAGATGCAAGGCCTACAAATGACTGGAGATTCTCATGCTGCGAAGAAAAATCGAGACACAGCTGGAAGCTTGGAGATCCGCGCCGAAACGCACTGCACTGCTGGTCACCGGAGCCCGTCAGATTGGCAAAACCTATATCATCAGGCACTTTGCCCAACAGCATTACGACCATATCGCCGAGCTCAATTTCATCGAGAACCCTGACCTCGTTGCATTATTCGATCGGCCCCGCGATGCCAAAAACCTACTGATGAGGCTGGAACTGGCCGTAAATACGCCATTAGTACCCGGCAAAACCCTGATTTTCTTTGACGAGGTCCAGCGTTGCAAGGAAATGGTCACCGCAATTAAGTTCCTTGTAGATGATGGTCGGTTCGATTACGCGCTTTCCGGCTCGCTACTTGGAGTCGAGCTCGAAGATATACGCTCGGTACCGGTCGGGTACCTGACCGAGCTGGATATGTATCCACTGGATTTCCAAGAGTTCTGCTGGTCGCAGCATATCGGCAACGACGTATTCGATATGCTTGCCGAATGCTTTGCCAAGCACCAGGAAGTGGATGAGTTCATTCATCAAAGGCTCATGGAGCTATACTCCAAATATCTGGTCATCGGCGGCATGCCTGCCGCAGTCGACTCGTTCGTGGCAAACGGCAGCGTTGCGGACGTGCGCACTATACAAGAGAACATAAAGCGTGAATATCGCCGCGATATCAGCCAATACGCGCGCAAAGAAGACCGGCTGCATATCCGCGCTATCTACGATTTGGTGCCCAGCGAGTTAAATAACCCAAACAAGCGCTTTACCTTCGCCAAAATCGAAAAGAACATGAGATTCCAATCGGTTGCTTCCGATTTCGATTGGCTGGTCAATGCGGATGTAGCCGTCGCCGCGTACAACGTGGACGAACCGTGCACACCGTTGGAGATGAGCAAGGAACGTAACCTCTTCAAACTCTTTTACAACGACGTGGGTCTGCTTACCGGCTCGTTTCTCAAGAAAACCGCGCTCGACGTACTCGACGGCAACCCTGATATCAACTACGGTTCAATCTATGAAAATGCGGTGGCCCAAGAGCTACGCGCTCACGGATTTGACCTGTACTACTACAACAGTAAGAAGCTTGGCGAGCTCGATTTCCTCATCCAAGACCGCAACGATCACGTGCTGCCGATTGAGGTGAAGTCCGGCAAATCCTACAAACGCCATCGCGCAATGGACAACGTGCTCGCCCACCCTGAATACCATCTCAATACAGGCTATGTGCTTGGCCCGTGCAACGTCTCAGTCGAAGGGAATGTAACCTACCTGCCTGTATACATGGCCGGCATGTTCCATAACGAATGACGGGCCGCACACTTAGTCAACAAGTACATGTCGGTCAGATGGTTCGGACTGGTCAGAGGGCCCGCTCTGATCAGTTAGGTCGGTCTGAACGGACTGGCTGGGCTGGTCGGCCTGAGTAGCCCGTTTGGACCGATCCGGTTCGCCCTTGCTGGCCTTCACACTGCTTCAGCTCCAGCTGAAGTTCGCTGATGCGCCGTTCGAGTTCGTCGATGCGCCGCACGTGTGGCGAAGTGAGACTAAGGGGAGCCGAGAGATGGCTCACAGGCCGAGGGCACCGGCCACGGCCATGGCCTCGTGTTCGGGATCGGCCTGGCCGATGTGTACGTTGACGTGAATTTCGTCATCGCCCGGCTCTTCGAGAATGTCGGACTGGGATTGCAGCATGCTCGGCTTCATGAAGTGGCCTTGGCGGTGGGAAAGGCGTTCCATCACCTCGTCGAATGTGCCCTGCATGTAGACGAACACCACGCCTTGACGGCGCAGCTTGTCGCGGTAGATCTTCTTCAACGCCGAGCAGGTGACCACGGCGGGCTCGCCGGCGGCCACGCGCTCGTCGATCCACGCGGCGATGGTGTCGAGCCAAGGCCAGCGGTCTTCGTCGGTGAGCGGGTGTCCGGCGGCCATCGAGATGGTGGCGCATTCGGATCATGCGAACGAATCCGATCAGGCCATCAGCCACATCGCCGGCACTGAAGCCTGACCCGTCATCGTCACAGCACCACGCGGCGGTTGAGGTCGCGGCGCAGCGTCTTCCAGCCGGGTAGGTAGGCGGTCATGCGGCGCTGGAATCCGGCACCGTGGCCGCTTTCCCACAGATGCGTCATCTCATGGACCAAGACGTATTCCAGGAATTGCGGTTCCATCAGTCCCAATTGAAGGTTCATGCGGATGCGGCCGGTTCGCGGCGTGCATGATCCCCAGCGCGAGGTCATGACCCGTAGCGTGATATGTGTGGGCTGCCGGCCGACGACCGGCCCCCTTGGCCAGCAGCTGTGGCAACGCGGCGTTGATCGCGGCCGCCGCTTGTCGTTTGCGTTCGTCGGTCCAGATTTGGGAGCGGTCAAAATACGGTTGGACGTTCGTACCGGCTTGGCCTGGCCCGGCGTCGCCGATTCCCGGACGACTGATATCACCGGTTTTCGGACGACCGGCAACGTCTCCATCATGGCCGCTGGCACCAGATACGCCACGACCTCCGTTCTCGAAGCCGGCGCCCTCGTTCAATGCCATGATGGAGCGCCGTTGCGCCTCAGCCATGCGCTGCTGCTGGGCGAGAATCCACGAATGTCGCTCTTTGACGAAATCCGCGATACGACTCTCGCTCATCCGCATCGGTGCGGAGATTTCGACGCGGCCGCTCGGCGGTTTGATGCGCAGATACAGGTTTTTGATGGGTTTGCGCGTCAGGTGCAGATGGATGCCGTCAATATCCAACGACTGCCCGGCGGCAGCGGACCGAACGGATTTCGGCGCACCGGACTTCGGAGCGGTGGATTGACGACGGCGATAAGGCATGCAAGTCATTCTTGCACAACGGCGGACAACGATGGCGGCCCGCCCGGAACCTAACGTTCCGAACGGGCCGCCATCAGCAATGAACGGTGCTGTCGGCAACGGCTACAAACCGTCACCGAGCCATTGAGTCACCCAATCAGCAACCGGCCGCGGTCAGCACCTGGTCGAGGATCTCGACGCCCTGGGTCGCCTCGTCGGCGGAGATGACGCAAGGAGGAGTGACGTGGATGCGGTTGTTGTGCACGCCGAGAATCAGGCCGCGCTTGTCGCCTTCGGCCACGATCTGCTTCATCGTGGCGTCGTCCAGCGGCTCCTTGGTGGTGCGGTCGGCAACCATTTCCACGGCCCAGAACACGCCCTTGCCGCGAACCTCGCCGATCTTCGGGTGCTTGTCGTACAGAGCGGTGAGCTGCGGGCCGAGCACGTCCTTGCCGATGGTGTAGGCGTTGTCGACGATGTGCTCCTCTTCCATGGCTTCCTGGGTGGCCACGATGGCGCCCATGGCCAGCGGGTGACCGGAGTAGGTCAGGCCGCCGGGGAAGACGATGTCGTCGAAGCGGTGGGCCACCGGGTCGCTCATAATCACGCCGCCGGCGGGCACGTAACCGGAGTTGCAGCCCTTGGCGAAGGAGATGATGTCCGGCGTGTAGTCGTAGTCGTCGAGTGCGAACCAGAAGCCGGTGCGGCCGAAGCCGGCCATGACCTCGTCGGTGATCATCAGGATGCTGTACTTCTTGGTGATCTCGCGCACGCCCTTGAAGTAGTCCTTGGGCGGAATGATGATGCCTGCGGTGCCCGGCACGGATTCGAGCAGCACGGCGGCGATGGTGTCCGGGCCCTCGAACTGGATCACGTGCTCGAGGTGAGCCAGCGCACGCTCGCACTCCTCTTCCTAGGTGGTTGCGGAGAACTCGGAGCGATACAGGTACGGGGTGAAGAAGTGCACGTGGCCGCGAGAGTAGTCGTTGGGCTTACGGCGCCAGTCACCGGTGGCGCTGATGGCCGCACCGGTGTTGCCGTGGCAGCAGCGGTAGGAAGACAGAATCTTGTCGCGGCCAGTGAACAGGCGGGCGGCGCGCATCGCGTTTTCATTGGCGTCGGCGCCAGCGTTGGTGAAGAACACCTTGTCGAAGCCTTCCGGAGCGCGGCGGGCCACCAGGGAGGCGGCGCGGCCACGGGCTAGGTTCGCGTAGTCAGGTCCGACGGTGCACAGGAGTTCCGCTTGCTTCTTGATGCCCTCGATCACCTTCGGGTGCTGGTAGCCGATGTTGACGTTGACCTGCTGGCTGGTGAAGTCGAGCATTTCACGGCCGTCGCCGTACTTCAGCCACACGCCGTGACCGGTTACCACTTCAGTGGGATCCAGGTTGCGCTGTGCGTGCCACGAATGGAATACGTGTGCGCGGTCCAGCTTGTAAGCGTCGTCCCAGATTTCCGCATCCTGCGAAAGATCATGCCCCATGATGTGTCCTTTCCTCGATATTTTCTCGAAGTGCCCGATGCCGTCTCCCGTGGATCGGGTCAGGGCAGCAACGCGCTGTGAATGTCATTATGAGAGTTGAACATTTCGCGTCAAACTCGAACATTTAATAATGTTACAGTAGTGGCGAATACGAAATCATTTTGAAACATAGGAACAAGAACAATAATTGTATCCAGATTATGTAATGTTTATGTTATTCAAAAACATACTCATTGCACAATGCGGCGCTAACATTTGACTACCGTTGCCACAGTGACCGTTACTATCGGCAGTCAAGCAGCCAGCAACAAGCCGGCAACCGCCATCGATCATCAGCCGGCGGCAATCGGCAACATTCACGCAGACGCGCGCTCATCACGCTCGCCGCCAAGATCCGGGAGGCAGATCATGGATACGCCATCGCCATCAACCGCATCAACAACCGCACATGCCGTCGGCTACAACGATGAGCCAAGCATTACGGCCGCTCCCCTGCGTTCCACCGACGACCTGGCCGTTGATGCCGGCCAGTTATCCTCACTCATCCTCACCACCGAGGCGACGGCCACCCCGCAACGCATCGTCGAATCGGTCACCTCGCTGACCTCCTCCGGCATACTTGCGGAAGGCCAGCGCATGCCCACCGTACGCGATCTCGCCCGACTGCTACGCACCAGTCCGGCCACCGTCTCCAGTGCCTACCATGCCCTCGCCAAGTCCGGCATACTGCGCTCCCGCGGGCGCGCCGGAACATTCGTACTGCGGCAGTCGCGCACGCATCGCTACGATGCCGGCGACTTGCTGGCCGAAGCCCCGGCCACCGCGCCGGACCGACCGATTATCGACCTGTCCAAGGGCACGCCGGACCTTTCGCTGCTGCCGGACATCCGCCCGTTTCTCGGCAAGCTCGGCACGCACAAGGCATTCGTCAATTCATACGACGGGCCGACCATCCTGCCCATGCTGGAACAGATTTTGCGACGCAACTGGCCGTATGAGCCGGAGGCGATGACTATGGCATCCGGCGCGGGCGACGGTTTGGCGCACACCATGAACGCTTTTGTTCAGCCGGGTGATTTTGTGATTACCGAGGCACCGGAATATCCGCTGATTCTCGACATGATCGAGGCACATGGCGCGATGGCGTTCGGCGTGCCGATGGACGGGTTCGGTATGCTGCCCGACGCACTCGACCGTGCGCTGACCATGCTGGAATCGCAGCGTCTGGCGGTGCCGCACGGCGGCCATCAGGTCAGTATGATCCTGCTGCAGCCGCGCGCCCAGAACCCTACCGGGGCCAGCTTCAGCCCGCAACGCATCGACGCTTTGGCGGACGTGCTGCTCGCGCACTACCCGAATGGCGTTGGTATGCCGCTGATTGTGGAAGACGATCACAGTGGCGATGTGGCCAATGCGTATGCGACATCGTTGGCGCAACGATTGCCGCAACACGTGGTGCATATCCGCAGTTTTTCGAAGTCGCACGGGCCGGATCTGCGCTTGGCTGCGCTGTCTGGGCCGGAGGATGCCGTGGAGGCGATTATCGCCCAACGACGCTTGGGATCGGGATGGGTGAGCCGGTTCCTGCAAGAGATTCTGTATGAAATGCTGGCCGACAAAGAGGCGTTCCACACGGTGACCAACGCCCGGCATATCTACGCCACCCGGCAAAAGACGATGCACGCGCTGCTGCTGCGTCAAAGTTTGGACGTGCATACCGGTGACGGACTGAATCTGTGGATTCCGGTGCGCGACGAGCCGGCGGCGCTGCGACTGCTGGCCGAACAGGGCATCCGTGTGGCCG
>ENA-OPWC01002354-OPWC01002354.1-human-gut-metagenome-genome-assembly--contig:-NODE-2354-length-10623-cov-6.275076_pt1 | contig 10623 bp, 7 predicted proteins | sample MGYA00241504_ERZ502000 | MGnify/ENA primary metagenome ERZ502000 (study PRJEB25962, sample SAMEA2042005) | human gut metagenome | biome: human gut; feature: human-associated habitat; material: faeces...
ACACCCCATTTCCTAAACAGTATACCATACTGTCTAACAAATGGGGTGCAGTTCACATAAGGCAGAGGAAAGCTATCTGCTTACCACCAAGCTGTACTGCGGTAAGTGCGGAGCGCTGATGTTTGGCGAAAGCGGTGTCAGCCACACCGGGAAGATGTACACCTATTATAAGTGTGCTGCTGCCAAGAAGAAAAAGACCTGCGATAAAAAGGCCGTGCGGAAACAGTGGCTGGAAGATCTGGTGGTCAACGAGACCATGAAGCTGGTGGAAGATGACGCTTCCATGAATGCCATCATTGCCAAAGTCATGGAATTGCAAAATCAGGAAAGCACAGACCTGCCCATCTACGAAAAGCAGTTGAAGGAAACGGAAGTCGGCATCACCAATATGCTGAATGCCATCCAGATGGGCATTCTGACCAGCTCTACCAAGGAACGGCTGGAAGCTCTGGAAGATCAGCGAAAAGAACTGCAAGCCCGCATTGCAGAGGAACGGCTGGCAAAACCGAAGATGAAAGAAGAATTCGTCCGGTTCTGGCTGCTCCGTTTCCGTAAGCTGGATATGACCCAGCCGGAGCAGCGGCAGGCACTGGTGGATGCCTTCATCAATGCCATCTATCTCTATGATGATAAGGCGCTTATTACCTTTAACTATAAGGAAGGTACAGAAACGGTCGCTTTCGGGGAAGCTGTGAAAGCGGAGAAAAGTTCGGATATGAGTGCGCGAGGTGCACCAAATTTTGAACGTCAAATCGAAAGATTTGGCGTTCTTTCTTTATGTAAGAAAGCGGCTGCACACTTTCTGCACACCGTTTGCACATTTGCCCGAATCAGGGGCTTTTCTGCGCAAGGTTTGCACAGCCTGCTTTCCTTTGCATAAAAAGAAGAAATTTTAGGCGAACAAGGCTCTCGTCAACTCTCTGCGTTCGTCTGCATTCATCAGCCGGATGGCTTCAAGGATCTCCTTACCAGAGATTTTTGTGGTTACCGGCTTTTTATTTTGCTGGATCTGGGATGCTGCCGGGGTCAGATCTTGGGAATAGAAGTTGGCTTCGATCTTCTCGGTCAACTCCAGCCGGGGTTTGTCGAAACTCTACTTGTTCACCCGGATGCTGGTGCCGATGCGCAATACCCGGAGATCCTTCGTGTTGTTGCGCAGACGGAAACTTTAGCAAAAAGAGAGAGGGCTGGACGGTGCCAGCCCTCTTGACAGAACCTAATATCAAAGGTTCAGAGATATTTTCAAAAAATTGAAATTCCGAATCGTTTTTACGGTTCAATGACATTGAAGGTTTTTTCAAACTTGGACGCATATGCCAGCAAGCGTTTCAGGACAGTGGGATCTCCGCTGATCTGTATCTGCCCGGCCTTTTGACCCTGCATCAGAGCAAAGAGCTGCAGACGCTTGCAGGTGACGGAAGCCTGCGCATCCGGATGGTTCTCGCCGGGGTAAGACAGCAGGATGCCATTCTTACGGGTTACATAGAACTGTTCATTCACATCTGTCACCGTCAGATTCAGAGTCAGATCATCGTTCTGGGCGGCATTGGCATCACTCATGATACCGATGTAATCCAGCAGCATGGCGATGGTCATCTCGCCCATTGTCGCGGTCAGTCCATTGGCCGAGCGCGCCAGTTTGGACAGGTTGCCTCTGCGGAGTTCTGCAGCGCCCATCAGGTAGGCGTTGCGCCACGCGCCGGACTCTGCCTGATAGCCAAGTTGTTCCAGTGCATCTGCACACAGATTGCGCGCCTTCTGGTTGGACGGGTCGGCGTAGACTAGTTCTTTGGTGATCTGCGCCACCCATTGATACTCGCCCTTTTCAAAATCCTTCTGCGCTTTGCGGAGGACTGCATCGGCACTGCCCAGATATTCTACCAGCTTCTTGGCGGTATCGCTGGGCGGGAGCGGATTCAGGTTGACCGGGTTTGCGTCATACCAGCCCAGATATTTCTGGTAAACGGCCTTGGAATTGTGCGCCAGCGTACCGTAGTACGGACGGGTATACCAGATCTTTTCCAGTTTTTTGGGCAGGGTCAGCATCGCCGAGATCTCATTTGAGGTATATCCCTGATTCATGTAATGCAGGGTCTGGTCGTGGATGAACTTGTAGATCGCTGCCGTGTTCAACAGATACTCATGGATCTCCTCGCCCCAATGCGGCCAGTTGTGGCTCTGGAACACCACATCAGTCTTGCTGCAGAAGCGCTGATCTGCCTCGATGATATACTTCGCCCAGTCGTTGGCATCGCGCACCTCTGCGCCGCGCAGGGTGTACAGATTATGCAGCGTACCGGTGCAGTTTTCCGCCATCCAGAGGGCGCGGTATTTCGGGAAATAGGCGTTCATCTCAGCAGGGGCTTCGGTGCCGGGGGTCAGCTGGAATTCGATCTCCAGCCCGTCGATGGTCAGCTTCGGAACATCTTCTCCGATCTCGTAGGTGGGAGCGATGAGGGACACCGTACCGGTGGACTGTCCCATGCCGATGCCCACGCTCAGCGCACCCTTTTCGCCCTTGTCAAGCACCGTGCCGTACTGGAACTGTGCGCGCCGCGCCATGGCGATGCCCGCATAGACATTCTCGCTGATGGCGTGCTTCAGAAAGCCCGCCGGCGCAAGCACAGGGGTCTTGCCGGAAGCCAGCTGCTTTTTAAGCGAAAGCGTTGCATCCGCTACCTGCTCCCGGGTGATAATGCCCTCCACGCCGCCGAAGTGATCCACATGAGAGTGGCTGTACAGCACCGCCTTGATGTCCAGCGGACCGAAGCGCTCCTCCATCAGCTCCTTAGCTGCCTTCATGTTTTCCTTGCACATTAGCACATCAAACACGATCCAACCGTGGTCGGTGCGGATAAAGGTCGTATTGGCCATATCAAAGCCGCGCACCTGATAGATGCCGTCACATACTTCAAACAGACCGGCTTTGGCGTTGAGTTGGGTATTCCGCCACAGACTGGGGTTTACAGTGTCCGGAGCATCCCGGTTCAAATCGCCGTAGCTTTGCAGATCCCATGCAGATCTGTTATCCTCACCATCGATGATCCTGCCTTCCGCATTGTCCAGCCAGCCGCGTTCTGCGTTGGCAAACTCCCGCCGATCGGAAAAATCCAGCTTTTCATACCATTCGGCGTTCTTTTCTGCCGTGATAGCCGTTGCCTCTTCGATCTCGCCCGGTTGGGTGGAGTCCTTGAAAATGTCTGTGATAAAGTTCAGACTGTTTTCATCGGTACTGCCTGCTGCGTGTGCGGTCAGGGATGCGCCGCAGGCTAACGCCGCAACCGCTGAAGTGGAAAGAAAGTTTCTGCGGGTCATCTTCATGGTGGTTTGTCTCCTTTATATCTGGGTTTATTTTACACAGACCGTGGGCGGCTGCCAGCCGCTCAGGGCATTCATCTTGCGAAAAAACCATTTGACCTTCTATGTTACAGAATACACAGAAAATGCCTGAAAGTCAACGACTTCTGCATTTTCGACATTGAAAACGTGAATATTGACAAAAATATTCGATGTAAATTGGCGAAAACTCCGTTGAAATGAATTTCGAGCAAGCTGTTCTTGTGCGCTGCACGGAGGTATGCTATACTAAACATATCCAACTGACAAAGGAGTATGGCGATGAATGATCTGCATGAGTGGTTTCAGAAAAATGACCTTTGCCCAGAAAACATCTTGTATCTTTACCGTAACGACCGCAAAACGGTCGTTCACCGCATGGATGGGGAAGAAGTTGCGCTGTATGCTCCGTTGCACAGCGTCTTGTCTGCTTTGCCGGAAGATATGTTTCTGAACATCAGTAAGGGAATCGTAGTGTGCCGCAGCCAGATCGTAGATATTAGCAATGACGGTATTTATACAATGTCAGATGGCCGCAGTTTTCAGGGACGTAGACGTGGTCTGAGCGACCATCGCCGCTTGCGCGCAGAAATCAGGCGGGTGGACGCACAGCCACGCCCAATGAGTATGAGCCTGCTGGAAAAATGCAGTCTGCTGGACGATATGCCGCTGGCATTCTGCATTATTGAGCTGGTGTTCAATGAGGACGGACGCGGGGTGGATTTTATTTTCCGCTACTGCAATGCCGAAATGGCAACGATCGAAGGCGTGCCGGTGGAAGAAATGCTTGGCCGTTCGTTTTACGAAGTGTTCCCCAATGGTGATAAGAAATGGCTTGTATCGTATGCGGATGTGGCGTTGAACGGAACAAAGCACATCCTTCACGACTACAGCCCGGAGGTGGACAAATGCCTTACGATCCATTGCTACCAGCCGGAACCGGGGTATTGTGCCTGCGTATGGCAGGCAACAGATCCATGACAGTGACACATTGAAAAGAACCACAAAAAACACATCAGGGAGCAGCTGTGACCTATGCTGCTCCCTGATGTGTTTTGAAATGTCCAAATCCCTGCCATGAATCGTAGTCGGGGTCTTATTTCTGACGGTATCCCAAAAGCCGCTGCACGAAGGGCCGGAGCGAGTGGATGAACTCTTCATCCGAAAGCTCTCTCTGACGTTTCAGCTTCCAGACACAGAGATGATGGAAAAATTTTCAAAAAAGTTGCAGATCGTGCAGGAAAAATTTCTTGTAGTCCGTTTTGTTAGGTGGTATCATTATAATGGTTTGCGCCACTAACCTGAGGCAGCATCTCGCAGACAGGACGTTTTTGGCGGATACTGTGGGGGAAAGCGCAGAACGAATGAAAACAGGCAGAAAGAACTTTTCTTTTTCATGAAACACAGGAGGTCAGGCTTTTCATGCTAGGTTTCAACAAGAAGACACAGGACGCCTCTCCGCAGGAGAATACCGGCGGAGAAAATAAGGTGTTCCACTTTATCAAGACCCACAAAAAGCGCTGCATCGCGGTGGTCGCAGCCGCAGCGGTGCTGGTGGCGGTCATCGTGCCGCGCAAGAGCCGCAGTGCGTCGGCAGACCTTGCCTACACGCAGGAGAAGCTGGGACGCCGCGACATCGTGAACGTCTACGACGGCAGCGGCACCATCAACGCCGCCGATTCCTACACCGTCAAGTCCCTCGTCACCGGCACAGTGCTCACCGCCGATTTTGAGCTGGGCGACAGCATCGAGAAGGGCGATATTCTTTACACCATCGACATTTCGGATGTGGAAAACAACCTCGCGAGCGCACAGCTCTCGGTGGAGCAGGCACAGCGCAATTACGATGACATTGCGGATATGCAGAACGTCCGCACCAAGATCAGCGGCGAGGTCAGCTCCTTTGCAGTCGCCGCAGGCGACGCCGTGCAGGCTGGTCAGGCTGTGGCCACCATCCGCGATACCTCCGTGATGCTGCTGGCCGTGGATTTCCCTGCCGCAGAGGCCCAGAGCTTTGTCGCCGGTCAGGCCGCACAGGTCATGCCGGACACCACTTTTGAGACGCTGAACGGCACCATCCGCTCCGTTTCCGGTGCAGACCCTGCCGGCGACGCCAGCCTGATGACCTGCACCGTCACCATCGCTGTTCCCAACGCGGGCAGCCTGACCACCGCACAGGCCGCTGTGGCACAGGTGAACGGCGTCAGCTCCCTCAACTCTGCACACTTTACTTACCAGCGTGAGGAGACTGTCGTGGCAGCTGCCTCTGGTACCGTGTCTGAACTCTGCGTCAAGGAGGGCAGCACCGTCCGTCAGGATGACGTCATCCTCCGCATTACCGGCAAAGATTTGGACAAGCAGACCAGGAACGCCGCTGACAGCCTGCGCGCTGCCGAGCTGCAGATGTCTTCTGCCGAGAAGACCATCAGCCACTATACCATCGACGCCCCGATCAGCGGCACCATCGTGGATAAGAAGGTCAAGGCCGGCGACAAGCTCAGCGCCAACGACACCGCCATGCAGAACCTCTGCACCATCTACGATATGAGTTATCTGGAAATGAAGCTCAACGTGGACGAGCTGAAGATCCGCTCCCTCGAGGTCGGCCAGGAGGTGGACATCACCGCCGACGCCGTCCCGGGTGAGACTTACAAGGGTGTCATCAGCAGTATCCTTGTGGCAGGCACTACCGCCAACGGCTCCACCAGCTACCCCGTCACCGTCCGCATCGACGACATGGGCGAGCTGCTGCCCGGAATGAACGCCACTGCGAAGATCACCACCGCCAGCGTCAAGAATGTTCTGGCCCTGCCCAACGCCGCCCTCGTCCGGGGCAGCTATGTGCTGGTGACCAAGGATTCGCCCAGCGCTGCCAATGCTGAGACTTCAATGACCGCTCCCGACGGCTACGTCTACGTCAAGGTGACCACCGGCATCAGCGATGACGATTACATCGAAGTGAAGAGCGGCCTGCAGGAGGGCGATACCATCGCTTACGACAACTCCAGCGTCAGTGCGACCGACTTCTACAGCAACATGATGGCCTCCGCCGAAGGAGATGACGAATGAGCACGCTGATAGAATTTGATGGGGTCTGCAAGTATTACCAGATGGGCGACACCCTCGTAAAGGCCGCCGACCACGTCTCTTTCAAAATCAACAAAGGCGAGTTCGTGGCCATCGTCGGCCAGTCCGGTTCTGGTAAATCCACTTGTATGAACATCATCGGCTGTCTGGACGTGCCTACCCACGGGGTGTACCGGCTCAACGGCCGGGACGTGGGTAAGATGAGTCGCAACGAACTGGCCTCGGTCCGCAACGAGATGCTGGGCTTCATCTTCCAGCAGTACAATCTGCTGCCCCGGCTGAACCTGATGGAGAATGTGGAGGTGCCGCTGGTGTACGCGGGCGTCTCCCGCGCCGAGCGGCACGCCCGTGCCCGTGAGGTATTGGAGCAGGTGGGCCTGGGCGACAAACTGAAAAACCGGCCCAATCAGCTTTCCGGCGGCCAGCAGCAGCGTGTGTCCATTGCGCGGGCACTGGTGCGCAACCCGCCGGTGATCCTGGCCGACGAGCCCACCGGTGCACTGGACTCCCACACCGGCCGCGAGGTGCTGGGGCTTTTGCAGCAGCTGCACAAGCAGGGACATACCGTGGTGCTGATCACCCACGACAACTCCATTGCCGTGCAGGCCGACCGCATCATCCGGCTGGAGGATGGTCAGGTGGTCTACGATGGCGACTCCCGCGCGCCGGAAGCCATCGTCCAGCCGACGCTGAACTTTGAACCGGCAGAACAGGAGGGGAACAAATGATCATTGAGACCTTCCGTCAGGCCCTCCAGAACGTGTGGAGCAACAAGCTCCGCACCTTTTTGACCATGCTGGGCATCATCATCGGTGTCATGGCGGTCATCGTCATCGTGGGTCTGGGCAACGGCATGACCCAGAGCATGCGGGACAGCTTTTCAGCACTGGGCACGAATGCCCTGTCCATTCAGGTCTGGGGCTACGGCTCCCGCACCGCCTCGGTGGAGGATGTGTATAAGATCGCGGATAAGAACAAGGAGCTCATCTCCGCAGTCTCGCCCCAGATCGATTTCAGCAACAACACCCCCAAGGTGGGCACCACGACCTACCGCTACGGCACCAGTGTTTACGGTGTGGACGAGCACTACGCCGAGATGAAAAACTATACCCTCGCCCAGGGGCGCGGCCTGCAGTACATGGACATCAAGGACAACAAGCAGGTCTGCATCATTGGTGATTACCTCAACCGGGCGGCCTACGGCGGCAATGCGGTGGGCCAGACCATCAAGCTGGGGGCCTACAAGTTCCGGATCGTGGGCGTGCTGAACGCCAAGGTGACGGACAAGAACATGCAGCAGGGCTCCGACGATGACTGCATCTATCTGCCCTACACCACGGCCATGCGGCTCTCCAGCCAGTCCAGCGCCAAGAACTTTGTTGCGATCATGAAGGACGAGAGCCGGGCCAACGAGGCCAAGGCGGTGGTGGAAAGCGGCCTGTACGACCTGCTCAAGAGCGACAACGCTTACTACATCTACAGCGCCAGCGAGTGGCTGGAAGAGATGAACGAGATGATCAACATGGTCATCATCATCCTTACCGGCATTGCCAGCATCTCGCTGCTGGTGGGCGGCATCGGCATTATGAACATCATGCTGGTGTCGGTGACCGAGCGCACCCGGGAGATCGGCATCCGCAAGGCACTGGGTGCCAAGGAGCGGGTGATCCTGTCGCAGTTCGTGGTGGAAGCTGCCACCACCTCCGCACTGGGCGGCGTGCTGGGCATCGTCCTTGGCTATATCGTGTCCATGGCGGCAAACCGCATTCTGCCCATGATCTCCAGCGACATTGATGTGACCGTCAGCCCCTCGTTCAACTCCATCGTGGTGGCCTTTGGCATCTCGGTGGGCATCGGCGTGCTGTTCGGCTACCTGCCCGCAAAGCGCGCAGCGCGGCTCAACCCCATTGAAGCATTGCGCTATGACTGAACTCTTCTCAGCCGGCGTTGCGCCGGACTGCCAAACACCAAGGAAGGGGAATATACCTATGAAAAAACGTCTTTTCGCATGTCTGCTTGCAGCATGCCTGGCTGTATCCGTGCTGGTGCTTCCGGCATCGGCGGCCAGCCTGAACAACTCGGCCATTCAGACGGCCATCACGCTGGGCGCTATGGATACCAGCCAGACCGGCAGTCTGGATGCTGCCGTCACCCGCGGTGCATTTGCCAAGATGCTGGTCTCCTTTTCGGCCTACCGCGAAAGCGCCAGCCAGCAGGGCAATCTGGGCACACTGTATAAGGATGTGCCCGGCAGCTCTCAGTGGGCACCCTATGTGCGCATTGCGGTGCAGCAGGGCTGGATGAACGGCTACACGGACGGCACCTTCCGCCCGGACAACGCCGTCACGCTGGAAGAAGCCTGCACGGCCGTGCTCAAGCTGCTGGGCTACAAGATGACAGATCTGAACGGTGCCTTCCCGGCGGCGCAGCTGAACAAGGCTCAGGAACTGGGCCTGCGCAGCCAGCTGAACAGGGCACAGGGCCAGACCATGAACTATGAGGACTGTGCTGTGCTGCTGTACAATGCCCTCACGGCCAACACGGCCTCCGGCGGAGCTTATGGCAGCACCCTGGGCTTTACCGTGGCAAATGGTCAGGTGGATACCTCCACGGTGCTGCTCAGCAGCCTGAAGGGACCCTTTGTGGCGTCGGAGGGCACCCAGCTGCCCTTTGCACCGGTGAGCGTGTACCGCAACGATAAGGTGTCGGAGTCCGGCGAACTGAACAAATACGATGTGTATTATTACAGCGAGAGTCTGCAGACGGTATGGATCTATACCCGCCGCGCCGCAGGCCGCATCACAGCAGTTTCGCCCAGCGCCAGCGCTCCCACGGCGGTGACCGTGGCCGGTACCAGCTACCAGCTGGGCAGCTCGGCGGTGGCGTCCAAGATCTCGTCCTTGAACGGCGGCGGCGTGGGCGAAGTGGTCACCCTGCTGCTGGGCATGGACAATGAGGTGGCGGATGTGGTCACCGGCGAAGAGGCCGACAGCGTGTTCTACGGCGTGGTGCAGACGGCCACCCGCTCCCTTGTGGAGGACAACGGTGCCGACGTGCTGCAGCGCGTAGCAGTGATGTGCACCGACGGCATCACCCGCACCGTGAATGTGGACAAAAGCCTGAACTACCCCGCCGGTTGGATGGTGCGCATCGACGTGACGCCGGAAGGCGAGAACGTGACCGCTATTGAAAACCGGACCATCAGCGGCACGGTGAGCGCAGACGCCACCATGCTGGGCGACCATAAGCTGGCAGACGACGTGCAGATCTTGGATACGACTACGGAGGGTGTGGCTGGGACGGTTCGTCCCAGCCGCCTATCCGGGACGAAACTGAACATGTTGAATGTCCGCTACTATACGCTTAACGACAACGGTGAGATCGACCGGCTGATCCTCAACGATGTCACCGGCGACCTGTGGACCTACGGCGTGCTGGATGATATCAAGAATGTGGCAGTCAACTACTCGGAACTGCAGACGCTGGCCAAGATCATTTCCACCGGCAAGAGCGACAGCACGGATACGCAGGATAAGATCGTGGACGACCTGAAGGATGTTCTGGTGCCCACCACCAGCGAAGTGCTGTGGGGTGTGATCAACGGCGACATCCTCTCCACTCTGTGGCAGAAGATCACAGCCAACACGGATAGCCTGCTCAGCCTTGGTCTGCGGCAGGTGGGCAACCTTGTAGGCGAACCGTATGCGTCCATCTTCCGCTATATTGGCGGCGGCGCTACCTATGTGTGCTATGTCAATGGTTCGCAGGTAGCTTTCACCACCAACGTCAAATATCCGGTGCTGGTAGGTGGTGTTGCAGCCCGCAGAGAGACGACCGGCAGCGTGCGGACGATGGTCCAGCTCATGCCCATGAAAATCGATCAGGTGGGTGCAGCGTCGGTCATGAGCAACGGCACCCGCTTTGAGATGGCGGACGACGCACAGGTGTATCTGTGGTACAAGGGTCAGTACTACGCCACCAAGCTGACCGAGGTCAACTCGGAGGGCTACTACCTGACCGGCTGGTACGATAACTTTGGCTGTGCTGCGGGCAAGCGCGTGCGTGTGATCGTGGCCGTCAAAAAGGACTGATGGATTATTACAGCGTCCCGCGCCGCATTCTGCGCGGGGCAAGGCAGTTGGTGTACCCACGCCGCTGCCCGTTTTGTGATCGGGTGCTGGGCAGTGTGCCTGTCTGCCC
>ENA-OPWC01002365-OPWC01002365.1-human-gut-metagenome-genome-assembly--contig:-NODE-2365-length-10581-cov-2.751663_pt1 | contig 10581 bp, 8 predicted proteins | sample MGYA00241504_ERZ502000 | MGnify/ENA primary metagenome ERZ502000 (study PRJEB25962, sample SAMEA2042005) | human gut metagenome | biome: human gut; feature: human-associated habitat; material: faeces...
AATGATCAGCAGAGATGTCAGGGTGGCATCTCTGCTTTTTGCTTTAACAGTTACACTTTTATTTATGTAAAGCTACAAAAGAATTTATCAGATGTGGTATAATATAGTATAAACAGAGTAACTATTCAGAATAGTTACCGGGTATAGCAGGGAGAAGACATAAAATGTATACATTATTACTGGTTGATGACGAAGAGGATGTAATAGAGGTAATCGAGAGAAAGGTATCCTGGGAGCAGATTGGTTTTCATGTGGTAGGACATGCGGGAAATGGCTTCAAGGCGCTTGAAATGATGGAGGACATGCAGCCGGATGTTGTGATGACTGACATACGTATGCCTTACATGGACGGACTTGAGCTGTGCAGTAACATCAGGCAGAGGTTTCCTGCGACGAAGCTATTGCTATTCACAGGATTTGACGATTTTGAGTATGCAAAGGAGGCAGTACATCTCGAGATAGAGGAGTATATTTTAAAGCCACTCAATCTGGCTGAAATCACGGAGGTATTCAAAAAGCTTAAGACAAAGCTGGATGATGAGCTGAACGAGAAGAAAAACACAGACATATTGAAGCAGTATTATGCAGCATCACTGCCTGTTTTGCAGTCAAACTTTTATACGACACTTATCGAGGGACGCATACCGGAAAATGAGCTGGGCAGGTACATGCGTGACTATAAGATTGTGCTTGAGGGACCATATTACTGCTGTATTATCATACATACCTCCGCAAGTCAGATGCCGCAGGGCATGGATATCAGACTGCTTGCAGTGTCAGTAGAGCGACAGGCACAGGCTGATTTAAAGGAGCGCTGGAATGGCAGGATTTTTAACTATCTCGGTGATACGGTCATGATAGCCCAGCTTATGCAGCAGGAGGATATCTCTGAGCTGACAGATGAGTGCGACAGATTCTGCAAATATGTAAATCATGTAATGGGAGCAAAGGTAACTGTCGGAATCGGACAGGTGTGCGAAAATGTACAGGAGCTGGTGAGCTCTTATCAGAGTGCGAGGGAGGCAGTATCCTACAGGGTGCTTTATGGCAGCAACAGGGCAATAAACATGACAGAGGTTGAGCCACAGCGACGTATATCAAAGGATGGCGATGAGGGAAATGAGCTGTCATATTTATTTAAAATGATTTGTATCGGCAAGATAGAGGATGTGGGACAGGCTGTTGAAGCGTATATGCAGCACAATTTTATGTCGCAGCAGTCACTTGAGAACTACCATGTGGCAGTAATGGAGCTTATCAGTGAGCTATATCACTTCATGAGCAATAATGAGCTAAATGCGCAGGAAATATCGGGAAGTGTAGGCAGGCTTTATAATGAGCTCTCCAATTTTGAGCCGGTGGTGCTCAAGCAGTGGCTTTTGGATTTTTCAAGCAGGCTGCACGATGATATGGCTGATGCCAGATACAACTCCAAGAAGTCACTCATAGACAGTGCAAAGGATTATGTGCACAGGAATTACAGAAGTGTGGACCTTGGACTTGACGATACATGTAAGGAATTAGGAGTATCTAACTCGTATTTTTCAAGTCTGTTCAAGAAGGAAACCGGCAGCTCGTTTGTGGAGTATCTGACTGATTACAGAATGGACAAGGCTGCCAGAATGCTTGTGGAGACAGACGACAAGAGCTATGTCATAGCCCAGAATGTAGGCTATGCGGATCCGAACTATTTCAGTTATGTTTTTAAGAGAAAGTATGGGGTTTCCCCATCCAGGTACAGGACAGAGTATGAGAAGAATAAGGTATAAATCAGGCAATATACAATCCATAATAATGCTCTCATTCTCACTGCTGTCGCTTGCAATAATGCTTGTCACAGTTGTGGTGATGTATATAAAATTTGCCGATGCATCGCAGGACAGTATCATAGAGAGCAATCATAAGGTGATGGACCAGACAATAGACAGTGTGGAAAGCTATCTGGTCAATATGAGGCAGGTTTCGGATTCGGCGTATTATAATGTAATAAAGGAGAATGATATTTTAAAGCAGTCTGACAGCATACACGATGGCATGAGCCTGCTCTATGAGTCAAACAAGGAATATCTGCGCAGTATTGCCTTGTATAATCAGTATGGAAGCCTTATAGCTGCAGAGCCTGTTGTGTCCCAGAAGGAGGACCCGGATGTGACAAAACAGGACTGGTTTATAGAAGCTATGGAGCACATGGAAAATATACATTTTTCAACACCTCATGTACAGAATCTGTTTGACAATGCAACTTACCGCTATTACTGGGTTGTTTCCTTAAGCCGTGCAGTGGAACTGACAAGCAACGGAAATTCTACGCTGGGTGTTTTGCTGGTTGATATGAACTACAGCAGCATTGAGCAGCTTTTTAATAAGGCAAATACAGATAATTCATCGGAATATGTCTATCTGATGGACAGCGATGGTGAGATTATCTATCATCCGAAGCAGAAACTGATTTACACAAATCTTTATGAGGAAAATAATCTTGAGGCGGTTCATTATGATGACGGTTCCCATCAGGAGATTTTTCAGGGGGAAAAGAGACTTATCACCGTCAAGACGGTCAGCTATACCGGCTGGAAAATTGTGAGCGTTGTGCCAATGAGCGCCTTTAATATGGGACTTTACGGTACGCGAATGTTTGTGATTATGTTGATGGCGTTGTCGATGCTGATGATTATTATCATCAATCAGCTTGTGTCTGCAAGAATTGCAAAACCATTACAGCGTCTGAATGAATCCGTCAAAGAATGGGAAGCGGGAAATCTGAATCCTACTATATATGTAGGCGGATCGTTGGAAGTAGAACATCTGGGAAAGACGTTGCGCTCTACGGTAGAACAGATTAACCAGTTGATGCATGATATTTTGTATGAACAGGAAGAAAAAAGAAAAAGTGAACTGGATGCATTGCAGTCACAGATCAATCCACACTTTTTGTATAATACACTGGATTCTATTGTATGGATGATCGAGGGCGAACGCTACGAGGATGCGGTCTTTATGATCACGCAGCTTGCGAGTCTGTTCCGTATCAGTCTAAGCCGCGGAAAAACGATCATCAGCGTTGAAGATGAGATCAAACACGCAAAGAATTACATGAATATCCAGAAAATTCGTTATAAAAACAGCTTTGCAATTGATTTTTCCATAGAGGAGGAAATTTTGCACTGCTGTACGGTAAAACTCGTGGTGCAGCCGCTGTTGGAAAATGCGATTTATTATGGCGTGGAAGGAATGGACGGTGAAGGCGAGATCCATGTAAAAGGTTACCGGAAAGAGGACGATATTTATATAGAAGTCAGCGATAACGGACTTGGTATGCCGCAGGATATGGTGGAACAGCTTCTGACCGACAATAACCGTGTGAGAAAGCATGGTTCCGGTGTGGGTGTGATCAATGTACATAATCGTATCCGTCTGCGGTTTGGCAAGCCATATGGCCTTGAAATCGAGAGTATGCCGGATGAGGGAACCACCATTCGTATCCATCTGCCGTATATTCCATATGAACCGGAAAAACTGGAACTGCTGGAAAACGGAAAGATGCAGGAACTGAAAGGGGGAAAGAGCAGTGAAGAAAAATAGGATTTATTTTGGATTGCTCATTCTTGCCCTGGTAGTGACGATTGTCTGGACATCCGCTGGCATGCTTGGAGTGAATAAAGAAGAGAAAAAATACAGTGTGTCTGTGATCGTCAACGACAGCAACAATGACCGCTGGATCGCAATGCGCGAGGGACTGGAGCAGGCAGCGAAAGATGACGATATTCAGTTAAATTATGTTTCCACCGGTGTCTTTGCAAGTGAAGATGAAGAAAAGGCGCTGATCGAGCGTGAAGTGGAGAATGGAGCAGATGGAATTATCGTACAGCTTGTCTCAAGTGAGGACACCTATGCAGTTTTTGAGAAAATAGATTCTTCTGTAGCGGTGATGTTATTGGAAACAGATGCGGTGTCGGAGGGAGTTTATTCCGTGACAGCCCCGGATAATCTCTGGATTGGTGAAGCACTGGCACAGACAGTTTTGCAGGATTATGGGGATTCTTTATCTGAGAAAAAAATTGGAATTCTCAGCGGAAACCAGAATCAGCTTTCCATGCAGCAGAGGCTTGGCAGCGTGAAAAAGCTGCTGGAGGATGAGAACATAGAGCCGGTCTGGATTTTATCCGGTCAGGGGGAGAATCTGTCATCGGAACTTGTGACAAAACAGGCAGATGAACCGGTGGATATTCTGATCACATTGGGAAATGCGGAGACAGAAACAGCAGTGGATTATCTGCAGGCGGATACCAGTTATAAACGACAGTTTATGATTTATGGGGAAGGGTGTTCGGATAAAACGGTATATTATCTGGACAAAGGCATAATTAAGTCGCTTGTAGTACCAAATGAATTTAACATGGGATACCAGAGCGTACATACGATTGCGGAACAAATCAAATACAAGTTTTCCAGTGCAGAAAGCACGACGGTGGACAGTCTTGTGATCAACAGGCAGAATCTGTATGATGAGGAGAACCAGAAGACATTATTCCCGATCGTGCAGTGAATCAGAGGGATCATGGTGTGGATAAAACAGGAAGAAAGAGAGAAGGTATGGCATGGGAAGTGCAAAACAGAGGATTTCAGGTGCATTGATCCTGACATTGGGTGCATCAATGCTTGTGGGATGTGAACTGCCGGAGAGAAATACACAGGTGAAAAGTATCAAGATCGGCGTGACACTTTATGATCAGTATGATGCTTTTCTTTCTGAGCTGATGGAAGATTTTAACACCTATGCAGCAGCGAAGGAAGAGGAGACAGGAATCGCCATTAATGTGGAAGTCTATAATGCGTCACAGAGTCAGGCGACACAGAACAATCAGGTGGAAGCTATGGCACAGGATGGATGCGACATTATCTGTGTGAACTTAGTGGATCGTACGGATCCTACAACGGTCATTGATCTCGCGGAGAAAAATGATATCCCTGTCATTTTCTTCAACCGTGAGCTGGTGGAAGAGGATTTAGAGCGCTGGGATAAATTGTATTATGTGGGGGCGAAGGCATTTGAATCTGGAATGATGGAAGGACAGATTGCCGCAGCGGCTTTTTTACAGGATCCATCGGTCGACAGAAATCAGGACGGAGTCTATCAGTATGTTGTGCTTGAGGGGGAGCCGGGGCATCAGGATGCAATAGTCCGCACGGAATACTCGGTGAATACGATTGTTTCCAGCGGGATTGAGGTGGAAAAACTGGGTTATGCCATTGCTAACTGGAACCGTGCACAGGCACAGAATAAAATGACACAGCTTTTGAGCCAGAATGGCAATAAAATAGAGTTAGTGATCGCAAACAATGACGATATGGCAGTGGGGGCGATCGATGCATTGAAGGCCTCAGACCTAAGCCGGGAGGAATGGCCGGTAGTGGTCGGAATTGACGGCACCAATGTTGGACTTGAGGCAGTGAAGAATGGCGAGATGGTCGGTACCGTCTATAATGACAAAGAAGGACAGGCAAAGGGAATGTTGGAACTTTCTTTTGCACTTGCCACGGGCGGAAATCTGGAGGATCTGAATCTGGAGGATGGAAAATACATAAGAATGCCTTATGCAAAAGTCGGACCGGATGATGTGGATGAATATTTGAACAGATAACGTTTCTGGCAGACAGGAAATGAATGGGAGCAAAGATTTGAAGACAATCATTTATTTTAAAGGTGTCTATGACACGCTTGATTTATTTACAGATCATTTGATCGAGGCATTTGAATCCATGGGATATGGGACATTTGTGTATCACACTGCAAATGAGGAAGTGTGCAAAAAGATGTTGCTCCGCCTTCTGGATGAATCACAGGAATTTGCAGTAGTGACATTTAATAACCTCGGATACAATCTTTCTTTTGAACAGTCTGAAGCAGCGGAGGATGAAGAGAAAAAACCGGAAGAACATAATATATGGAATTATTTTCATATCCCATATATTGACATTCTCATGGATCATCCGTTTCATTATGAGAAACCGCTTTGCAATATGCCGGAAACGGCAGTGATCCTCTGCACAGACCGCAATCATGTGAAATATATCCGGCGTTTTTTCAAAAACATCCATCGGACAGATTTCCTTCCACATGCAGGAGTGGAACTGGGACATAAGCATAAACCTCTGAATGACCGCAATATCGATGTGCTGTATGCAGGGGCACTTCCAATCTATACGGTCGCAAAGATGATCCCGGATCTTCATTCCATCCCGGAAGTCGACGGTGAGCATATGATGCAGTCGGTGTTGGGCGAACTGGTGCAGCACCCGGAACAGACGACAGAACAGGCGATAGAAGCATATGTAAAGTCAGTGCGTGGAGATATATCCGACGAGCGTTTACAGGAGATCATTGTAAAAATGCGGTTTCTGGATTCCTACGCGACGTCTTTTTTTCGGGAGCAGGCGGTGCGCATCCTTGTGGAGAGCGGCATTCATGTGACCGCGTATGGTGTTGGCTGGGAACAGTGCGAATGGAGTGATAATCCGTATCTGACATATGGGGGAAAGGTGCTTGCACCGCAGATTCTTCCGCTTATGAACGACTCCAAGATCGTATTAAATACCATGACCTGGTTTAAAGCAGGTGCGCACGACCGTATTTTTAATGGTATGCTTGCAGGTGCGGCGGTAGTGACAGATGATTCCACTTACCTGCGCAGAACATTTACGGATGGAAAAGAACTTGTGATGTTTTCATTAAAGGAATTGCAGACACTGCCGGAACGGGTATTTGACTTGTTTGGCCACAGCTCCCACATGCAGGAGCTGGCAGATTGTGGATATCGTGCCGCAAAAGAGGGGCATACGTGGAAAAACAGGGCAGAGTATATCCGCGAGTGCTATTTTGACTGAAGATCATATGCTGTAAAAGATGGAGGGACAAAGAATTAATGCACATTTTAATGTATCGTTGGAAGGCATACAATTACCGGGATATTGAACAGACATTCCGCCTGTTAGGACATACGGTGGACAATATTGAGCAGGAACTTGGAAATTATGACATTGATCCCGAATTTGAGGCGAAAATCGAAGCAATGATGGAAAAAAATCATTATGATATGGTGTTTACGGTCAATTATTTTGCACTGATCTCAAATTCCTGCCAGAAAATGGGCGTAAAATATGTGTCATGGACGTGTGACAATCCACTGATCAGCATGTATCATGTCTCTGTTTTTAACGACTGCAACTACATTTTTACGTTTGATAAAACAAACTATCTGGAATTTAAAGAGATGGGGGTAAAACATATCTGGTATCTTCCGCTTGCAGTGGATGCTGACCGGGTTGATGCGATTTTACAGAAGTCAGAGGACAGTGTAAAATACGGCGGTGACATTGCATTCGTGGGAAGTCTTTATGAGAGAAATTCCTACGACAGAATCAAGCCTACGCTGCCGGAATATCTGAGAGGCTACTTTGATGCGGTGATGGAAGCACAGCTTAACATCAGTGGTGCAAATATCGTGGAACCAATGCTCACAACGGATATTTTAGAACAGCTGCAACAGCATTTTTCGCTGGAAAAGTCGGAGGGTTCCTTTTCGGATCTTGGACTGATCTTCCAGACGACCGTGCTTGGATTTAAAATCGCAGAGATTGAGAGACGGCGTGCACTGATCGAACTTTCGAAACATTTTCATGTGAATGTGTATAGCAACAGTAATGTCTCAGATCTTGTGAGAGTGCAGTACTGCGGTTCTGTCGATTATTGGAGCGAGATGCCAAAAGTGTTCCATGAGTCGAAAATAAACCTGAACTTCACGATCCCCAATATTAAAAGCGGGATTCCGCTCCGCATATGGGATGTACTGGGGGCAGGAGGATTTCTGATGACAAATTATCAGGCGGAGATCCCTCTTTATTTTAAAGAAGGGGAAGACCTGATATGTTTTGACGGTGTGGAAGATCTGGCGGAGAAAGCCGGCTATTATCTGGAACATGAGAAGGAGCGGAGGGAGATTGCCCATAACGGCTATGAGAAAGTGAAACAACATCATTCTTATGTAAACCGTATAGAGACAATTTTAGAGACGATCGCATAAAAAAGACTGTTGCATGAAAGCTGATTCATGTGACAGTCTTTTTAACAATAGCGGTCTAACATCATTCCGGAGTAGATTGAAGTGATATATGGTGTCGCAAAATTATGTCCCGGGTTCTTGTAGGCTACAATAATTTTGTTCACGTAATTCATCGGGTCAATAGACGCCTCTGCTGCTTTACTGTTTAATGTGTCCTTAAATTGATTCAGGATCGAAAAATTATCCTGCGCATCTTCTGCGGTTGCAGCATCGTACAGAAGATTGCGGTCAATATGCAGATAATTGTCGGCGTCTAATTCCAATCCCATTGCTTCTAATTCATTGCGGTAGTCTTTTGCAACACTGCTCATGTCAGAGACGAGCTTATTAGGGCGCTGGGCGTCGGAATATGAATGACCGATCTTGATCACTTCATTATAAGCATTGGCGAGTCTGCTGACATTGTCAGCAACGGCATCGGCATCTGTCTTGAAATTGATCGTTGCCTCTGAGCCATCCTTGCTGATTCCGTTTAATGTCAGATTAAACTGGTTATTTACCATAAAAGAATTTGAGTAGGAGGAATGTTCTTTCCCATTTAAAACAAAAGAAGAATTCCCAGCTTCCTGCGCAATCTGATTGATTCCCAGAAGCTTTATGGCGTGCATGGAGGAGGGACTGGCATCCGGCAGGATCTGGAACAGATAGTCTTCATCATCTGCAATGCCAGTCTGGCTGGAGGAGAGCACAAGTGCATTTTCTCCTTTGCCGTTCTGGACCATGGAGGCATTGATGCCGATTTTCGAGTGGTTGATCAACTGCATCAGTTTTTGCTGGACATCAGCATTGGAATCCTTACGGTCGACAGAAAACTGAAATTCGTAAGAATTCGTATTTGTGTTCAGGTCAAAGGAATAAATGCCGGGTGTAAACTGATAACGATCCGGCTGAAGGTAATTTCCCTGATTGATCTGTTCTGTTGCCAACTGCTTTACTGCTATATGAAAGGAAGTTGTATCCGGAGTGTCGTCGTTTCCAATGTATTCTGCGGTTACGACATCTTCATCCGATGACTGGGCAATCTTTTTGGAAAAAGCTTTTTCAATGCTCTGGTCGCTGCTTGAAAGTGAAGCTGCGATATGCTGGATGTCTCCGACACTTTCCTTGATATCAATCGCATATTTTTTCGCTTCCCCGAGGTTTTTGATTTTGTACAGAGGGGATTCTTTATTTGTTTTTACAATTTTATTATAGGTGTCACGCAGCTGGCTTTTCTTGTGCGTGTCATAGCGCGATACAGTCGAATTGCCATAGGTACTCAGATAGTACTGGTAGGCGCTGTCAATGGCTGCCATAGATGTTCCCCTCCTTTCTTCCTTGAAATCATAATGCAGTACTGTCTTAATATAATAAGAAGTAATTCGTTATGCGGGGATGAAAATCCGTTTCATTAGATTACAGAATATATATCGGTAGTTCTATAAAAAATATTTATCTTTTTTTACATTATTATAGGAAATGTGGAAAAAAGCAAGAAAAAAACAAAAAAATTTGTTGACGACCAATATTCTGTGTGCTATATTAGTCTAGCGATGGAAGTAGGTCTTTTTTTTATGCCTTTTTTTAGGTCGGACTTATTTTCGACTAAAAGGTGTAGAAAAACACAAAGAATTTAATGGAGGTGGAAGTTGTGCGCACGAAAATAACACTGGCATGTACAGAATGCAAGAATCGTAATTACAACACGACAAAAGACAAGAAAGCTCATCCAGACAGAATGGAAACCAAAAAGTATTGTAGATTCTGTAAGACTCATACATTACACAAGGAAACCAAATAGTTTAGCTGGGTGAAGGAGTGAGAAAATGGGAGAAACCGAGAAATTAGTAAAAGCTCCGGAAAATGGTCAGCACATGAGCCTGCTGGCGAAACTGTCGAGCTGGTTTACCGGTCTCAAGGCTGAATTCAACAAGATTATTTGGCCAGACAAACAATCACTTGCAAGACAGACAGGAGCCGTTGTTGCGACGTCTGTTGTTTTAGGTCTTGTCATCGCCCTTCTGGATTTCCTGATCCAGTATGGCGTTGATTTCCTTGTAGGTTTAAGTTTTTAATTGGAGGCAAAGGTAATTATGGCAGAAGCACACTGGTATGTAGTTCATACCTACTCAGGATATGAGAATAAGGTAAAAGCCAATATCGACAAGACGATCGAAAACAGACATCTGGAAGATCAGATCTTAGAGGTCCGTGTTCCGATGCAGGACGTTGTTGAGTTGAAGAATGGCGCAAATAAAACCGTATCAAAGAAGATGTTTCCGGGATACGTACTTATCAATATGGTTATGAATGATGACACCTGGTATGTTGTCAGAAATACCCGTGGTGTTACCGGATTCGTTGGTCCGGGAAGCAAGCCGGTACCGCTTACCGATATGGAAATGAAACCATTAGGTATCAAGACTGAGAACGTTGAGGTTGATTTTGCAGAGGGTGACACAGTGACTGTTATCGGCGGTGT
>ENA-OPWC01002372-OPWC01002372.1-human-gut-metagenome-genome-assembly--contig:-NODE-2372-length-10560-cov-2.440743_pt1 | contig 10560 bp, 7 predicted proteins | sample MGYA00241504_ERZ502000 | MGnify/ENA primary metagenome ERZ502000 (study PRJEB25962, sample SAMEA2042005) | human gut metagenome | biome: human gut; feature: human-associated habitat; material: faeces...
CCCGCCATTGCCTTCCGCCCTTTCTAGCGATTCGTTAGTTACTGTTTACCAGCCTGCTTCTCAAAGGGCACCGGCGCAGAAGACCCCCGAAACCGTGGAAGTTCCGTGGTCATACCACATCAGTGCGCAGCCATGCAGTTTTCACTCTCGTGATCACTGTGCCACGCTCGCTTTTTTAATTCCAATTTGCGAGCCCTAAAATCAGGCAACTTCTTTATTTAAGCATCAGGGGTAGTCTTAAGAAATCCTCGCGTGTCGCGGTCTCAAGTCCTGTTTTCAAGTCCCTGAAAACGAATGAGATGCACATTGCCGATCGTCTGTTGCGATCATAATGCAGCATCATCCGAAAATGCTTTTCCACATATAAAAAACGAGGAATCCGGTTGAACGAATCCAACCAAATTCCTCGTTATCTATGATGCTTGCCGATATAACGCAAGCACCTTATATGTAGGTCACTGCTGATGGCCTATACATGAAGCGACTCATGCACGCTCGGAAGCTTCTTCCGTGGCGGCCTCGCCCTGACGCTGGACGCGCAGCTTGTGCCCTTCGGCCTGGCTGACGCCGTAGTATGCGGCGATGGCGATGTCCTTCATATCCTCGATCTGCGGGATACGCGGATTTGCCGGAGCGCACTGATCCTCATAGGCACGCATGCCGATCTGATCGAGGATGGACCAGAAGTAGTCCTCGTCCACACCGCACTCCTGGAAGCTCTTGTTCATGCCGAGCTTGTTGTCACGGTAGTCCTCGACGGCCTTCGCCAGGTTCTCCACGGCTTCGGCCGGGGTCTTGCCGGTGTCGATGCCGAGGTTGCGGGCGATGTCCTGGTAGCGCTCCGGGGCGATGTACTTGTTGTACTTCGGCCAAGAGGTGGGCTCCTCAGGAATCTGGCCGTTGTAGCGAATCACGTACGGCAGCAGGATGGAGTTGGTACGGCCGTGGGCGATGTGGCACAGGGCACCGATGGTGTGGGCCATGCCGTGGCACATGCCGAGGAACGCGGAGCCGAATGCCATGCCGGCCATGGTGGCGGCGTTGTGCATCTTCTCCTGAGCGTTGGTCTTGGCCAGGCCGGGCTCGCCATTGACGGACTCAGCCAGGTTGTCCCAGATGAGCTTGGCCGCGTGCAGGGCCATGCCGTCGGTGAAGTCGTTCGCGTACACGGACACGTAGGCTTCCATCGAGTGGGTCAGGGCGTCGAAGCCGGCGTCGGAGGCCAGCTTGCGCGGCTGGGTGCGAGCCAGCACCGGGTCCACGATGGCCACGGACGGGGTCAGCGCGTAGTCGGTGATCGGGTACTTGTAGCCGGTCTTGTGATCGGTGATCACGGCGAACGGGGTGACCTCGGAACCGGTGCCGGAGGAGGTCGGGATGCACACCAGCTTGGCCTTCTTGCCCAGCGGCGGGATCTTGAAGGCGCGCTTACGGATATCGAAGAACTTCTCGCGCACGTCGGAGAAGGCGATTTCCGGGTGCTCGTAGAGCAGCCACATGATCTTGGAGGCATCCATCGGGGAGCCGCCGCCAACCGCGATGATCGTGTCCGGCTCGAACTCCTCGCGCATCATCTCAGCGCCCTTTTCGACGGTCTCGACGGAGGGCTCCGGCTCGACGTAGTCGATGATGCGGAAGGTCACACGGTTGGAGCGGGCGCGCAGCTGGTCGATGATCTTGTCGACAATGCCGAGCTGCTCCATGACCTTATCGCACACGATGACGGCCTTCTCGATGCCGTACATGTCGCGCAGGTACTTGATGGCGTTCGGCTCGAAGTAGGTCTTGGCCGGGATCTTGAACCACTGCATGTTGTTGTTCCTCCGAGCAATGCGCTTGATATTAACGAGATTCACGGCCTGCACGTTGCCGGACACCGAGTTGCCGCCGTAGGAGCCGCAGCCCAGGGTCAGCGACGGGGCGATGGAGTTGTAGATGTCGCCGATGCCGCCAAGGGAGGAAGGCTGGTTCCAGATGATGCGGCAGGCGTGCATACGGACGCCGTACTCACGCACGAGCTCCTGGTTGTTGGTGTGGATGGCGGCGGTGTGGCCGGCACCCAGCTTGAGCATCTTCTCGCACATCTCGAAGGCCTGCTCCTTGTTGTCGGCCTTGAGCACGGCCTGCACCGGAGCGAGCTTCTCGTGGGTCAGCGGCTCGTCGTCGGAGACTTCCTTGCACTCGGCGGCCAGAATGGTGGCGTCGGCCGGAATCTCGAAGCCAGCAGCCTTGGCGATGAACTGAGGGGACTTGCCCGGCACCGCGGAGTTCAGCACGGGCTTGACGCCGGAACCGGCAGTGCAGCCGAACATGTACTGTTCCAGCTTGGCCTTCTCTTCGGCGTTGACGAAGTAGGCCTTACGGACCTTGAGCTCCTTGACGAGCTGGTCGTAGACGTCCTTGTGGGCGATGATGGCCTGCTCGGTGGCGCAGATCATGCCGTAATCGAAGTGCTTGGAGAGCACCAGATCGTTGGCGGCGCGCACGATGTCAACATCGGTGTCAACGTAGGCCGGGGCGTTGCCGGCACCCACGCCGAGGGCGGGCTTGCCGGAGGAGTAAGCGGCCTTGACCATGCCCGGACCACCAGTGGCGAGGATCGTGGCCACGCCCGGATGCTTCATCAGGGCGCCTGTGGCCTCGATGGACGGATGCTCAATCCACTGGATACAGTTCTCAGGAGCACCGGCTTCGATGGCGGCGTCGCGCACGATCTTAGCGGCTTCAACGGAGCACTTCTGCGCACCGGGGTGGAAGCCGAAGACGATCGGGCAACGGGTCTTCAGGGCGATGAGGGACTTGAAGATGGCGGTGGAGGTCGGGTTGGTGACCGGGGTGACGCCGGCGACCACGCCGACGGGCTCGGCGACCTCATCGATGCCCATCACATCGTCTTCGCGGATGATGCCCACGGTCTTCTGGCCGGCCAGATAGTTGGTGACGTGCTCGCAGGCGAAGATGTTCTTGGTGGCCTTGTCTTCCACGAGACCACGGCCGGTCTCGTCGACGGCCATCTTGGCGAGAACGAGGTGCTTGTTCAGAGCGGCGATGGATGCCTTGGCGACGATACGATCAACTTGCTTCTGGTCGAGGTTCTCGAATTCGTCGAGAGCCTTCTTGGCGCGGGCAACCAGCGCGTCAACCTCGGCCTCAGCTGCGGCCTGCTTCTCTTCTGGGGTCGGCTTGGTAGCTTCGACCTTCTTCTTTGCTTCTGCCACTTGGGGTCCTCCTCGATCTTCTTGGGGTATATGGCAAAGTTCTGGGCCATCGCCTCGTCACCTCAGTTGCACCAGCGGGATACCGCCTCAGTAACCGAAAATGACCGGTGATGCGTTGTCACATTGCACATGTGACCTGAGCCACAATATACCGAACGGTTCGGCACGATGCACACGCACAAAATCGACGGCGTTTCACGTGCGATATTGAACAGTTTTTGTTACGAGTTGTGCGAAATATCGAACAAATTCTCACTTTATTCGGCGATTTGGTACTTTTTGTTCACTTTTTACCGAAAATCACATGCCTGCAAACAACGCAATCCGACAACTTTTTTAAATCAAGTTTCCAAAAGTACTCATTTTCTCCACATTTCTAGAAAATTGGTTTAAAAAAGTACCCAAATCGCCTACAAATATACGATTGTTGTCTCACAATCTCCGCGTCGAGGCACATGAAAGCCACTTTCATAAAGTATACTTGCATATATCTCATCGCACAAAGGGGTAAACATGAGGGCAATGCCATCGACCGCAGTGAAAGCGCACAACCGCAGTGCCATGGCCCAGTATCTGTATGGCCATAGCCATGTCACCAAGCAGGAACTGGAACGCGAACTCGGCCTCAGCCTGCCCACCATCACCCAAAATCTGCACGCACTAGAAGATGACGGACTCATCCGCAAAGGCGAACTGCAGGATTCCACCGGCGGGCGCAAGGCGCAAAATTATGAGTTCAATCCCGATCATCGCACTGCCATCGGGGTAGTGATGCGGTCCAACGAACTGCGCCTGTGCGCGATTAACCTGTACGGCAACGTCATCGAAAAACGCAACGATGCCCTGCCTTACCGCAACACCAACGTTTACTACCAGCGTATCGGCGGCATCATCAACAACTTCGCCGCCGACGTCGAAAAGAAGCACGGCAAGGTGCTCGGCGTCTCGTTCGCCATCCAAGGCATCCTCTCCCCCGACGCCACCACCATCATCTTCGGCACCATTATGGGCAACACTGGGCTCACGCTCGAAACCATCAGCCAATCGGTCCATTACCCGTGCATGATGATCCACGATTCCGATGCCTCAGCCATGGCCGAACTCTGGTTCGACTCCACGCTCACCGATGCGGTGTGCGTCTATCTGGAGCGACGCCCGGGCGGCGCGGTGATCGCGGGGGGCAAACTGTATCAAGGCCCGAACCAGTGCAACGGCGCCATCGAACACATGACGCTGGTGCCGGGCGGCCGCGAATGCTACTGCGGCCAGCGCGGTTGCATGGACACCTACTGCTCGCCGGAGACCTTGCCCGAGGATTACGAAAGCATTCCCGGCTTCTTCAGCGTGCTTGAGCAGGGCGAACGGCATCATCGCGAGCGCATGGATGAGTGGCTGGATTACGTGGCGCAGGCCATCGTCAACGCGCGATCCATCATCGCGGGCGACGTGATTGTCGGCGGTGAAGCAGCCCAGCATCTTGAAGACAGCGACATCGAGGATCTGAAGACGCGCGTCATCGCACGCAGCCCGTTCGGCACCGACCATTTCAATCTGCGCAAGAGCTACTGCGCCGAAGACCAGAACATCATCGGTGCCGCATTGCGATTCGCCGAGAATTATCTCGACGATATCTGTGGTGCTGCGGTACGCGGCTGATTTCCGCCTAGGCGGCAGCGGTTTCGGGACTCATGGAGACAGTCATAGAACACCAATCACGGCAAACCGGATGTCACCAGCCATGGCCAGGCATACGGCCACCGCAAGCACGACCATTACCGCAATCACTACCGGCCATACCGAATTATCATTCATTGCTGCCTCCTTGGAGCCGATGCACTTTATGCGCATCTAACCACTTCGTTGTATTTTCAAGCCTAAACGGCAGCATTGGCCCTATCTGATACCAAGAAACCCACTTATGGTACTTTCTTGCACGGATCCGTGACACCGCCCAGACCGGGGCGGCAATCAATGTTCTCGGCGATATTGAGATGGAGTCATACCGGTTTCTTCCAGAAACCGACGATTGAAATTCGAGGCATTCGTATATCCGCTCAACTGTTGAATCTTGGCAATGGGCATGTTTGTGCAAGTCAGCAAACGACAAGCACGCCCCACTCGAAGCCGTCGAACAAAATCAGCAAAACCGATGCCGGCAACTCGCTTGAAGAAGCGAGAAAAGGTGGATACGCTCATCGCCGCCGCATCAGCGGCACCTTGCAAGCTGACCTCATCCAGATGTGTGGAAATATAGGTGATGGCGGCGTTGATCCCATCCTCCGCGCCAACCGCAATCTCTGGATTGTATTCCGGCGTTACCACGGTCTGGCTTTCCTGCGCTGATGCCTGCTCGAATACCGTCAGAATAGCAATAAGGTCGGCAACCCGTCTAACTGGACTATGTTCTCCCATGGCCACTAATAGCTCGCCGGCCTCACGTGCCGAATCACCGAACAGTACAAGTGCATGCTGCGAACGGCGCAATACCGTTTCGAAACCGGAAGTCTCGGGAAAAGCGGCGGTCAATAGTCGCATAGTCTGCGGACGTATATGGCATAACACATCACGATGAGAGAGCCGTTCTCCAGGAATGATATCCGACAACCAATTATGAGGCAGATTGGATCCGATCATCGCCACATGCCCCGGCACGAATGGCATGAGTCCATCCCCCGCCATGAGTTGTCCACTTCCCTCACGGATAAGATGAATTTCGATTTGTGGATGATAATGCCATTTGGCCAGAGAGCTCGGATACCCGTGGCTTGACCAACGTATGGCCGCATCCCCATCGGGCACAATCACTTCCAGCGAGCCCGCATCCGAATGAGGAATCGCAGTCAAGTTTCGCGCATCCATCGCAGACCTCCTTGTCAACGTTGCGCAGTACAGCTCGCCATATTTCGTACTTTACCGGTGGAACAACTACGGCGAGATGATTGCCCGCCGGAATCCTACGGATATGGCACATAAGTGCGGGCGGAAAAAGGGAAACGCCAACATATGCCGCAGGATTTCATCGGGCAATCATCTCGTCATCAACACGTCACGGATTAGTCTCGATTGACCGTAATCTGCAACTTGATATCGCCCGGACGACCCTCATCCATACGGTCGAAGGCAGCCTTGGCGTCCTTCATGGCAAACGTGTCAGTGATGAACGGCTTCAGGTTAAGTCGGCCGCTATCGACCAAATCGATGGCTTTCTGGTACACATTGGCGTAACGGAAGATGTTCTCAATACGCACTTCGGTGGCCTGCAGCTCGGTCACGTCAATCGGTACCGGGTTGACCGGAATACCGACGAGCACCGCGCAACCGCCCGGGGCAATCAGCTTCCAGAACGTCTCATAAGCTTTCGGCGCGCCGGAACACTCGAATGCCACATCAGCACCCCACCCAGCGGTCTCTTCGCGTACACGTTCAACCAAGTCCTCCGTCGTCAAATCCACGGGGATAACGCCCGGAATCTGGCCGATAATACCCAGCTTGATGGAAGACACATCCGAAACAAGCACCTTGGAAGCGCCACCGGCGAGCGCAGCAGAGGCAGTGAGCATACCCACTGTGCCCGAGCCGGTCACCACGCACACATCGCCGGGCTTGATGCGTGCCTTGGTGGCAGCCCACATGCCCACGGCGGTCGGCTCAAGCAACGCACCTTCGCCAAAGCTCATGGAATCAGGCAGATGGTAGGTGAATGCGGCCGGGTGAATGACCTCCTCACACAGGCAACCGTCAATCGGCGGAGTAGCGAAGAAACGCACAGCCGGATCGACGTTGTACATGCCCAGTCGGCTGGCCCGCGAAGTCATATCCGGAATGCCTGGCTCGAGGGCGACTCGGTCACCGGGCTTGAAATCAGTGACGCCGGGGCCGACCTCCAACACGGTGCCCGCTGCCTCATGGCCGAGAATCATTGGCTGCTCAACAACATACTTGCCAACACGACCGTGCGTGTAGTAATGCAAATCAGAACCGCATACGCCCACGGTGTGGGGTGCGATACGCAGCTCACCGGGGCCGGGATCCTTGACGTCCGGGACCTCACGCACATTGATGACGCCCTGCTCTTCGAGAACAACTGCTTTCATGGTATTTCTCCTTATATTGGTTGAATTTATTTTTTTGAGGGTCTTGTATTGTTGGTTTTTGACGAGAACAGTCAGCGAGCACCGCTCAGTTCGCCGCCACTTTGCGGGTGATGCCCGGCTGCTCGGGGCGAATCCAGAATGAGATGACCGAGCCAGAGATGTAGCAAATGGCATATGCCCAGCACACTCCGGCAAAACCTACGGTATTGAGCAGTACCGTGGCGATGAACGGACCACAGAATGTGGTCAGGCCTGAAGCGAGGTTATGTGCGGAAACCGCAGCGCCCTTGTGCTCAGGTTCCAGAGCAGGGAATACTGCGCCCATCGGTACGAAAGCGGAAATACCCATGCCGAGCACCACGGCGCACACATACATAAATGGCAGGTTGTGCCCAAACAGCTGCGGCACATAGTACATGGCGAGAGTACCGAGCGCGGAGAGCCAGCAGCCCCACCAGCGCATCTGGCTCATCCAGCCGAAGCAATCGCCCATACGGCCCCAGAACACATTGCCGAATACGGTGACGACGAACAGCAGACCCCAGATGGTGGACCATTCGGTGACCTGGTACCAAGCTCCGCCGCCGTTTGTATGCGTGGCGAGATACAGCGGCATAATGACCGGAAAACCGTACAAAGTGAGATTGCAAATCACACGCAATACGGCAGCAAGCGCAATCTGGTGGTTGTCTTTGAGAATGGTCACGCCGCGAGAGAGTTCACGAAGCTGATCCGAAGAGCTCATCGTGTCAAGATTGGCGTTACGGGTTTTCGGCACAAAACACAGACAGATAATCATGCCGACAATCGAGAACGGCAGTGACACCCACAGCGAATAGTATTCACCAATCACCGGCGTGATGAACGCCGGCAGATAGGCGCCAAACACACCGATGCCAAAGGAATAGGAAGTCCAGAACCAGCCCATGGCCGATGCCAGTTTGCCGGGATCCACAGTTTGCGCAAGCAACACTACGAAGCTGTAGATAAATAGCGGATAGCCCATGCCTCGCAACATATACGACGCCAGCATCAGCGGATAACTGTGGCTAGGCAATGCCACACCGATGAATACCAGATGCAGCACGATCCAAGAACCCGCGCCAATAAGCATGATGCGCTTGGCTCCGAACAGTTCGGCCAGCACGCCCGAGGACCAGCCGGCGAGCGCCGCGACCAATCCGTACATCGTAAACAGCAGTGATGCCTGCGACGAGCTGAATCCCTGATCGACGACATACTTGGACAAAAAGGTCAGTTCAAACCCATCGCCTGTCATGAACACTGCGATCGCCAAGAATCCCGGCAGTAGTTTTCGCGCCAGTCCTTGTGCCATGACCGTCTCCTTTTACTACGCAAACTTCGTTGTTTTCATCCGCCCAACTTTGGAGCGTTAATACAAGTTTCGCTGCGAAAATAGCAGTGTTTTGGCGCGAAAACAGTCAAGAATTGATACTTTCTTGCATGGATGTTGTTATGCCCAGCGTGCCGCTCATTGTTGTAACCCAGCACAATCATCAGGCACTAAAAAAACGACCGGCGCATGTGCACCGGTCGTTGAATGTTAGTTATCAGGCCAGCCCGTAATAAAGGCTGAGTATTATATTGCGGCCACTATCGACACGCATATTGCGCGCGAATCGGGCGCATCGGAGCCGCTACTCCTCCACAATCTGGCAGAATTCGATGGTCTCGCCGTTGGGGCCGTAGATGTTGAAGTAGCGGATGCCATGCTTCCAGAAACTCGGGATGGACTGGATCTCGGTGTCCTTGAAGTCCACGCCGAGCGCCTTGGCGTTCTCGAAGGCGGCTTCGATGTCCGGGGTATCGAAAGCCCAGTGGTTGATGGCGCCGGTGGTCATCGGGGCGGGGTCGCCTTCCCAGGTTTCAATGGTCAGGTGGCCGTAGCGCAGGAAGGCGCAACGGTTCTCGCCATTCATGAACAGTCCGGCGAGCTCAAAGCCCATAACCTCGCGGTAGAACTTGATGGTCTCATCCAGGTCTTTGGCAATCATGCCGGAATGCTGGAGGTCGGTAGTGAACGCGGTCATTGGCTTAGCCATGTGATTCTCCTTTGAATGTGGTGGTTGGATAAAGGTTAAGGATAGTCGGACAAGGTATGCGGCGCGGCAGAACCATGCCGCACTCCTAGTCAATTCTCGATACTTTCTTGCTGACGCAACATGATGTTGCGATCAGTTCGCAGTGGCAACCATTTCGGCGGCCACGGTTACTTCGGGCAGCTAAACGTGCACGGATGCGCTGTCGGTAGGTTCCGAGGACTCGGAGGACTCTGCGGATGCAACCTTTGCGCCTTTGATGCGGTGGCCTTTGGCGTCGAAGCCGGGCTGCTGCGGGCGGATGAACAAGGTAAGCACGAAGGCGAGCACGTATAGGCCGGCGTATGTCCAGCACACACCTTCATAGCCCACAATTGGCAGCAAAATGGTGGCGATGCCAGGGCCGGCGAACGTGGTCAGACCGGCGGCGAGGTTGTATGCGGACAGCGCCGCGCCCTGCTTGCCGCCCGCGTACAGGGTCATGATGGTGGGCAGCGACGAGAACGCGCAGGTGCCGATGCCGACGATGACCGAAGCGACGATCATCATAATGGCATTCGCGCCGAACCACTGCGGAATGTAGTAGAACGCCACCGAGCCGACCGCGAGCACCGCGCAGCCGAACCAGCGCATCGGCCATACCCAGCCGAAGCGGTCCATGAACCAGCCCCAGAACGTGTTGAAAATCAGCGTGATCACGAACACGAAGCCCCAGATACGCATCCATTCCTCGGTTTTGAAGATGTTGATGCCGCCATTGTGGGTGGTGCACAGGTACAACGGCATGATGACCGGGAACCCGTAGAGCAGCAGGTTATTGATGATGCGGATGATCGCGCAGATGAGCACCTTGCGATTGGTGACCAGGATGGTGGCACCCTCGGCCAGCTCGGCGAGCTGTTCCTTGCGGCTCAGTCCTTGCGATTTGACGATTTTGTTCTTTGGTACGAAGAAGAAGCACATGACGGTGCCGACGATGGAGAACGGCAGTGCGAACCAGAAGGTCTTGTATTCGCCGAACACCGGCATGATGAAGCTCGGCAGGTAAGCGCCAAACACGCCAATGCCCAGAGAGAAGCAGGTCCAGAAGAAGCCGGTGGCGGAGGCCAGGCGGGCGGGGCTGATGTATTGCGCCATCAGGACCACGAAGCTGTAGATGAACAGCGGGTAGCCAACACCCCGCAACGC
>ENA-OPWC01002377-OPWC01002377.1-human-gut-metagenome-genome-assembly--contig:-NODE-2377-length-10532-cov-2.569438_pt1 | contig 10532 bp, 8 predicted proteins | sample MGYA00241504_ERZ502000 | MGnify/ENA primary metagenome ERZ502000 (study PRJEB25962, sample SAMEA2042005) | human gut metagenome | biome: human gut; feature: human-associated habitat; material: faeces...
TTATGAAAAGAAAAACGGTACAGACGAAATATGATGTTCCTGTTCGCCGGGCATTTCGTCTGCACCGTTTTTCTTTTATTTACGCTGTGAATGACTTGTGAGAGGGCGCTTATATTTGCCCAGTCAACGTTATGAAAAGCACCACAGAATCTGCAATTTGCACTATGAAACTCACGGTTGTTGGATGAATGCCTGCTACAAGTGAAAGTTCCCAATCATAATTCAATCTGTCATTTTGATCATAAGCAGCAAGATATTCGATAGGCTCTAAATCTCCAACAAAACATTCACCACTATTTAAAATCAGGGATATGCACTGCCAACATGGAATCTGATCCATAAATTTCCATTCAGACAAAATTAAGAATTTCATAAACTTTTGTATCTTGCTTTTCCATAAGGACTTCTATATTCTGAAATTATAGAAAAAACGTCCGCAGAAAGCGGCATTTTATGGGAGGAATGCATATGAACCGAAGTTTATGGAGAAAGGCGGTGGCACTGACACTTACAGCCGCAATGACAGCAGGGCTTACTGCCTGTGGCGGTGGCGGCAACAGCACATCCGCAGACGGAAAGAAGAGATATTTCAAAGCAGATTATCTGAGTGATCTTCCGGACAGTTTTAATGATACGACAAGTAATATACAGTTTAAGGGAGATGTGATGTATTACACTTCCAGCAATGAGGACTACACAAAATCCGGACTGTATTCCTATAATCTGATCACCGGAGAAAATGCACAGCTTTATGAGCAGGCGCAGAGTGACGGCAGCGGAAACAGCAGCTGGGTGTCAGGATATACCGTGGCAGACAGCGGAGAGGTTTACCTGTTTGTGACGAAGAACCAGATGGATGAGTCGAGTGTCACCGAGGATTATTCTGACGCAACACTGGATGATGTGTTAAGTTATATGGCAGACCAGTGGGGATACAGTGCCGAGGATGCAGAAAAGGACTGGAATGATTATTATGCAAAAGATTATACGGATGAGAACGGCAATGTAAACTATGGCAGATTTCTGCTGGCTCAGAATGCGAGATTCATTCAGACTTCTTCCATCCTCAAAGTGGACACATCCGGAAATATTGCGTTTGAACAGGACATGGATCTCGGAGCAAATGCAGAGAATGTAAGCTGTAACGGAATAGCAGTGGATAAGGATGGAAACCTTTATCTTGCCCTGAATACCTGGTCCAATAATGACAGTGGCAACAGCGTCAGCTCAGATGAATATTTTACACTTGTAATAGGAGGGGACGGCAGCCAGAAGGGCAGGATCCCATCGGATGGATATACATCCAGACTGGTCGGGCTTGCGGACGGAACGGTTGCCTCCATCGGATATGGGGATGCCGGATGTGAGCTGCGGCCGTTAGATGTCGGCGCAATGAAAGAACAGACAGACAAGGCAATTGAAGTCCCTTCCGATACAGTCTCTGTGTTAGATGAGAAGAATCTGCTGGTCACAGAGGGCAGCAGTGTTTATAAGTACAATCTGGATACGAAGGAAAAAGAGGAATTTTTCAGCTGGATGGACTGTAATATTTCCAGCTCCAGCGTGAGCAGCTACGGAGTCCTGTCCGATGGAAGAATCGCAGCTTATCTTCAGAACTGGAACTCCAACGGAAACCAGACGGAGATCGCACTGATCAAAGAAGTGGATGCCAGTGAAGTGGCAGATACCGTAAATCTCACACTCGCCTGCATGTGGACAGGTTCAGACGTGGAGGAGAAGGTGATCGCATTTAACAAGAGTCAGGATAAGTATCATATCACAATGAAGTCTTATGGAGACGGCGCAGAGGAGTACGAGGATGCAGTGAACAGCTTCAACACGGCAGTGACATCGGATTCCAACATTGATCTGGTGCTTTTTAACGATTATTCCCAGGCGATCAATTTTGCATCCAAAGGATTAAATGTGGATCTGTATGGACTGCTGGACAAAGACACGGAACTTTCGAGAGATGATTTCCTTCCAAATGTACTCACTGCATGCGAGTATGATGGAAAACTGGCGATCCTGCCGCAGACCTTTACGTTACAGACGGTGATCGGAAAAGCGGATGATGTTGGAACGACACCGGGATGGACCGTGTCGGATATGAAGGCGCTGCTCGCATCCAAACCGGAAGGAACACAGCTTTTCTGGGGTATGGACCGGACGTCTGCATTGACAGCACTGATGAGTCTCGGCTATAATGATTTTATCAACTGGGAGGATGCAAGCTGTAATTTTGACAGTCAGGAATTTATAGATGTACTGGATTTTGCAAATATGTTCCCGGAAGAGTTTGAATATAGAGATGATATGGAAGACAGCACGGTTCTGCTGAGTCAGGGAAAACAGCTTTTAGATACTTATTATCTCAGTGATTTTGAGCAGGTACAGATGTACCGTGCGATTTTTGGAGGTCCGACAACATTTATCGGTTATCCGACCAGCGAGGGAAACGGAGCAATGCTGAGTCTGAACAATATTATTGGAATTTCCAATAGCTGTAAGGATGTCGATGGTGCATGGCAGTTTTTAAGGACATTTTATCTGCCAAAGAAGAGCAGCGACGGCGACAGTGATTACACTTATGGATTTTCCATTAGAAAAGACGATTTTGAAAAATATTGTCAGAACGCAATGAAAGCAGACTCTGACGGCGGAAGTACCTGGGGCTGGGGGGAATTCGAAGTTGAGATCCAGCCGGCGACACAGGAGGATGTAGATCAGGTAAAAGATCTTGTATACAATACAACCGCTGTTTCCGGTGCCGTTTCCGATGATATCACCAATATCATCAATGAGGAGGCAGCAGCCTATTTCTCAGGACAGAAGTCCGCAGAGGATGTGGCAAAAATTATCCAGAGCAGAATGCAGGTATATTTAAGTGAGACGAAGTAAGAAAAAGGATTTTAGTAAGGTTATAAAAAAACAGAATAAATCATGGTTTCATAGGCTGGTGTCAGGAGCGTTCCTGGCACCGAGCGTTCTGGGAGTACTGTTGTTTTTTGTACTCCCATTTCTTGTAGTGATCTATTTTTCCTTTGTGAATAATCCGGTGGCAAAAAAGTTTGTGGGACTGACAAATTACATCAATGTCATTCAAAATGGGGCATTCCGGACAGCAGTTGGAAATACACTATTTTTTTCGGTAGTGGCAGTGCCGCTTGCCGTGATCCTTGGCATGGCACTCGCATTTCTGCTGGATGCAGGCATTCCGTTAAAAAGTGAACTGCGGAGTTGTTTTCTGACACCGCTTATGGTGCCGACAGCGTCTATCGTGCTGATCTGGCAGGTGCTTTTTGATTACAATGGTGTTGTGAATGTGGCAGTGCAGAAGTTCGGCGGAGGACAGGTGGACTGGCTGAAATCATCGGCAGGTCTTTTGGTCATTATTCTGCTGTTTTTATGGAAAAACTTAGGTTACAATATGATCCTCTTTTTGTCTGCAATGGGAAATATCCCAAAGGATATTATCGAGGTGGCAGAGTTGGACGGGGCAAACCGCTGGCAGATATTCCTGCATGTTAAATTGCGGTATCTGTCACCGACGATCATGTTTGTGACGATACTTTCCATGATCAATTCGTTTAAGGTTTTCCGTGAGATTTATCTTCTGACAGGCGAGTATCCGTACGGTGCACTTTATATGCTGCAGCATTATATGAACAATACGTTTGCTTCGGCAGATTACCAGAAACTTTCCACGGCAGCAATTTATATGTCCTTTGTGATGATCGTCATTATGGGAATTTTATTTTGGGTGGAACATCATTTTGGAAAGGATTTGGAGGAAGAATGAAAAAGAGATCAGAACGAAAAAAATTATGTATCCGCATCTGCCTGACGGTGATCGCAGTGGTTACGGCGCTGATTTTTATCATGCCGATCGTTCTTACCATCAGCAATTCGTTTATGTCGGCAGCGGAGATCACCTCCAACTATGGTTCCATTTTCCAGAAAACGGATACCGGGGGCAAGCAGTACATCTCCCAGACGGTAAACCTCAAATTTATACCGGATATGGTAACTTTCTCACAGTATGCGACCGTGTTATTTAAGAGTCCGGACTATCTGTTGAAGTTTTGGAATTCCGTGATCTTAGTGGTGCCGATCGTGGTATTCCAGCTGGTGGTGGCAGTGCTCGCCGCATATGGCTTCACAAGGACCAGAGGAAAACTTTCCGCAATCGTCTTTTTTGCATATGTGATCTTAATGATGATGCCATATCAGGTTACACTGGTGCCAAATTATCTGGTCTTAAACTGGATGAAACTTCTGGATACGAACTGGAGTATATGGCTTCCGGGTATTTTTTCACCGTTTAGTGTGTACCTGATCACGAAGTATATGAGACGAATACCAGTGCCGCTCATCGAGGCGGCGAAGATTGACGGAGCCAACGAGTTTCAGGTCTTTACAAAGATATGTATTCCAATCTGTAAGGGCGTGATCACAACCTGTGCGATCCTGGTATTTATGGATTACTGGAATATGGTGGAACAGCCACTGCTGTTTTTTAACGATACAGATAAATACCCGCTGTCGATCTTTTTGTCAAAGATCAATGCGCAGGAAGTGGGACTGGCATTTGCAGTGGCGACCTTTTACATGATCCCAAGCCTTTTGATTTTCTTATACGGTGAGGATCAGCTGGTAGAAGGTATCGCTTATCAGGGCGGTGTCAAAGGATAGAAAATGGAGAGTTAAAAAGATGACAGATAGAAAAGATAAAATAAAGAATATCACAATTATATTTTTACTGGTGATGCTGATACTTACCTTTTTTTCCAATACGATCATGAATTATTCGCTTGTGGAAGTCAGCACACAGCAGGTGACAAGCGGCCAGATCACTTCCAAGGTGCGCGGAAGCGGTTCTGTGGAGGCGAGTGAGAGTTATTCCGTCACGATCGAGGAAACAAGGAAGATTGCAACGGTCAACGTGAAAAAGGATGCGGAAGTAGCAACCGGAGATTTACTGTTTACCTTAGAGGATACAGACAGTGAAGAGTTAGATGCTGCAAAGAAGAGTTTAAACGAGGCACAGGCAGCCTATGAATCCGCAGTGCTTACCGCAGGGATCACAGTGGCAGAGCGTCAGAGCATTGAGGCCGGAAAGGGATCAAGCCTCACCCAGAAACAAAATGAGATCGCAGCAGCAAATCAGAGAGTGAAGGATGCGCAGGCGGCAGTGGATGCTGCACAGGCAAGTGTCGATAAGATCAAAGCACAGATCGATGCGGTCAGCAACTCAACAGCAGACACGACTGCAGAGGAAAAGGCAGTGTTAGATGCAGAGAAAAAGAACAGTGAGGCGCAGGACAGTCTGACGAGTGCGGAGAGTGCTTATACACCGGTGAAGAGTGCGTATGATACGGCACTGAGTGAATATAATGATGCTGTAATAGCTTATCATGCAGCAAAGGCAACATATGATAAAGATACCAGCGATTTAAATAAAAAAGCCATGGTTGCAGCAGAAATAACAATGGATTCTGCCAATGAAAAATTAAAAAACTGCAAAGCAAACCTAGACAAAGTCCAGGGTTCCTACGATTCCGCAAAGTCCGCAGCAACCGACAGCAAGAATGCTCTGAGCAATGCAAACTATAATCTCTCCGTAAAAAAACTGACTGGCACGAACACAGCGGAAGCAAACAACCTGCAGGCGCAGCTGAACACGGCAACGGCGGCACTGACCGATGCAAACACAGCATTGACCAGTGCAACCAATGATCAGAAAAAAGTGACCGATAAGATCAGTGGCGAGGTGACGATCGCATCTGCCTATAAAACAATGACAGATCTTCAGGAAGAAGTAGCAAAATTACAGGCGAAATCCATCGGAACAGAGATTACATCACCAATATCAGGAACTGTTACTGATATTGCAGTGACAGCAGGAACTACGGTCAACGCCAACGATGTCATGATGACCATTCAGCCGGAAAACAAAGCGTATGTGTTACAGTTCTCTGTGACTGAAAATCAGGCAAAGAAGGTCAGAGTCGGAGATACAGCTGAAATACTGAATAACTGGTACGGAAATGATGTTTCCGCAGTCGTGTCAGCCATCCGCAAAGATTCACAGAACCGCTCCAACAGTATTATCATCTGTGAGATGAAAGGGGATGTGTCAGTCGGAGACAGCTATACACTGTCTATCGGGGAACAGAGTTCCAACTATGACACGATCGTACCGACGAGTGCCATCCGGGAAGATTCCAATGGAAAATTCATTCTGATCATAGAGTCAAAGAGTACACCGCTTGGAAACCGTTACTATGCGAGACGTGTGGATGTGGATGTTATCACATCAGATGATACAAAATCAGCAGTGACCGGAGCTTTGGAAGGTTATGAGTATGTGATCACAACGACGACAAAACCGATCAAGGAAAACGAACAGGTACGTCTTGCATCAGAATAAGCAGAAAGGAATGACACATGAAGGTAAAGCAGTACAGAAAAATACTTCTATTAGTGCTGATGATATGTGCTGCCATTCTTTTTGGCTGTGTGGAACGGGCACTCGGCAGACAGCTTTCCACACAGCAGATCGCATCAGAGTGGTCAGCAGAAGACAGTTATGCACAGATTTCCTGCTTTTTTTCCAAAGATGCAGCAGTGACGAAGGACTATGTGATACAGCTGGAACAGAAATTAAAAACTGCATTGCAGGAGGCGTCAGAGGATACATCGGATGTAAACGGAAGAACGCTGGTGGACTGTTACAGCACAAAAGGGGAACTTACCCTTTATTCTGACCGGGCATCCATTACGGCGAGAGCATTCGGTGTTGGAGGAGATTTTTTCACATTTCATCCGCTGAAACTGTTGTCCGGCAGCTATTTTGATGGAGAAGATTTAAACAAAGACGGTGTGGTCATTGATGAAAATGTTGCATGGCAGTTATTTGGTTCCAACAATGTCGCAGGAATGTATGTGGAAATCAACGGAGTACAGTATCCGGTGCGCGGTGTGGTAAAAAGCGATAAGGGATATTTCAGTGATGCGGCGGACGAGGAAGCAGCAACCGTTTATGTCTCTTATGAGATTTTAGAAGGCAGATCAGACAGCAGTACTGGCGGCATGGACAGCGCAGCAGCCAGCACACCGGCAGCGGGCACAACGGATTCAAAGGGGGGAAGTTACGGACAGTCAGCAGGAACGACGCTTGACAGCTATGAGCTTCTCATCAAAAATCCGGTGCAGAAGTTCGGATTCAATGCATTAAAAGAAGCATTGGGATTGGATAAAAGCAGTTATGAGATCGTTGAAAATTCTTCCCGTTTTGGATTGATGAATCGTTTTACGGTATTAAGAAATTTTGGAATCCGTTCGATGAATACAAAGAATATTGTTTTCCCATATTGGGAAAACCGGGCGAGAGCTTATGAGGATCTTGTAGCGCTGCTGTTGATTCTGGAATTGTTATGTCTGGTCTATCCGGTCATTTTTGCAGCCGGGAAAATACACTGGCTATGGAAACACAAGACTGAAATCCGACAGAAGCTGGTGCAGTGGATCAAGGTGTTCGTGAAAGAGCTGCGGATCTGGATGAAGCATGTGAAAGCACAAGAACGTCCGGTGAAAAAACAGTGACATTGGAAAAAATAAAGGAGTGGCGGTATTCAGGACAGAATACCGCCTTGATGTATTTATGAAAAGAATTGTTTTGTTGGTTGGCGGCGTGGAAACGCTTGCCTACTTTTCCATACAGATGGGAAATGAATGGAAGCGCATGGGCTATAAGGTGTTTTATTTTGACTTGGAGGATGAGATGAACAGCGCCAAAAAGCTGCGCAGATTTATCAAACCGGGGGAGACAGTGCTTGTCACGTTTAACTTTGAAGGTCTGGAAAAAGAGGCAGGCGTTTACCGTGAAGGCATTGGCTATGTATGGGATGAATATGCAGTTCCGTGTTACAACATCGCCGTCGATCATCCGTATTATTACCATGAGAGACTTGCTGATCTTCCGGAAAAATATTACCACATCAGCATCGACCGGCTGCATGAGGATTATTTTAAACATTTCTATCCGGAGTTTACGCACCGTGGATTTCTTCCGCTTGCAGGAAGTAGTTTAGAAGAGTTATGTAAACCGAATAGCGGTAAGGAAGATGGAAAACAATCGGTTGAATATCCGGCAGAACGAATCAGGAAGCCTGTTGAGAAAAAATACAATGTCATTATGACAGGAAACTTTACCCCGACGTCTTTCTGTGAACCGTATATCCACTGGATCAACGATGAATATGCAGCCTTTTATCAGGGGATCATCGATGACATCATTGCGCATCCGCATCGCACGGTCGAGGAAGTGGCATTGGAACACTGCGAGCGTGAGATGGGGGAGAATACTTATAAGGATCTCCGCATGGCGCTGCACCGCATGATATTTATTGATATCTATGTGCGCAATTACTGGCGCAGGGAGGCGGTAAAAGTGCTGGTGGACGCAGGAATACAGGTGGATGTATTCGGCAAGGGCTGGGATGAACTCACCTGCGGTCATCCGGAAAACATGATCCTGCATCCGCAGATAACCTCAGAGGAGTGTTTAAAAGCAATTGCGGCGTCCAAAATATCATTAAACGTCATGCCGTGGTTTAAGGACGGAGCACATGACCGTGTCTTTAATTCAATTTTAAATGGCACTGTCAGCGTGACTGATACGAGCAAATATCTTTGCGGGGAATTAAAAGAAGGACAGGGCGTATGTTATTACGATCTTGCCCATATGGAAAAACTGCCGGAGCTGATGAGAGATCTGCTGGCGGACGATGCACGCCGGGAGGAGATCGTAAGAGCCGGTATCCCTGTGGTGGAAGAAAAACATACGTGGATCAGGCGGGCACATCAGCTGCTGGAATGGATCGAGGAAGATGCACGCGGGACAGACAGAAAAGATTGAGAGAGAAACGGGAGTAATCGGAGAAAAGCGAAGAATTCCGCATAAAACAGTTGCATTTTGCAGATAATGAGGGTATAATGTCGGAAGAAATTGGCAGTGACGAAAGCTACGACCGCAAAGCTGTTTCAGAGAGCCGGTGGCAGGTGTAAACCGGTGCAGTGAGTAAGGTCTTTCCACTTTCAGAGCCGGTGATGAAAGTCACAAGGTTCGTACCCTGTATCGTACGTTTGAGAGGTCGGAAGAAGATCTGTTCTTTAACATAGAGAAAGAGAGGCAGAGTGTTCCGGCAATATGGGTGGCAACGCGGAAGAGAATACAGCCTTTCGTCCCATGTGTTTTGGCACAGGGGCGGAAGGCTTTTGTGTTATAAAAAAGAAAAAGGAGCTTAGAAAAAATGATCGATTTAAAATTTTTAAGAGAAAATCCGGAAATCGTAAAACAGAACATTAAGAACAAATTCCAGGATCAGAAATTACCGTTAGTAGACGAAGTGATCGAGTTAGATGCGAAGGCAAGAGCAACACAGAAAGAGGCAGATGAGCTTCGTGCAAGCCGTAACACCTTATCCAAACAGATCGGACAGTTAATGGGACAGGGCAAGAAAGAAGAAGCAGAGGCAGTAAAGGCACAGGTAAGTGCCAATGCAGCACGCCTTGCTGAGTTAGAGGAAACAGAGAAAGAGTTGCAGGAAAAAGTAACAAAGATCATGATGGTAATCCCAAACATCATCGATCCGTCTGTTCCAATCGGAAAAGATGACAGCTGCAACGTGGAGATCGAAAAATTCGGCGAACCTGTCGTTCCTGATTTTGAAATCCCATATCACACAGATATCATGGATCGTTTTGATGGTATCGACCTTGACGCAGCAGGAAAAGTTGCAGGAAACGGTTTCTATTATTTAATGGGTGATATCGCAAGAATCCATTCCGCAGTGATCTCCTACGCAAGAGATTTCATGATCGACCGTGGATTTACTTACTGTGTACCACCATTCATGATCCGAAGCAACGTTGTAACAGGTGTTATGAGTTTTGACGAGATGGATGCTATGATGTACAAGATCGAGGGAGAGGATCTTTACCTGATCGGAACTTCCGAACATTCCATGATCGGTAAATTCATTGACACGATCAACGATGAAGAAAAATTACCATACACACTGACTTCTTACTCTCCATGTTTCCGTAAGGAAAAAGGAGCACACGGTATTGAGGAACGTGGTGTATACCGTATCCACCAGTTCGAGAAACAGGAAATGATCGTTGTCTGCAAACCGGAAGAATCCAAAATCTGGTATGATAAATTATGGCAGAACACCGTTGACCTGTTCCGCAGCTTAGATATTCCGGTCCGTACATTAGAGTGCTGCTCCGGCGATCTCGCTGACTTAAAAGTAAAATCCTGCGACGTAGAGGCATGGTCTCCAAGACAGAAGAAATACTTCGAAGTTGGAAGCTGCTCAAACTTAGGAGATGCACAGGCAAGACGTTTAAAGATCAGGGTAAAAGGAAAAGACGGAAACAAATATTTTGCACATACCTTAAATAACACAGTTGTTGCTCCACCACGTATGCTGATCGCATTCTTAGAGAACAACTTAAATGAG
>ENA-OPWC01002380-OPWC01002380.1-human-gut-metagenome-genome-assembly--contig:-NODE-2380-length-10521-cov-2.027613_pt1 | contig 10521 bp, 9 predicted proteins | sample MGYA00241504_ERZ502000 | MGnify/ENA primary metagenome ERZ502000 (study PRJEB25962, sample SAMEA2042005) | human gut metagenome | biome: human gut; feature: human-associated habitat; material: faeces...
GCATATCTCGGACTCCAATCTGCTTCAACATAGGCTCAATCTGTCTCGGAATAAATTTAAAACAGCATCCAATATCTCCCGTCGATATCATTTATATGGAGAAGCCCAGAACCACGACTCATTCGAAGTACTCCACCGTTTATCGTAAGGTTCGCCCGTCGGAGACAGCGTGATGTACACAGGACGCCGTTTCCCCTCGACATAGGTTTCATTGTTAAAGCCACTGCAATCGGAACATTGCAGATAATAAAGGTTTTTGCTCATGTAATAATCCAAATAATAATCGTTGGTACACGGAGTTTTATGATTCCAGTTAGCGTCCTCGTTAACCGTCACGAACTCACCTTTTTTCAATCGGTCTCTGACCTCCGATATACTCAACAAATTACCTTTATCGTCCATGACATAGGCATTCCATGTGGGGTCTACCCACAACCACTTGTCGAGAGTGTTGGAATAAACGACGTTGATCACATGGCAATCGTTTATATAGCTTTTCGGAAGACAAGTCACATAGCGGGACTTGAATCCCATAGCCAAATAACACTCGTTCAACATCTGTGCCATCATACGGCAATTAACGCCCCTCTCCTCCTTCTTGCAAATTTCATATAGAGCTATCGCATTTTTCTCTTCGGGATTATAAGACGAACCGTCGTGACGAATCGTATTGTGTACCCACGCCAACAGATTTTTTATCTTGGATATTTCGTCACCGGCTCCCGCAATACTGTCCAAGTTGAAATATCGGCGCACCCGTACCAAATCGCGGTCGTTGGGGTTCATATATGTAAATGCCGACAAAGAGTCGGTAGATGCAGCATCGTCATACCCCGGTGATTTTCGGAGTATATATCCGAAATCGCCTACCTCACGCAGACGCTCCATCGCCTTCTGAAAACGTTTATCGTCTCTCACGTTATCCAAATCGGTATCTTTTTGGGCATGGGCATAATCGTAATAACCGTATTGAATAGCTTTCTCAAAGGCATCGACCGCCGCTTTTTTCCGTTTCATCAAGGATTCGCAGCAAGCCACATTGTAATATGTGTCGATAAAACACCACGAACACTGTTTCAAGACAGAATCTGGCACAGATTCACAAGTTTTGAGGAACTGTCGATATGTTTTCAATATCAACTTATGGTCCTTCCAATTTTTCTGAATGACAGGAGTCACACTCCGGCTAAAATAGACTTGCACACTATCGGCATTCCAATCGGATTCCGCAGCCACACCGCTGAAACAGAAGGACAAAAACGCTATCCATAAAAACTTTTTCATAAACATTAATTTTTAAGTATATTAAAGAGACGGAAAAGTACTAAAAACATAACACAGACTCTTAATAAATTAAGAAAGGATAACATTATAATAATATTATAAAAAATATCGAAAGAAGGTATGCCAAAACTCAATTTTACCAAAGATTTTTAAATTGAAATTTGAGCCTCCCAAAAAGAAAAGAAGAGCCGTATCAAACTCTGTTTGGAGTAATGATACGGCTCTTCCTTTTTAGGTTTAGCAGTTACAAGCTGCAATTTTTCGGAACGGTCATTTTAGTTTTGACATTCTCGTTTTTATTTCGTTTCGTCTTCGACAACTCCGGTCATCGTTACTTCGATGATGTTTTTACCGTTGAAGAGTTTCTTTGTGAATTTCTTCATATCGTCGAGCGTAATGCCGTTAACAATGTTTTCGTAATCGGTATTGTTGTCGCCGTAACCGAGAACATCGGATTTGATAATGTTCATCCAATAGGAGTTTTCGCGAAGGTTTTGAGCATGTTGTTTAAGCATATACTCTTTTACTTTGTTGAAGTCTTTTTCACGAGGGCCTTCGGTAACAACTTTGTTTAGTTCGGCGTGAGCCCGTTCTGTCAAACGTTTTTCGTCTTGCGGGTTGGTATCGAATCCAAATAGGAACAACCATGAGTTGTTGACGGGCGATAAATTAGACGATGTCCCTACGCCGTAGGTTCCGCCTTCTTCTTCACGGATAGTTTCGGTATATACGATGTCCATGATTTGGTCGAGCATACTGAACATAATGTTACTGCGCAAGTCGTATTTTTGTTTTCCCGAATAGACGGCGTACACAGTGGATTTAGCCGTTTGCATGGGCAACGTGAAGTTGTTGTCGATAAGACCCGGTTGTATGGTGGATATTTTACCGACTTTGTCTCTATTCTTGTTTGCAGGCAGCGAAGCGATGTACTTTTCAACAACCGGTTTCAGAGAGTCGATATCGAAATTACCCACGAAGATGAAGGTATAATCGGCTGCATTGGCTGTGCGCTCTTTTGCAATTTCGAGAATGCGGTCGTAGTTAATCAGGTCGATATCTTCGGCTTTCAAGGGTTCCCGCATTATGTTATGATTGTAGAGCGTTGCTGAAAGCGAATCGCTGAAAATGAACTGAGGATCGTTCGCATAGTTTGTCAGTACCGCTTTCATTTGCTCTTTCCATGCGGCGAAGGCATCTTCGTCACGATGTATGTCGGTAAAGGTGAGGTATACCAATTGCATCATGGTTTCGAGGTCTTTGGTCGCGCAGGAGGCATTGATCATTTCCATAGGTTCTCCCAAAGAAAAATAGGTAGATACGGTTTTACCGGCTAATGCTTTCATCAAGTCTGTTCTTCCGTATTTCCCGAGTCCGCTCAATTCAACGATTTCATTGACGGCTTTCAGATTTTTAACCAAAGCACGATCTGTGTAATCATAAAGGGAAAGTCCTCCTTTGCTTACGGCTTGCATAGAGATTTCATCGCTCTTGAAGTCTGTCGGTTTGAGGATAACTTTCACTCCGTTGGAAAGGGTCCATTCGGTTGTTCCAAATTTCTTTCCGGCAGCACTTTTTACAATTTTACCCGCAACCGGTTCGTCGGAAATGAGCGGTTCGTTGGATACATTGTCGACATAGGGAGTAATTTCTTCTGCTTCGACTTCTTTGATAGCGGCAAGAACTTGGTCTTTGTCGGGATAGGATACTCCTTCTTTATCGGGACCGGTCAGTGAAATTACCATATTGTCTTCGCTAATAAGCGTTTTGATGTATTGGTTTACCATATCTACCGTAATGGCCGGAGATATTTGTTTGAGCAGGTTGTATTCCATTTCGATACCCGGAATATATCCGCCGTCGATGAAGTGTCTGATGTATTCTTCGGCGTAGTCGATGTTTTTGTGATTGTTGCGTTCTTTGTACATGTTTTCATACCGAGAAAGCAATGTAGCCCGGGCACGGTCGTATTCGGAAGCTGTGAATCCGAAACGGTCGATACGTTCTGCTTCGCGCATAATACCTTTTATGGCATCGATCGCTCCATTGTCTTTACCCAAAGCGATAAGAGTAAATGCATCTTTGGTTTTGGAAACGAAGAAATCTCCGTCGAAAATCGCTCCGGCAATGAAGGGAGCATCCGGTTTTTGAGTGATTTCGGAGATGCGGTCGTTAAACATGATACCGACAACTTGTCCCATATAGTCATTGATGGCCCCGTTGATAGTTCCTCTCATTTCGCGGGGCATGGGGTCGTGTTTCATATAGATATCCACCCGGGTGTATGTGGCTTCTTTGTCTTTGTGGAATGCAAAGATGGGCTCTTTGTTATCGGGTACGGTGTAGTAGATACGTTCTGCCGCGTTTTCGGGCATTTTGATTTTACCGAACAGTTCTTTGATCTGAGCTTCCATTTTGTCGGCATCGAAGTCACCGATAACGATAATGCCTTGTTGGTCGGGGCGATACCATTTGTGATAGTAGTCGCGTAGTGCCTGATAGGGGAAATTCATGACAACTTCCATTGTTCCGATGGGCATACGGTTGGCATATTGGCTACCGGCAAACATGACAGGAACCGTGACTTCCCATGTACGCCAATTGGCATCGGCGCGAGTTCTCCACTCTTCATGGATAACTCCGCGTTCTTCGTCGATGTCTTTGTCATTCAGAGAGATGGCACAGGCCCAATCGTACAGAACGAGTAGACAGGAGTCTACTAAATTTTGATTTTGAGTGGGGACATTGGATATACGATACACGGTTTCATCGAATCCGGTATAGGCATTGATGTCTACACCGAATTTGATACCTTTGTTTTCGAGGTAGTTTAACATGTTTTTACCGGGAAAATGTTCTGTCCCGTTGAATGCCATGTGTTCGAGGAAGTGGGCCAATCCGCGTTGGTCTTCGTTTTCGAGAATTGAACCTACCTTTTGTGCAATGTGGAATTCTGCACGATTCTTCGGCGTTTCGTTGTGACGTACATAATAGGTGAGACCATTATCGAGGACTCCGTAGCGTACGTTGGGATCGATGGGCAATGCTTCCATCTGAGGAGCTTGTTGTGCCGATACCCATTGGGCAAGGGCTACACAGGCAAGCACTAATCCCGATTTTACCATTTTCAGATTCATTTTTGTTTGATTTAAAGTGAGTTATATTGTATTTTCTTCGTCTTGGTATTCTAGGATATCTCCCGGTTGGCAATTCAGTTCTTTGCAAATAGCTTCGAGAGTGGAGAAACGTATAGCTTTGGCTTTCCCTGTCTTTAAGATAGAGAGATTGGCCGGAGTGATATCTATTTTGCCCGAAAGTTCATTAAGCGAAATTTTTCGTTTCGCCATCATTACATCGAGATTGACAATAATAGGCATGGTCGTTATTTATATAGTGAGGTCTAATTCTTCGCGTTGTTTATAGGCTATATTCAAAATTTCGGCTAGTAACAGCAAAATAAATGCAATAGTGACCGAAGCGCTCAATTCGGGATAGCAAATTTGATTGTCTCCCAACGAGAGGTGCGAACGATAATAGCTCGTGGTGATAAAGGAATCTATATAGCTAACGAGGTAGAATGTAATCATGAAATAGGAGAGTAATCTCAATCGTTTGATGTTTCTACGGTTCATAAGTCCATCTGAGGCAACCGATTTTATCAGTTGCACTAATTTAATAATCATACAAATAAGGGCGATGAAAGAAAGCCCAGTCAGTATTACGGAACTTATGCTCAGTGCTACGGGTGTAGTCGATGCCGGAAGGTAGAGAATATTGTCGGACGAGAGATTGAGACTTGGGATCGTTCCTATGTGGTTTAATTGCAATGAGTCCGGTTTGACCGTGCAAATCTGAAAAGTCGATTCTTCCAGCCCATTTTGGAATCCGATGACAGAGGAGTTGAGTCCCATCATAAATCCTTTGGAGAAATCGAGAAGTATGGGAATGAGAATGAGTAATGCGATTAGCAAATTCAATAATTGTATTTTTCTCTGTGTTCGTTTGTCGTAAAACATATACGTCATATTCTATATTGTCAGGACAAAGAAATAGAATATTTTCCGAATGAACAAGAAAAACAGTATATTTTTATCGAAAAACGATAAAAATAATTATATTCAAAAAATTGTATGGTGTTATTTATCGTCTATATCCGATATATAACCGTTCATCATTGCATAGAAGCTAAGCCCCGATACGGTCTTGATACCTAATTTGGCCGTTAGATTTTTTCGATGGCTGAGTACTGTGTTTATACTTATATTCAGGCGATCGGCTATTTCTTTATTCATGAGCCCTTTGGCTACCAGCCTCAATACTTCGGTTTCCCGAGGCGATAATTCGTGAGGCAGGATTTCGGATTGTTTGTCTAAATGCTCGATGAACTGTTGTATTTTTTCGAGCAGAGATTCTTCGCTTTCGTGTATGTCTAACGAAGTCATTGACGTTTCGGGCAGATGAGACCCATCGGAGGCGAGGAGTATGATTTTGCTTTTGCGAGGGAGGAAAAAATCGCTGTATCCGATGATTGTATCGGCAAAAAGAATATAGGCATCGAATTGTTCGGGCGCGTTATCGAAAAACTCGGAAATCTCGTTGTATAATATAGGAGTGGTGTCGAAGTATTTTTGTAGTAAATGCTTCAATCCTAAGTTAAGTAACGTGTATGGTGTAACGATGGCGATACGCATGGACTTCGATTACTTGAAACTTTTGTTTCGGCAGGCTTCCAACATACCGTCGGCAATGGGACGGAGTATTCTGTTTCTTATCCGGTTGTGTTGTTTGATATCTTTTTCGAGGCTGTATATTGCGAATATGACACCGTGGCAAAGATTGAGATCGTATTCGCCTTTTAGATGAATAACAAACAGGCTTTTAAGATCGTCTAATTTTTCTTCCAAAGAATCGTTTTCTTCTGTATCGGGTTGAAATTTTTCTCCGTAATATTCCCCGTGCAGGGTTTCGGCAGCGACTTTGATAGAGGGAAACCAGCAATTCTTGTCATTTTCTATGCGCGACAACAATTCTTTTTTCAGTTCGTCGAAGAATTGCTTCATAAGTTCGAGATTGTTGTTCTCGCTGTCGCTTTGGTTTATCAAGAAATTGAAATGTCGTTCTATATTGGGTATCTGGAATTGTTCATAGTAGGCATTCGTTTGGGTGAGGTAGTTTACTATTTGTGTAGCGCAAAATGATTTGAGCCTGTTTTCCGGGAAATAGTCTTCGTTGATAAAGGTGTTGAGTATGGTCACGAAAAACTCGCAGTCTAGATTTTTTTCTTCGCATACGGTACGTATGCTTTTGTCGCCGACCCCCAGAATAATACCGAATCGATTGATAACCGGTATGACGGAGGGTTCGTGCAAGATAACGTCGCAAAGCTTTGTCTCGGCGTTTATTAGTGCCATAATTCGTCCTTTCTATGAATGATATTGTTTTCGGTAATTATAAAGTCCATTTTTATGTCGTGGGGCTCTGCCGGTATTTCGTCGAACAGTTGCAGTCCATAGCAGATTCCAATTTTTGTGGCGGAGGTCTGGACGAGCAGTTTGTCGTAATATCCTTTTCCTCGTCCCAATCGATTCAGCTTTTTGTCGAACGCTACTCCGGGTACGATTATCCAGTCTATCGAACCGGGATCGGTTTCACGGGTGTCACCCGGCTCCCAAATACCGAAAGCCCCTTGTTTAAGGAACCGAGGATCGTAGGGGCTGACGATGAGATTGTCGCCGTTCACTATGGGTAGGTACAGTTGCTTTTTTTTGCTCCATCTGGATAACATTAAACCGGTATCGACCTCATCGGGCAAGGCGTGATAAAGCAGTATGCGCGAGACTGTTTCGAAACCGGGTAGCTTTTCTATTGCTGAACATATATTTTGTGATAAAGCTACTCGCTGTTCCGAGGAGATAGTCTGTTTCAACTGTTTGACCTGTTGCCGCAGTTGTCGTTTTTCGCTCATCGAGGAACTTGATTTTCTGCCGGCAATTCGGGATATCCTTCGCCTTTATTCACTATATCCCGAGCCTTTCGCAAGGTTTCGTCATCTCGTAGTAGCAGTTTGTAAAATGCTTCTTCTCCCAATATGTTCCGGGCTATGTATGCCTGCAACGTGTTTACGATTAATTTTCTTGAAATATTGATGTAAACGGGACGGGGGCGTATTCCTTTTTGAGCGGCGTATTGAACGAAACTGTTTAAGAGAGTGTTGGGTTCAAGTATATTCAATAGGGATTCGACATCTTTTGCTGTTGACAATTTGTCGCGGTATTTATCCGTGTAGTCGAATGCGTATTGATAGAGCAGACCTTCGTTGGCTACGTTGTTGAAGTAGGAGGTGACTCCCGTCGTGTCTCGTGGAACGAATATGTCGGGCATAATTCCGCCTCCGCCGTATACTTCACGCCCGTTGACCGTGTGGAACACCAACTCTTTGTTCTGTTTGATACTGTCGGCATTGAAAAATTCGCCGTGCATGTATCTGTTTACAATATCCATGCTATAATCTTCGGATTTCCCTAATTGATATTCTTTTTGGATACAACGGCCGGAAGGTGTATAGTAACGAGCTACCGTCAATCGAATGGCCGATCCGTCACGGAAGGGGATTTGTTGTTGTACCAGTCCCTTGCCGAATGTTCGGCGCCCAATTATCAAACCTCTGTCGTTGTCTTGTATGGCTCCTGCGAATATTTCACTGGCCGACGCGGACCATTCGTCCGTGAGAACTACGACTTGTTCTTTTTGGAATGTTCCCGTGCCGTTCGAAACGGCGTCTTCCCGTTCGAATGCTTTTCCTTCGGCATAGACTATTAACCGGTTGGCAGGAAGGAATTCATTCGCCATATTGATTGCGGCGTCCATCAATCCTCCGCTATTGCCACGCAAGTCGATAATGAAGTTTTCGGCTCCTTGATTGTGTAGTTTGGAGAGGGCTGTAATAAATTCGTCGTAAGTGGTTTTGCCGAATTTGCTGATTTTTATATATCCCGATTTGTCGTCGAGCATATAAGCCGCATCAACGCTGTTGACGGGAATATCTCCGCGCGTTACTTCATAAAAGAGCGGATTTTTCGCTGTTTTGCGTAAGATTTCGAGTTTCACGGTCGTTCCCTTAGGTCCCCGCAAATTTTTCATGACTTTTTCGTTGCTGATGTTTTTACCAACGAAAGCAGAATCGTTGACCGAGATGATACGGTCTCCGGCCAGTATTCCTACTTTTTCGGAGGGGCCGCCGGAAATGACGCTGACAACGTTGATGGTGTCGTTCAGTATATTGAATTGTATCCCGATTCCACTAAACGAGCCTTCTAACTCTTCATTGACGCTTTCCAAATCTTTTGCCGGAATGTAGGCAGAGTGGGGATCTAACTCTCCTATGACTTTGGGCACGACATTTTCTATGAGATCGTTCCTGTTTACCGTGTCGACGTATTGTTGCTCGATGCATTGCAACAAACTTTCGATTTTGTCATACCTTGCCGTTTTGCCGAAAGAGGTATCGGCAGAGAAAAATCGTCCGATTAAAATTCCCCCGGCGATAGCCACGGCTATTAGTAACGGGACCCAGACGAAACGAGCTTTTTCGTTATTCATATTTAATAGGATAGTTTAGCTTTTTACTTTATAGATTCATCGGCTTGCGGATCAATGAAATCCACTTGTATGCCGGCTTTTTGCAGAAGTTCGATACCGTCTTGGAGCCGGTAGTATTCCGAAAATACGACACGACTGATACCTGCTTGTATAATCAACTTGGAACATTCGATACAAGGCGAGGACGTCACGTATAGAGTCGCTCCGTCGCTGCTGTTGTTGCTGCGAGCGACTTTGGTGATGGCATTTGCCTCGGCATGCAAAACGAAAGGATATGTGTGGCCGTTTTCGTCTTCGCAGCAGTTTTCGAATCCGGCAGGTGTACCGTTGTATCCGTCGGAAATTATCATCTTGTCTTTTACAATTAAAGCTCCGACTTTACGACGTTGGCAGTAAGAGTTTTCAGCCCAGATTTGCGCCATTCGTATATAACGCTTGTCCAATGCCAGTTGTTTGTCCGTGATATTTTTTTTCGTGTCCATGTCTTGACGCTAATAATTTACAAAAATAGCTGTTTTGCGGAGATTTATGTCCTTTTTTATTATTTTATAACGAAGGTTCGGTACATCGGGGAGTCGGGTGAAGAGGTTCCGTGCTTTTGTTTTTCGAGATACGGTTAGTCGATGAATCTTCGCAATATATCGTTGTACGAGTCGATACGGCGGTCTCGCAAGAACGGCCACCAGCGCCGAACGTTTTCGGAGCGGGTTAAATCTATTTCCACGACTTCACACCATTCGCTGTCGTCGGGAGCGGCGGCCAGCTTGCCCTTGAAGAGTCTTTCGAGATTCTCGCAGCTTGCGGCGCCGCTCAATCCGAACGCAGCGTCGAACTGGCTCTTGTACTCGGCGGCAGCGGGGTTCTTCTCGAAGAATGGCGTCAGACGGTCGTACTCGGCGATGATCTCGTCGGGCATCACCTCGTCGGTATTCCTGTAATCGTCGCAGAGGTTCGAGAAATAGGCCACGACGGTCTCGGGATCGGTGTTGTCGCCGCCGGCCTCGATGGCTGCGCGGAACGCTTCGCGGATACCCTTGCGGTCGGCGGGTTTGTACATCAGATACTCACGGGCCTTGCGGTCGAGGATATAGGGCGTGCCGTACTTGGGATGGTCGCCGAAATACTCGTTGCGCAGGTCGTAAACGATCATCAGCGAGTCGGTGTAGGTGTTTTTCTCGGCGATGCTCTTGGCGCGCGCGATCTTGTTCTTATAAAGCGTGATGCCGCGCACAAAGGTATTCTGCGAAGCCTTCGGACATTTGTCGAGCAGCTCCTTGAGGTAATGCGCGGCAGCGTTGTAATCCTTGTTGTCGAGCGACTCCTTGAGGAAGTTGCTGTTCAGAATGTTCTGCTCCCGCTCCTGAGGAGTGTCACCCCAGACCGCGTACTTCGGATCACTGAAATCTTGCTGTGCCATCGCTGCGACTGCAAAAAGCGCACACGCAGCAGAAAGCAGGAATTTAACGTTTTTCATCGGTCAGATTAATTTTTGTGTTTCTATCTTTTATTTTTGCTTGCCTGTCACATCAATCGAACTTGGAGCGCATGAACCAATATTCGCCGTTCTCCATCTGTCCCGCGAAGAGCGTGAAGCCGATCGCAAACTTGAAATACTGCTGCCGGACCAGCCCCAGGCGG
>ENA-OPWC01002389-OPWC01002389.1-human-gut-metagenome-genome-assembly--contig:-NODE-2389-length-10487-cov-1.682132_pt1 | contig 10487 bp, 9 predicted proteins | sample MGYA00241504_ERZ502000 | MGnify/ENA primary metagenome ERZ502000 (study PRJEB25962, sample SAMEA2042005) | human gut metagenome | biome: human gut; feature: human-associated habitat; material: faeces...
CAATATGGATCAGGTTGTATACAGTAGGTCCGCAGACATACATTTTTACCTTTCCCTCTTCAAGGGGTACAAATTCCTCTTTCTGACGGGTCAGCGTATTAAAAATCTTCATTTTATTTCTCCCTCCGGTCAATTTCTCTAAATGTTATTTCGCAGCTACCAATTCCAGACTTCTGCAGCATTTTGTACTTGTGCGCACAACAACATTATTTCTTGTATAAAAGGCAGACTGCCTGGGAAGCAATTCCCTCTTCTCTTCCGGTAAAACCCAGCTTCTCCTCTGTGGTAGCCTTGATATTCAGACAGTCAGGCTCCATATGCAACGCTTTCGCAATGTTCTCCTTCATCTGTGGAATATGAGGTGCCATCTTCGGCTTCTGGGCAATGATCACAGCGTCAATATTTCCTACACCATATCCTTTTTTTTCCAGAAGAGAGGCTACATGTTCCAACAGCTTTACGCTGGAAATCCCCTCGTATGCCGGATCTGTATCTGGAAAATGTTTGCCGATGTCTCCAAGTGCAGCGGCTCCAAGCAATGCATCCATGACTGCATGGATCAATACATCTGCATCAGAATGTCCAAGGAGTCCCTTTTCCCACGGAATATCTACTCCACCCAGGATCAGTTTCCGTCCTTCCGTCAGTTTATGAACGTCATAACCCATTCCAACTCTCATAATCATTCTCCTTCTGCCTGACCGGCAACACCAGACCGTAGCAATGCATACATCAGTTTCTCACAGGTATCCGGATCTCCTTCTTTGATCTGTGTCTCTGATATCTTTCTTTCGGTCAGATATGTATCACTGCTGTTCACTCTTATTGCTCCGGAAAGGTTCAGTTCTGTCGGCGCGTTTGCAAAAATATCCGTATCTGCATATACGGCAATTGGTGCTTCCGCGGCTATCATTTTTTTCTGACCATTCCAGACCATCTCTGCTTCTGTAGATACAAAACCTTCAGCACTTGCTGCTGTGGGGACGGAAATAAAAGGAATTTTATATTGAAAAGCCACATACCTGCTGATATCGTGCACAGTACCCGAACCAACAGCCAGAATCAGATCAATATCCTCATCCATATAGTTCTCAACAATTTCGATTGCATGCTGATCTGCCTGAAGATCATCCGCATCCAGAACCAGAACCTGACATCGGTCAAAAATATCTTCCATAAGTTTCTCCGTTGCCTTACACGTATTTGTGTCACAGATCAGAAGCGGAGATATATATTCTTTAAGAAATCCCTCTGACATAGCTTCTTCAAGCGCATTTACAGCTCCTGGTTCAATCAGTATTTCCTTTATTTCATGGTGCATTTTCCCGTCCCCGCAAGGTCGGGCAAAGTCATCTGCATCGACTCGCATTTATTTCTCTCCTCCTGTATTTACTGTCATCTGCCATCATTCAGCACTGTCATGTCAGCAGACAAAAAACCTATTTTATTACAATCCGTTATTATACATGATTTTCCGGAAAAAATCAACGAAAGCCATCGTACACAGCAACTACAGATTCAGATAATTATAGACAACTCTGGATATGTTTCGAATGTTGGCGATTGCATTGGACGCATTCTCCGACATCACACACAGAATATATGTTGTTTTTGTTCCATATACAATTGCGATATCATGCTGGTCTTCATCCGTCTCACCGGTCTTATTAGCAGTTGGAACGTCTACACCAAGTCCTTCCGGAATCTTAGATGTATTCTGCTGATTTTTCAGGAGATCCAACATCTCTTCTGATGCCTCTTTGCTCACACATTCTCCTCTGTAGATCCGTTCAAGAAGTTTTCCACAGTCTGTAACTGTTGTCTGATTATGCCCACCAAGTGTAATGAGTTTCGATGCTGACGGATGCAGTGTGCTCTGATAACTGGTCTTCGTATATCCCTCTTTTTTCAGATATTTATTTACCTGTTTTGCCCCATCTATAAAATCATATGTATCTGACTGCAATCTTCCCAGTTCATTACAGGATTCATTATCGCTGACCGTGATCATGTTCCACAGAAGTGTATTCACTTTGTCCTGTACTTTTGTATTATCCACTGTTGTTTTCATCTGTGCAGCTTCATTTTTCAGAACATCATCCATATCCTGATATGTTTTTGCCATAACAAATGCTTTGATCAGACTTGCTGAGTATAATGGTTTATCATTCAGTACAAAATCTTCGTTACTCTCAAGATCTTTTACATAAACGCTCCATTCCCCATCATATCCGGAAATCATGGCTTCCAGCTGTGGTTTCAACGTATCGATACCAAGATTTTCCATACCGGTCACTTTGCCAGTCTCATCTACCGGAAATCCATCTTCTGTCATGCCGGCTTCCTGCACCAGCACTCCATTTGTTCCTCCAAAATAATAAAGCCCTGAAAACTTCTGTCCGTTCGAAGTCATTTCCAATTCATGTGTTCCCGGTTCCGTGACCATTTTGCCATTTTCATCAAAATAATAATAACCGTCAAAGGTTGTTTTATCGACCGTATAATTACTGATATAGCGCACCTGCGGTGCTGCCGTCAGTTTACCCAGATTATTGACCATATAGTATCCGTCAAATTCCTCTGGTTCTTCTGCATTATCTGAATTTCCTGAGCAGCTGAGTTTTGTGATCTTCACCATATGTGAACTGCCAGCCTGAAAGCAGCCACTTTCGTCATGATAATAAAATCCATCCAAAACGGTTCCATCTATTTTGACATGATCAAAATAATGAACTGCTGCTGTATTGTCCTTGCTTCCATCATCTTTCAGACAGTAAAATCCATCACTTTTCATCAGATACTTTTCTGAACCATCCTTGATCGGACGAATCTGTGCTTCATCCGTTACAGAAAGCATGCTGCTTGCCGATACCGGCAGTATCCCTGACATTCCCAATGTTATTACAGTCAGTCCAGCTGTCAAAAATTTCCATCTTCTCAAACTGTTTCCAGTTTTCATGTATTTCTCCTTTTTTGTATATTCTTTCTGATGCTTTGTTCACAGTATTTTCAATCTCTTCTGCATCTTCTTTTCAATAGTAATTGAACATAGTATACCTGATATTTTCTTTCTGTCAAGCAGACATATTTTGTCAGATTCCCGGCATCTTCTTTCTACCAGTTTATTTCTTTTCTTCCCTTTTCCAGAAAGCTCCAAGCTGCTGTTCTACATTTTCCAGAATGCAGACAGCCGCATCATTCCATTCTCGGGGAAACAGCATCCTGTAGTCCCGACCTGTAAATCTTTCATCCATCAGAAGAATCGTCCCCCTGTCTTTTCTGGTCCGTATGACTCTGCCTGCTGCCTGTAATACTTTGTTCATTCCGGGATAACGATACGCATAATCAAACCCCTGCTCTCCTTTTGCATCATAATATTCTTTCAGGATTTCGCGCTCACAACTCACCTGTGGCAGACCAGTTCCAATGACAGCCGCTCCGATCAGACGATTTCCGATCAGGTCGATTCCTTCTGAAAAAATTCCTCCCATCACACAGAAACCGACAAGCGTATCTGCACTTTCTTCTGTAAATTCTTCAAGAAATTCCTCTCTTTCTCTTTCCGTCATTGAAGCATGCTGACAGATACATCTCACCCATCCCGAGGAAAATTCCTCCTGATAAACCTGCCATACATCATCCATCAGCTTATAAGATGGAAAAAACACCATATAATTTCCTTTTTTCTGCCAGCTCATTCTTGCAATATATTCCGCGATCTTTCGGTATTCCTCATATCCTCTTCTGGTATACCGACTGCTCACATCCCTGCAGATCAAAAGGCATCTGTTTTTCTGTTCAAACGGAGATTCCACATACATCCCAAAATTTTCTTTCCTGGTACTTAACATCCTGCTGTAATATTTGAGCGGCAGCAAAGTCGCAGAAAAAAATACCGTGCTGATTCCTTTATCCAGACATTTCTGCAGATTTCCCGCAGGATTGACGCAAAACAGCTTCATATAAAATCTGCCATCTTCTCCGACTGCCGTATAGACTACATAGTTTTCATCCACCAGTTCTGATATATTCAAAAAATCCCGCACTGTGAAATAAAAATCAAGAATCCCATCCGTCACTTCCTGTGTCGGCGGTTCTTCCAAAAGCTGATCCATCTCTCCCTGTACAGACAGAAGACTGATCGGAAGTACCCCCGCATTCTCCTGTACCTTCCAGGAATCACATCCATTCTGCAATTCTTTAAGCTGACTGACCACTTTTCCAAGCTTCTTCCACAGTTTCTGACTGTAGGGTTTTATAAATTTTCGTATTTGTATTGTATCTTCAAGGCAGATTGATGCACTGTACATCTCCCGTCCTCTTTCTACAAGATTATGAGCCTCGTCTATCAGAAACAGGTATTTACCAGATATATTTTCTCCGAAAAATCTTTTCAGATATACATTCGGATCAAATACATAATTATAATCACAGATAACTGCATCCATCCAGACAGACAGCTCCAGACTCATTTCAAACGGACATACCTGCCATTTTTCTGCCTGTCGAAGAATCGTTTCCCTGTCAAACGACTGCTCGTTTGTCCACAATTCATATACTGCATCGTTGATTCTGTCATAATGCCCCTTCGCATAGGGACATGTCTCTGGATTGCATTCTGGTTTTTCGCAGAAGCAAAGCTTCTCTTTCGCTGTGATCGTAACTGTCTTAAAAAGTAACCCGTTCTTTCTCAGAATTTCAAATGCATCCTGTGCAACAGTCCTTGTAATCGTCCTGGCCGTCAAATAAAAAAGTGTTTCCGCTTTTCCCTCTCCAATTGAACGGACCGCCGGAAAAACAGCTGACATCGTTTTACCAACACCAGTCGGCGCCTGAATAAAAATCTGTTCTTTTCTGGAAATTGCATGGTAAATCCCCGCAACCATCTCTTTCTGTCCTTTTCGATAAATAAATGGAAATTCCAGTTTTTCCATCGACCGATTTCGTTCCTCTCGCCATTTCATCTGATAAGAAAGCCATTTGTGATAAGAATCCAACAGTCTCTGGTACCAGCTCTCCAATTCTTCCCTGGTCATCGTTTCCCTGAAACGCTTGATCATCTCCGTATCCAAATGTACATACGTCATCTGAACATCAATCTCTTCCAATCCATGATCATCCAGATAGATCCATGCATAGCAGAGTGCCTGTGCACGATGTACCAGGACCGGTTCCGCAAGCAGTTCCAGATTCTTGTACACACCTTTGATCTCATCAATGCAGATTTTCTCGTTCTGCGTAAAAATTCCGTCTGCACGTCCTTCCACCCGCAGGATCAAATCCTCATATTCTGTGTCTTTTTTCAGTGAAACTTCGGCCTGATAGTGGCTTCCCATCTGCTTCTGGATTTTTCGGTGCAGGCGGCTTCCTTTCAGCATTGCTTCTTTATCGCCTGCTGTGCCGCCACTTTCCAGATCACCATTTCGTAATATAAACTCTACCAGGTTACGAACCGAAATACGGATTACCGGTTTTTCCATCATTCTCCTGCCTTCTATAAAAATGCTGCTATTCCTAAAGCCATCTCAGTATCTTATTACACAAAAAGGCGCATACCCGTTCCCGGAATACGCGCCTCTGTTTACTGTACACCTATTATGCTACAGCAAATTTTGCCATTACTTCATTAAATCTCTGACTCTCACCATAACATCTTACTGTAAGTTCTCTGGTAAGATCCATACTCAGAATACCTAAAAGGGATTTTGCATCAATAATAATTCTATTATAGGAAATGTCAATATCAAAATCGCATTTGGTGGCTTCATTTACGAATTCCTTTACATCTTCCGTCGCATTTAATCTAATATGTCTTTCAAGCATATGCTTATCCTCCTGTATCAGACTTTAGGCGTATTTTGTCACTACAAGGAGAATTTGTCAACAGACTTAAAATTTTATTCATATTTTTCTATAAATTTCATAATTTTGAATTTCTATAGCACAAATTTTTGTGATTTTTTCTAGTGGAATTCTATCATATTTGAACAAAATTTGAAAGAGAAAAAGATCCGGTTCGGCGCCGGATCTTTCTTTTTATTCCGATTTTTCTTATTTACATCTGTGTCAGAACAAAAATATCATAAATTGCTTTTACAGCTGTTTCGAAATCTCTGTTTTCCACACCAATAATAATATTCAGCTCACTGGATCCCTGATCGATCATCTTAACATTAACATGTGCATGTGCCAGTGCAGAAAATACACGTCCTGCAGTACCTCTCTGAGATTTCATTCCACGTCCTACCACCGCGATCAGCGCAAGATCGGACTCCATTTCCACAAAATCCGGCTGTACCGCACGATGAATACCTGCGATTACCTGCTGTTCTTTTTCTTCAAACTCATCCTGATGAACATAAATCGTCATCGTATCGATTCCGGATGGAACATGTTCAAAGCTGATTCCCTGGTCTTCAAATACCTGAAGAACTTTTCTTCCAAAACCAACTTCACTGTTCATCATGGACTTTTCAATATTGATCGAACAGAAACCTTTTTTGCCTGCAATACCGGTAATCACATATTTCGGCTTGCGGCAGGTACTCTCTACAATAAACGTTCCCTTGTCTTCCGGACGGTTTGTGTTACGGATATTGATCGGAATACCTTCTTTACGAACCGGGAAGATTGCATCTTCATGAAGAACAGTTGCTCCCATATAAGAAAGCTCTCGAAGCTCCCGATATGTGATAGTCTCGATCACTGCCGGGTTCTCAACGATTCTCGGATCTGTTACCAGGAATCCGGAAACATCTGTCCAGTTTTCATAAATATCTGCATGAATTGCTTTTGCCACCAGAGAACCTGTAACATCAGAACCGCCTCTTGAAAACGTCTTAACAGTTCCATCTTCCATTCCACCATAAAATCCTGGAATAACAGCTCTTTCGCATTTCTGAAGTCGTTTGGCAAGAAGTTTGTCAGTCTTATCGGCATCGAAATTTCCGTTTTTGTCAAATCGAATAACTGTCGCAGAATCAATAAACTCATATCCAAGGTATGCAGCCATTACTTTACCATTGAGAAATTCTCCACGGGATGCAGCATACTCATTTCCTGCATGTGCCTTAAAATCTGCTTCAATCTGCCTGAATTCCTCTTCAAGAGAAAGATCCAGATTCAGTCCTTTAATGATTTCATAAAAGCGGCTTTTGATTTCTGTAAGAATATCGCTGAAATCTTCACCTGCTTCTGCTTTGTCATAACATGCATATAAAAGATCTGTTACCTTTGTATCTGCGGAAAATCTTTTACCCGGTGCGGACGGTACCACATAACGTCTGCTCTCCTCGCTTCTGATAATGTCTCCAACCTTCTGAAACTGTTCCGCATTGGCCAGAGAGCTTCCTCCAAATTTTACAACCTTTTTCATAATAATACTTCTCACCCTTCTGTTTTCCTGCCGCTGTCACATTCCCTCACAGCAGTTTTTTCTTTTCAGTCAGAAAATCTGTCTTTTATTGTATTGAAAAACACAGGGATTTGCAAGTATTTCTTCATAAAAAACTAATTTTTATGCACAATATTCACGGAGAATGCTTTCAAGAGCAGACGCACTGCTTGTATGACATCTGCAGACTGGGATAGACTTTTTCTTTGCTTCTTCTACCGCACAGTTCACCATCTTATGAGAAACAGTGCCTGTAAACAGAATCATAAGATCCGGTGCCCCGATTTTTTTCTTCATAGCGCCTTTTTCTTTCGCAAATACCTTTGCTTTACACCCATATCCTTTACAGATATCCTCATACTGACATACCATACGTTCATTACCACCTACGATCACGATGCTCATATCATCACCTCTCCTTTTGTTATTCTAAACTAACTTGTATTTTAAAAGTAAAGCGGACCATAGATCCGCTTAATAAGCTTTGTGTTAGTATGTACTAACTGCATATAAAAATATTATCATACATTGTTTTGTTTGTCAAAGGATTTTTGCGATGAAAATTCTGTCACATCACAAACCGTCAGTATATCATCTCTCACCTGAAAATGAATATCCTTATGTCCATATGCCAGTCCATACACTTTATCCGGTCTGTTCTGATAACGTGGACGTGGATCATTCGCCAGTACCTCAAGAAGTGCCTCTCTCTGTCCCGTTGGAATTTCTTTTATCAGTTCTTCCGGAAATTCCACCTGTAGCCGATAATCTCTGATATGATCCGTAAATCCTCCCTTTGCATCCGGATGACTGTCTGCATAAGGAAGATATGGTTTGATATCATAAATCGGTGTTTCATTCATCAGATCCGCACCTGATATATGCAGAATTGGTCCAAGTTCCTGATCAAATTCTATCTTTTCCAGTTTCACAGAAGAAAGTCCCAGATTATTCGGACGAAACGGAGATCGTGTTGCAAATACTCCCATCCTGGTATTTCCACCAAGTCGCGGCGGTCTTACCGTCGGCGACCAGGTATCTCTTACCGCTTCCGAAAACTGCCAGATCAGCCAGATATAACTGTATTCTTCCAATCCGCGCAAAGCTTCTGCTACTCGATATTCCGGTTCAAAAACAATCGTTGCCTTCAATGCTTCCAAACGGTTACTCTGATGCGGTATTCCAAATTTAGTCGGAAAATCATTATGAATCCTTGCAATAACATTCATTTCGTTTACTTCTGACATGAGCATCTCCTGTTTTTCTGCTTCTATTTATACTTCCGGCAAGTTCATCCAGTCTTTCAGTGCTTTCATACGGATGTGGGCATCTTTTTCTCCCATATCATATGCCTGCTGAATGACCTCCAGATTATTTTCCATTCGACTGATATCCAGTTTCTTATCCGGCTGGATTACGAATACCTCACCCTTCCGTTCAAGTTCCTTAATAACATCCAGACTGTGATTATAAACGTTATGTCTGTTCTGCAGTGTATGCACAAATTCCGGATATTTGTGATAGCGTATTTCTGCCATTTTTGTATTTTCCGGTTTTTTAACAAAACCGGTTTCTCTGGTAAGTACAACTACGATCCGGTCATAGCCCATCCTTTTAAACGCCTCCACGGGAATGCTGTCCGCACATCCTCCGTCAAGAAGCTTCATTCCTTTATAATTTACAATTTTAGATACATACGGCATCGATGCAGATGCACGCATCGCATCAATCTGTGTCATCATATCTGTGATCTTGATATATTCTGCCTTTCCTGTTTCTACATTTGTGCAGGTCGCATAAAACGCTGTATCTGACTCGATAAATGCTTCATAGTCAAACGGATCCAGGCGTTCCGGAATATCATGATAACAAAATTGTCTTCCTACTACTTCTCCTGTATGCAGAAAACTCCACCAGCTCATAAAATGTTTATCGTTACGATATTTTTTGATATAACGAAGGCTTCTTCCTTTCTGACCGGATACAAAAGAGCATCCATGCAGTGCTCCGGCAGAAACACCGTTCACCCCGTCAAAATGTATCCCCTGTTCCAAAAAAACATCCAGTACTCCGGCTGTATAGATTCCACGCATTGCGCCGCCTTCCAAAACAAGTCCTGTTTTCATCTTCTGTCTCACCTCTCTGTTGTCCAATAACTCCTGATTCTGTCATATGTTTCACGGAAACTAAGCTGATTTCTTTCCGCCAGTTCTGCCACATTCTCATATTCCGGATAATATCTTATATTTCCATCCGGTAATGTGCACGCTTTTACAATTGCTGTTCCGACCGGTGTATCCTTCTTTTGAATTTCTCTTTGCAGAATCGTACGTTCCATTTCCACTCTTCGAATACCGATCGTTGTTGTCTCTGAAAAAATCAGATTTTCCAACTTTTCTCTTTCACTCTCTTTACAGATTACCGTCAGCGTATAGGCCGGTCTGTTCTTCTTCGTATAAATCGGTGTATAATGCACCTCTCTTGCTCCATTTGCCATAAGAAGATTCATAACATGCCCCATCATTTCTCCACCACAGTCATCCATATCCGTCTCCAGTTTCCAGATTATATCTTTTATCTGTAGATCCGTTGTCTCCCGGATCAACATGGCTCGCAGGATCCCCGGACAACGATACTGGCGTTTACCGGCTCCAATGCCGGTTTTCAACATAGTAAAATCTTCCGGTAATCTGTCTGATGTACGAAATGCAGCCACCACCGCTGCCCCTGTCGGCGTCACCAGTTCTCCCTGTATGTCTGTGATTTTTAATTTTAATTTATGTGTTTCTGCAATATGTGTTACGGCTGGTACCGGTACCGGAATCTGCCCGTGCTGACAACGAATAAAACCGGTTCCTTCATACAGCACCGGTACGATCACATTCGAAATATCCAGATTATCCATACATATTGCTATTGCAGCAATATCTACAATGGAATCTACAGCACCAACTTCATGAAAATGAACTTCTTCGACCGGAACTCCATGCGCTTTGGATTCTGCCTGCGCCAATATACCAAATACACGCATTGCCATTTTCTTTGCTCTTGCAGTCATTTCCGACTTCTGAATGATCTCTGTGATTTCTTTCAT
>ENA-OPWC01002400-OPWC01002400.1-human-gut-metagenome-genome-assembly--contig:-NODE-2400-length-10451-cov-2.207676_pt1 | contig 10451 bp, 9 predicted proteins | sample MGYA00241504_ERZ502000 | MGnify/ENA primary metagenome ERZ502000 (study PRJEB25962, sample SAMEA2042005) | human gut metagenome | biome: human gut; feature: human-associated habitat; material: faeces...
GAAGATCGTGGCCGCCATGGTGGAAGCACTGTAAAATACAAAACCCTCTCAGTCAATGCTTCGCATTGCCAGCTCCCCCGAAAGGGGGGAGCTTTTGACATTCCGGAAAAGTTTTCCGTTTTGCCAAGGGCTCGCCCTTCGGGAGAGCTGGCGAACAACGTGAGCCTGAGAGGGTTTCTTTTTTATAAAAACTGTTCCAGCCGGACGCGGTTGTCCTCTTCAAATTCCATCAGCCGCTGGGCAAGGCGCTTGGTGCCGGGTGCGGCATTGGGGTAGTCCTTCTGCGCCTTCACGCAGTCCACCACTCCCATGCCGCTGCCCTGGGTCAGCATCTCGGCCAGGTTGCGGGTGGACTTGTCGGTCAGGGTCTTCATGCTGATGCCCATCTTCGTGTTGAATTTTGCCATGGCGCTCTGGCCCTGGGCGGTGCCGCCGCAGGCTTCCATGGCGGTGTGGGCCTCCTGATTGAGCTGGTGGTAGAGGTTGCGCTGGCGCAGCAGCTCCGCCTTGAACTGGGTGTCGTCGGTCATAGGCACGATCTGTTCCAGCGTGTTCTTGCCCATTTCGGTGTTCTGCACCACGGCTTCCAGGAGATTGAGGTTGTCGTTTTTCTGGTTTTCCATACAAAAAGCCCCCTTTGGCAGCCAGTGTGCGCCAAAAGGGGCTTTTCTATACATGATCGTTATTCGGCACAGCTGATCCGGTCGCCGCCGGAAGCCTGCACCTTGCGCAGGCGGGCATCGCACAGCTCGTAGAGGGCGGGCCAGTTCTTGGCCTCCACCTCGTCCAGCCCGGCGGCCGCGCCGCTCATGGTGAACTGCACCCGGTGCATCATGCCGGTGGTGGTGATGCACTCGTGCGGCATCTGCTCGTACAGCTCCTGCATCCGGGCCGCCAGCTGCGGGCCGGTGGTGTCCACGCTGCCTACCACAAAAATGCTGCCGGTCAGACGGCACACCACCTGGTGCATGGGGGTGTCGTAGTGCTTTTTCCACTGGTTGCCCACAAAGCAATGGAGCTGGTCCATCACCGGCTGGCCGTAAGTATCGCAGAGCTGAGGGCCCTTGTCCAGAGCCACCAGGGCCACAGCGGCGCTGCGGCCCTGCCGGGCCCACTGTTCCAGCTTTGCGCCGAACACCCGCTCCAGATACTGGCGGTTGTACACACCGGTCAGAAAATCGTGGCTCATATCGTCGCGGCACAGCTCCCGTTCCCGGGGCGTCATGCGCTCTTCGGGCAGGACATTGCCTGCCAGCGGTGCCGACATCTGCAGCTTCCAGCGCTTGCCGTCCGCTTCCACGATGCGGCGCAGCACACAGTCCACCCGTCCGCCGCGCAGCTCATAGTCCACCTGCAGGCTTTCGTCCTGCCAGCCGGGTTCCGGCTGTTCTTCGGTCAGGCTGACGCCGTCAAACACCACCTGTGCAGTCTGCACAAAACTGTGCAGATCCTGCTCGGTCCATTGTTTTTCCATTGCATTTTCCCCATCATCATGCATCGTGCTGCCGTGCACCGGCAGCTGACTGATTCCCGGCACTCTCCGGGAACTCATAGCCATTATAACATTCAGGCGGGGCCATTGCCAGCAGAACGCACAATTTTTTACTGGAATTTTTGCATTTTCGTCAGATTGCCAAACAATTTACAAAGTGCCCGCCGGAATTAGACGCGGCAGTACACACTGCACTCGTCGGCAATGGTCTTTGCCAGCGTTTTGCTCTCAAAACCGGCCGCTGCACGCCATGCCCAGTTGCCGCCCAGCTTGCCCGGGGTATTCAGGTGTGCTTCCTCGCCCAGACCCAGCCAGTCGTACATGGGGATGATGGCACGGTCGGCCACCGAACCCAGGGCTGCCCGCAGCAGAGCGGTGCGGGCGTCCGCCGTTTTGACGGCGGCGACTTCCTTTGCGGTAGGGTGTGCGCCGGTCAGGTGCAGATAGGCCGCCGCCGTAGCCTTTTCCTTGGGGGTGGCAGCGCTCTCCCACCAGGCCGTGATGGTGGTGTTGTCGTGGGTGCCGGGGTAGACCACACCGTTCTTGACATGGTTGTGGGGCAGGTACTCGTTATCCCCGCCGCTGAAGGCAAACTGCAGCACCTTCATGCCGGGAAAGGTGCTGTCAGCCAGCAGCTTCCGCACGCTGGGGAACAGCTCGCCCAGGTCCTCGGCAATGATGGGCAGCTGGCCCAGCGCCTGCTCCAGCGCGTCGAACAGCTCCATGCCGGGGCCGTTTTCCCACTTGCCGGTCTTGGCGGTGGCACTGTCGGCAGGGATGGCCCAGTAGGTGTCAAAGCCCCGGAAGTGGTCGATGCGCAGCAGGTCGTAGATGCCCAGGGCATGGCGCACCCGCTGGACCCACCATGCATATCCAGTCTGTTTATGATACGTCCAGTTATACAGCGGGTTGCCCCACAGCTGACCATCGGCGGAGAAATAATCCGGCGGGCAGCCTGCCACACGGGCAAAACGGCCCTCAGCATCCAGCTCGAACAGCTTGCCGTTCTTCCAAAGAGTATCTTCGGGAGCGGCAATCTTGTCGCCCAGCCTGCTTGTGGTGGCTTCATAACTGGTGGTGTAGGTATCGTCATCACCCGTCTGTGCCCACTTTTTGTTGTACTGGCTGCGGTCGAACACCACATACCCGTATTTGGCGGTATTGCCAAAGCTGGTCTCATCGCGCTCATAGGAGGGCTGCTGCTTCTCGTTGATGATGACGCTGGTGGGCTGACCGTCAGCGAGAACCACAGTGGCATTGCCTTCATCCAGGTTATACAGAATCTTGGCGTTGTAGTCTGCATTGGTCAGCCAGAGTGTGCCATTGTCCTCGGTCACCGTGAAGGCGTAGCCGCGCTTGCCGAGATCGGAGCCGTTGTCCGTGGAATGGGTGCCAGGCTCATCGTTGCGCCAGTAATCGCCGTAGTACCCGGCAGGAGCCTGGCTCTCCACAATGAGGAATTTTCCTTCATTGGAGAAGCGACGATCACTGTACCGATGGTAGCTTTCAGGGTAGTCTTGCTGTGTATCTTCGAAATACAGATACCCTTCCTCGTAATTTGTCCAGTCACTGTGCAGGGTGGTCACAGTGTAGTAACCATCCTCGCGGCGCACGATTTTGTAGTTGGTGCTGACCTCGTACTGGTTATTCCGCTCATTCCACTCGTACAGTGTCCAAGTCGTGTCCGGCAGGATAAATTCGCCGGTGGCATCATCGACCTTTTTGATGAGCACTTGCGTTTTGTAGGGCATATTGTAGTCAGCTGTATCGCCCAGGAACTTATAGGTAGGATAGTCTGGGTGGACGATAATCTCCTCGCTCCAACCGATGACCCAGGTGTTATGCTCCCAGGCTTTCAGATTGTAGGAGGCCGGGGCTTTTAGCTCGATGATCCGATACTTGCCCTGGTTGGCCTGATGGTAGTAGAGCACGCCTTGCTTGCCCTCCCAGCCTTCAAAAAAGGCGTTGCCAATCAGGTTCACAGTGTACTTGCCATCTTCACGGCGCACGACCTGGTAATGGGTGCTCTTTTCATATTCACCTTTTTCGGGGTTCCACTCCTGGATTTCAAAGGTGGTGTCTGCATCAACCAGGCCGCCGGTGAGGGCGTCGCGCTTTTCCCAAACAACCGTGCTGTACCAGGGATTGTTGCGGAACAGGTTGTTTTCGTCGTATTCTTCCAGCGCCGGGCTGAAAACGTCGAGTGTCACCACGCTGCCGTCGCCCAGCTCGATCAGGGTCCCGCCCTTATTTTCCGTCAGGACGTGGGCATTGTATTCGCTATCCGTGAGGGTGATTGTGGAGCCATCGTCGGTCAGCCGAATATAATAGGCATGCTTTCCAGCATCCTCGACCTCAAAATTGGGTGTCTCGCGTGAGCCGGTCCAGTCGCCGTAGTATCCATACGGGGACTTGGATTCCACCACGACAAACTGGCCGTCATTGGTGACTGCACGCTCGTCGATGGAGAAGTCAATCGGCTCATAGTCGGTATAATACTGCGGGTGTTCAGTTGTGGTGCCGTCGCTGTTCACAGTATCTTCTCGGACATCGCACAGAGTATCCTCGTAGTACAGGTTGCCTTCTTCATACTGTGACCAGTCATCATGCAGGCAGGTGATGGTGTACAGGCCCTCGGCGTCCCGAACAAAGGCATAGTCTTTGCTTTTTTCGTACAGGCCGCGTTCCTCGTTCCACTGGTAGAGTGTGAATACAGCATCGTCCACGATGATCTCGCCGGTGTGGGCTTCGATCTTTTTGATGATGACTTTGTTCCCCTGCGGACGGTTGTAGTCTGCATCGTCGCCGGTATAGCTGTAGGTCTGGTCGCTGTCAGTGATTTCAAATTCCTGGCTCCAGTGTTCGACCCAATCGGTCCCCTGCAGGGCGGCATCGGTATACCCTGCAGGTGCGGTGACTTCTTCGATACGGAATTTGCCCAGATTGTCCTGGGTGTAATACACATAACCCTCGGTCCAATCGGTGTAGACCGGGTTGGTCACGGTCACAGTGTACAGGCCGTTTTCCAGGCGAGTGACGCGGTAGTTGCTGCTGATCTCGTATTCGTTGGCGTCCACATTCCATTCATAGAAAACATATTCCGCATCTTCTGTGATGCGTCCGCCGGTGAGGGCGTCGCGCTTTTCCCAGGTTACATGCGCCTGCCAGGGCTGATTTGCCACAACAGCAGTAGCGGAGCCGTTGGACGGTACAGAAACAGAACCAGAACTGCTGTCCGTGGGGTCGAAACCGTGCGGGACAGTCGTTTCCTCGTAGTCAATCGTGATTTTTGCCAGCTGAGCTTTTGCTTCAGCAATGGCTGCATCAACCATGGCCTGGGCTTCATTTTGCAGCTGTGCAATCGCGTTGTTCTTGGCGGCCTCGGCGGCAGCGTTGGCCTCCTCCTGTGTGTTGTACGGTCCTTCTTTGCCGCTCAATGTGGTGGTGCTGGTTTTTGTTACTTCGTAATGAAGCGTCCAAGTGGCAGAGGCCGCGCCGTCCACTGTGGTCACAATCTGCGGGTCGCCAATGGTCCAGGTGCCGCCGCTGATCGTGCCGCTGGAAGGATTGGGGGTCAGCTTGAAGATGGCATCATCCAACTTCTCATGGGTGATGTTGGCAGACTTGTCAATGTGTACGGTATAGGTCAGATCGAAGCTGCCGCTGGCAGACTGCGACGGGGCCGTCCAGTCTGCGGAATAGTATTGCATTTCTGGTACATCGGGAAGACCGCTTGTATCGTCATCGTCGGAAATTGGGTTTAGGTCCACAACAACAATGCGTTGCCAGTTATATCCTGCCGGAGGGAAATAAGCGTAAGTATAGTAACCGTTATCCCCAGGATTGACATAAGGGGTAACAATGTTTTCCCCTGACAATGCGCTAATAGAGTTGAGATAAGTTTGTGCTGCTACGCTGTTCGGATAATGTTCAATAATCCAAAGCTGGGTGTCGTTGTAATACTCATAGGCTGTTTTCAGCACGTCATTGCCGGTAGTGGCATAGGTCGTTGCTGCGCTGGCGGCAAAGCTGCTGCCAGCAAAATCATTTGCATCATGGCTCTTGGACAAAAGCCCCAGCGAAAGCTGACTGAGACCACCCCAAATGTTTATCTGGTTGGCATAATGGTTGCCTGGGGTATACTGTCCAGGCTCCAGTTTGGAAACATAGGCAAAGTTGTAGGTCGGGCAGCCACCGGGAGCTGCATACAGACCGTTGTCGCAGCAATAGGCTTCCACGCCATTAAACCAGACCAGCCAGGTACTTACCACATACTCGATTTTTGTGATCTTGCCGGTCGTAAACGGTGGCTGCGGGGTGTTGGCGTAGGTGCTGACCCCGTTGCTATTGGACGCGGGGAGGGCGGTGGCTTCCGCATTGCCGTCGATGGTGACATTGAGGTTTTTGCTCATGGTGGTGCCATCGGGGGCCGAATAGGTGAACGTGACAGAAAAATCTTCGGTTGCCTTCACATAAAAGCCGGAAGCAGAAGCCGACGAATCCTTGTAGCTGGCGTTTAGAATTTGGGCGCGTTCCGTTTCACTGGCAGGAACCAGATTATCGGCGGTGGATGTGTAGCTCAGAAGTTCCACGTTGTCCGGCAGTGTGATCGTCGTGGTAGCACCGTTGGCGGGGTACTCGACCTGGACGGCAATGGGCACAATAGCGTAATCTGCGCCATCCTGCTTTGCTACCGCCATTACAGCGTTGGTTTCATTCAGTGCGTCTGCGTCCAGACGGCCTTTGCTGCTGGCGTCCAGCAAGTCGTGCTTCCAGGCCGAAATGCTGATTTTGGTGTCGCCAGTGGCAACTGGCAGCCCATATTCGCCAATATAGCTGCCGGTCGGCGCATCCGGCAAATCGCCGTAGAGTACAGTGGCGATTTCCTCAAGATCAGGTTCATCACCACCGCCACCAGGGGCGACCGGGTTTTGCATGGCCAACTGCATGGAAATGAACAGCGCGGTCAGAGAACTGTAAGCGGCCTTGACGGCGTCAATCTCGCGCTCCTCATCGGAAAGAGCCATATAGAGATCTTCCGCTGCATAGACGGGAGCAGCAACCGCATCCGAGTCTTCCGTGGCAGTCTCCAATGCTGCGGTCAGTTCTGCATTCGATTGATCGGCTTGCCAGGCTTGACTTGCCAGGCCCCAGGCGTTGATCGCGGTCAAAATACCTTCCCGGTCCAGTGCGGCAACGGCGTCCACAAATGCCTGGGCAGCTTCGCTCAATGCTGTTTCAGTAGTGGCCGAAGAAAGAGAAGATGCGTCACCGGAACTTTTTTCTGTACCGGCGTCACTGGCAGCGTTTTCGGGAGTGGCCACAGATACAGAAGTCTCTACCGACGTTGCTTCCCCAGTAGGAACTGCGGCGTAAATCGGCAGCGTTGCTGCACAGCATACACAACACTAAAAAAAGCGCCAGAAGCTGGCGCAATAGAGTTTTATTCATTTTGTTTTGCCTCTTTCTTTTTTATTATAAAAATCAAAGGGTGAATGGTTAAATGGTAGGGCATTAGTTGTTGTCCCCGCCGTCACATCACCACCCGGGGAATGATACGGTATGTCAAAATTATCAGGGAAATGCAGGTGATAATTATGACCAGCGTGACGACTTTGTTGACATATTTCCAAATGAAAAATGCCGGTGGAACTTCTTCAAGGGGATGGTTTAGCCCGTACTCCCTGAGAGATGACACGTTAAATGAAATCCACTTCTTTATGAGTATCAATCCGAGTAAAGTGGCAATGTGGAACGCAAAAGTTGAAATTTCTGGTTTCATAACGACCTCAGTGATGTAAATCTTAATTGAATCATATAGAGACTGATTCATCAAAGAAAAGCGCAAAGAGCGGGAAATAGTCCCAGACGCCCTGGGTTTCTTTTATCGAAATCAAAACGCTATCTTCGTTCATATTGGCAAAAGCATGAATTAGAGCTTGCACCTGCCGTTCTTCCAGAATGGGAAAGCTGAAATCTGCCAAGGTGTTATTTTTGCTTCTCCTGCTTAGTCTCCAAAAGTTTTTTCGTTTCTGCCACACGCTATGATAGATTACAAACCGTTTGGATATATGCAGATTCTTTCCTTCGCCGCTGCGGCAGATTAGCCGCTTATAGTATCCCGTCTCCGGGGTTACCCGTACATATTCGGTAAAATAAGCGGGAAGCCCCCATTCACGCCACTGCCTCAGGAACAGGATATTTGTCAGTTTTTTCTCTTGCATCAACACAAATATTTCAACGGTGCGATTGTTGATGCGACGCAAAGACAGTTCGTTCAGAAAAGAGTCGCAGTCCCAGTTTTCCGGGTCAATATGCATCGTATGCGCCCGCTGATAACCCGCTTCTATATCGTGTAGTACCTGAATCCGATGCGTTTCCGATGCGTAAAGAACCAAACAGGTAGTGCCGGTTCCTACAAGGAGTTCTTTCTCTGTACTGCAAATGTATCTACATTTTTCCATTGACATCATATCATCACCCATAAAAGACCGGTGCGACGAATTCTTGTGCCCCAAATTCATTGCTATATCCCTTGCATATTTGCTGAATTTCTTCATCAGTCAGGTACTGTGCAATGGTATCCCATTCCTTAGAAGGGGCCATTATGTACTTCCCGTTGCCTGAATAAAGGCTACAATCAACATTTTTCATTTTAATCCCTCCCAAAAAGAAAAGGGGTGACGAACCGTTGCACCCGAATTGTTAATTCAGATATGTTCTACAGCAAACGCGATACACTCAAATGTAACAAACGATACGTTATTGTTTCTGGTAGAACAACGCTGAAATAAAACTTCTAAAAAATCGGATTGATTGACTTTTTCTAAATATTCTGGCAAAATCATGGTACGAGATGAATGCTTTGATTCATCGTATATAGTAAAGTTTCTGAACGAAATACTGCAGATTTCGCTATTTGAAGCCATCTGGCTCACCAGTCTTTTTGCGTTCACATTAAAACCGATAGAAATTTCTTTGCCGGTCTCCCAATGCTCAATAATTTGTTCTGCCTGCTTCATAGCAGCTCTTTCGTCTGGTGCTTCAAAGGTGAAATCTGGTACGGCATCCATAAAGCACATTGCCTCGTGCATTTGCATGATGATTTGATACTTTTCCATACATGTCTTCCCTCACGAAAGGTTGGTTTCATACGTATTTTATTAAAGATAAAGGCTGCTATTACTTCCCAGAAATTGCACCTTTATATCGAACTATGCGGGCGAGTGATGTAGATATAGATCGGTTTAGTTTTGCGTTTGCTGGTGCAAAATTCGATGTTGTATTTGCCATTAACAGAAAGCCTTTTGAACTCATGTTCGGATGTGTGGGACATGGAAAGTGTAATTTCATTCTTACCATGGAAAAGGGATATATGCTTTCTCTTATATCCGATGAAGTGTTCGAAACATTATGTCGCGTGTTACATCTCAGTTACCGGGGGGATAGATTTACTTCATACAAATTTCTTCAACACGTTGCCAGCAAGGTCCCTCAAAAATATAGTGGTCATAAAATACAACCACATGAAGTGGCGCAAGTTCGTAACGATATTCCTGACAAAGAAAAGATTTATTTTGTGCGCTGGTATCCGCACATTCGAGATAATAAAAATGCTAAGAATATCGAAAAAACTCGGAAATTGTGCGGTGAAAAAGCTGCCGATTTTTGCGAGCGAAATAATATTAGCTCGTGTTGGTCAGCAGAAATTGCGGACGCGCATGATTATTACGATCCATGGGATGCTAAGCTGTAATTTTTTGCCTTGTGTATTTTCATCCCAAAAAAGAAAAGGTGCGACGATTCGTCGCACCTAAAGAATAATCTGAATGACGTTTCAGTTGCCTACAAAATACGCTCCTTAATCGGTGCCCAACTTTTCACCACATTCAGTAACGGCCCGCATAGGCCCAGTCTGACGAACATCATAAGCGTACTTGCCTCCACAAATAGGGCACAGCAGGAAGGAACTGGTTTTGATTTCAGCTTTGAGAAGCGGTTCCTGAAGCAGGGCCTCACTAAGTGGAAGTTTTTTGTAAAGCGAACTTCCATCGTCAGAGAGAAGCCACATGTCGTATGTTGTGGCTTTTGTTTCTTGCACAAAGTACATTCGTCCTCGACATGATGGACAGGCAAAGGGTATACGTTCCATTGTTGGTTGCCTCCTTCCCACATTCTTGAAAATTCATGCCAAATCCAATGAACGTTTGTGCTGGGCAAGAAGGTCTGTCAACTCCAAAAGTTGATCGTCATCCATATCTTCTTGCTTTATAATCTCGGCCCAATATTCAACTCGTGAAAATGCGGGTTGAAATGTGCGAGCATAGGTCTTTCCACGCCGCACGCATCCAACCTCTGCTAAAGCGCCTTTTTCGATAAGTTTCTTCACCAGAGGAAAAACAGATCGCGCTTTCCAGGTTCGTCCAACACATGCAGAAAGCAAGTCACTAGCTGGTAAGGGTTGAGGGCTATTCCAAAATGTGTCCATAATTTGCTTTTCGCTCTTTGATAATTGCTCCAATTCAATCCTCCTTCCAATACAGAAAGAAAAAAGAGGTACGATATTGTCGTACCCCTTTGTAATTATATTTACTTATCAACCAAACGTGGCGCACCAAAAATGGCAACCATCTCCGTCATAGATGTGCACAATGGCGCCTCTCGTGAAGCCGGAATTGACCATGTTTGCATAGTGGCCGGAGCTGGCCGACCATGCGGAGATTACTGTAGATGCATCGGCAGGTCCCATGGCGATATTCTCTGCAGTAGATGCACCGTTATGGCTAAAATCAGCCAAAAGCTGTTTGCAGCGTTCCCAAGCAATATCACCCAAGGCACTGTCCCACGTCAGCGGTTCTACGCCAGCGCTTGCCCGTACCTGATTTTGCAAATCAAAAGCTGTTCCATCTGCATACAACGTCCAGTTTGTATGCAATGTGCCGTCGGAACTTGCGGCGGG
>ENA-OPWC01002410-OPWC01002410.1-human-gut-metagenome-genome-assembly--contig:-NODE-2410-length-10425-cov-2.764995_pt1 | contig 10425 bp, 8 predicted proteins | sample MGYA00241504_ERZ502000 | MGnify/ENA primary metagenome ERZ502000 (study PRJEB25962, sample SAMEA2042005) | human gut metagenome | biome: human gut; feature: human-associated habitat; material: faeces...
CGATGGCAACATCGGTCTTTGGAGCCAGTTCCTGCAGGGAAGTAGCCACGGCTACGACCTCCTGCGTAAAGGGAACGCCGAGGTGGTTGGCCAGTGTCAGACCGCCGGAACCGGTGATCATAGGGTGCAGCTGCAATTCTCCCAGCTGGTCATAAGCTTTCTTAAGGAGCTCAGACAGTGTTTCCCGGATATTGGCGAAGTGACGCTCATAATCGGAAAATAAAATATTGTGTTCTTCGTCCAAAATAGCAATCTTGACAGTGGTGGAACCGATATCTATGCCGAGAGTTGCGTATTTTTCCTGTGAATTCATGTGATACATCCTTCCTGAAATAAAAATAAATCTACTTATTTAATGCATTTTTTTCATCAACAAAACATTCTCATTATACGACAAAAAACACCACAATGCAACGAATAATGGGGGAGTTTAGTTGTTAAAGTTTTGTAAAATGTAACTTAAATTTTTCGGGAAAACTCTGAAAAAAGAGAACGTGCAGTTTACTTATTCTCTTCCGGATGTTACAATCTCGATAGAGAAAAATCAAAATATAACTATTTATTTATGGAGACATTGTTTTATGAGCAAATTCGAAAAAAAGTTTGGAAAATATGCGATCCATAACCTGACCATGGTATTGATCATGTGTTATGTGGCGGGCTATGTGATCGAACTGATGGGCAGCGCGGCCGGAAATAATCTGCTGGGATTTCTGACACTGGATCCTTACCGGATACTGCACGGGCAGATCTGGCGTCTGGTGACCTGGGTGATCGTTCCGCCGGACAGCCTGGATATTTTTACGATCATTATGCTGTTGTTCTATTATAATCTGGGAACAGCACTGGAGCGGACCTGGGGAACCTACCGTTACAACGTCTATATTTTTTCCGGTATGCTGTTCACGATTGCCGGCAGCTTCCTGTGCATGGGAGTTCTTTACCTGCTCACCGGAGGTATGGCAACGGAGACCGCATCCGTGGTATTTTACAGCGGGTCCTATGCGTTCAGCACCTACTATATCAACCTGTCCATCTTTCTGGCGTTTGCCGCAACGTATCCGGATATGCAGGTACTGTTGATGTTCGTGATCCCTGTGAAGGTAAAATGGATGGGAATTCTGGATGCCATTCTGATGGTCTATACGGTAATTGCTGGAAATCGGTTCACCAAGTTTGCGGTAGTGGCATCACTTTTGAATTTTGTGTTATACTTTTACAGACTGCATCGCAGCCGTATCTCGCCGAAACAGATGCACCGCAAGGCGCAGTTTGAACGAAAATCCAATGCTGGGCGGGCGAAAGTCACAAGACACAAATGTGCCGTCTGCGGACGGACAGAAGAGGACGATCCGAATCTGGAGTTCCGTTTCTGCTCCAAATGTAACGGCAACTACGAATATTGCCAGTATCATTTATTTACCCATGAGCACGTAAAATGATAATAAGATTTGCAATATCCGTTACGGCATGACTGCTTGCAGGCAATGCCGTGCGGATATTAGCAAATCGAACAGACATGAGCAAGAAGGACGATAGTCCGGATTGCGAATGTCTGTACACTTTCGGGAGTGCGAAGCACGGAGAAAGTGTATTATTGCAAGAGGCATACGGCATGACTGCTTGCAGGCAATGTGCGAAGCACGGAGAAAGTGATGTTATTATAAAGGAGACCCTATATGAACAAAGAAGTATTATTTGCCAAGACCTTAGAGCAGGTCCGCAAGACCGCCAAGGAGCAGGGCAACTGCATCAGCGAAGAACAGGTAAAGGAAGCATTCGCCGAGCTGGATCTGAGCAATGAACAGCTGCAGATGGTATTTGACTATCTGTTAAAACATAAAATCGGTATCGGACAGCCTATGGATCCCGATGAATTCCTGACGGAGGAAGAAAAGGATTACTTACAGGAATATCTGGATGAAGTAGCGGCATTACCGACCTACAGTGACGGTGAAAAACTGGCATTTTCCATTGCGGCCATGGCGGGAGAGACGGATGCGCAGCAGCGCCTGATCGAGATTCATCTGGCGGATGTGGCAGAGATCGCAAAACTCTATGCCGGACAGGGTGTCCTGCTGGAAGATCTGGTGGGAGAAGGCAATCTGGCGCTTTCCTTCGGTGTGACCATGCTGGGCAGTCTGGAGAAGCCGGACGAAGTCGAGGGAATGCTCGGCAAAATGATCATGGATGCCATGGAAGAATACATAGCCGAACATGCAGAAAATTCCAAGATCGACAAGCGAGTGGAAGATAAGGTCAACAAGGTAGCGGATAAGGCCAGAGAACTGGCGGAAGAACTGCACCGCAAGGTGACCACGGAGGAACTGATGGAAGAGACCGGTATGTCCCGCAAGATGATCGAGGATGCCATAAGAATGAGCGGTTTCAAGATTGAGGATATCGACAACAATGCAAAAGACAGTTTATGAGAATTATAAATACAGCCTGCAGGATACGGCAAAGGTCTACATAGGCGCAAAATATACCTTTGCAGAGCTGCTGGACCAGGACGAGGTGGCGTTTAAATTCCGCCTGATCGTGGAACGCTATATTTTAGCGGAAAAAGAGGTGGATCCCCAGGACACGCTGGAGACTCATCTGTATTATCTGAAGCCGGACAGTTTTCTTGTGAAGATCTACGACCGGATCAAGGCTCGGGTGAAGATCAATATCATCGAGGAGAAAAAAAGGATTTTCGGCAGAGGCAAAAAGCGTTATGTCACGAAGGAATTGAACATCCGGGAATTAGTTGCCATGACACCGGAGGAGAAAGAGGCGAAGGGTGTCGTGATTCAGGAAATCTCCATGAGCAAGCTGGCACTGGCCGCGTTTTGACAGATTAAGCTCACCCATAGAAAGCATGAGCGACTGCTTGCAGGCGGCGAAGGCTTTCTATGAGGGGAGCAAACGAACATGAGCAAGAAGGATGATAGTCCGGATTGCGAATGGTCGTTACGATTTCGAGAGTGCGTAGCACGGAGAAATCGATTAAGATAGAATAAAAGAGGACACATCAGAAATGAGAGTAGAAGATTTATCCACATATGAGATTATAGAGAAACGGCAGATCCCGGACATTAACAGCGTGACCTATCTGTGCCGTCACAAGAAGACCGGAGCAAGGGTGGCACTTGTATCCAATGATGACGAGAACAAGGTATTCTATATCGGTTTCCGCACCACACCCAATGATTCCACCGGTGTAGCCCATATTCTGGAACATTCCGTATTATGCGGATCGAAGGAATTCCCGGTGAAGGATCCTTTTGTGGAACTGGTAAAGGGGTCTCTGAACACTTTCTTAAATGCCATGACCTATCCGGACAAGACTGTATACCCCGTGGCCAGCTGCAATGACAAAGATTTCCAGAACCTGATGCATGTCTATCTGGATGCGGTTTTTTACCCGAATATTTACAAAAACGAATCTATTTTCCGACAGGAAGGCTGGCATTATGAGCTGGAAGGTGACAACGAGGAGCTGAAAGTCAACGGTGTGGTCTATAACGAGATGAAGGGTGCTTTTTCCTCTCCGGATGATGTGCTGGAGCGGGAGATCATGAATTCCCTGTATCCTCACACCACCTACGGCTGCGAATCCGGAGGTGATCCGGAAGCAATCCCTGAGCTGACCTACGAAGAATTCCTGAATTTCCACCGGAAATTCTATCATCCCTCCAACAGCTATATCTATCTCTATGGCAATATGGATATGGCGGAGAAACTGACCTTTATCGATGAGCATTATCTGTCTGCCTACGATGCCCTTGAGGTGGATTCCGAAGTGACGGAAGAGGCGGCATTTACCACACCGAATCGTATTGTCAGGGAATGTCCCATCGGCGAGGGAGAGGACGAGGAGGAGAATACCTACCTGTCCCAGAACTTCTGCGTGGGCAATAGTCTGGATCCGAAGCTTTACATTGCGTTCCAGATCCTGGACTATGCCCTGTGTTCCGCTCCAGGAGCACCCTTAAAACAGGCCCTGGTGGACTGTGGTGTGGGTAAGGATGTCTACAGCATCTATGAGAATGGTATCCGCCAGCCCTATTTCAGTGTGGTGGCGAAGGACACTTCCGTAGAGAAAGAACAGGAATTTTTACAGGTAACGGAAGAAGTGCTGAAAAAGCTGGTAAAGGACGGCTTCGACGAAAAGGCATTGCTTGCCGGCATCAATTATTATGAATTCAAATACAGAGAGGCGGATTTCGGTTCCTACCCCAAGGGACTTATGTACGGTTTACAGGTGCTGGACAGCTGGCTGTACGATGACAGACTGCCGTTCATTCATATCGAGGCCAACGAGACTTTCGCTGAACTTCGAGGGAAAGTGAAGACCGGATATTTTGAGGGTCTGGTACAGAAATATCTGCTGGACAATACCCATCGCAGCGTGGTGATCTTGCAGCCGAAGCTGGGACTTCTGGAAGAGCAGGAGCAGAAACAGCGGGAAAAGATGGCACAGGTGAAAGCTGCCATGAGTCCGGAAGAGATCGAGAACGTGAAGGAGACCTTCCAGAAGCTGACCGAATTCCAGGAGAGCGAAGACGCAAAGGAAGATCTGGAGAAAATCCCTCTGTTAAAACGGGAAGATATGAAGAAAGAGGCAAATCTGCCGGTGAACGAAGTGCGGAGCATTGGAGATACCACACTTTTGTATCATGATCTGTTTACAAACGGCATCGGCTATTTACGTCTGATCTTCAAATTGGATCAGATCCCCGGTAAATATTTCCCGTATATCGGCATTTTGAAGGGCTGCCTGGGACTGTTAAATACGGAGCATTATGCTTATGGAGATCTGTTTAACGAGATGAATCTGGTCACCGGCGGCATGGCTGCGGTAAATAATGTCTATGGCAAGCTGCAGGATACGGATCAGTTTATACTGACTCTGGAACTGAAGACGAAGGTATTTTATGACCGCCTTGCGGAAGCAATCGATCTGATGCGTGAGATCGTAATGACCAGTGATTTTACGGATGCCAAGAGACTGTATGAGATTCTGGCGGAGGGCAAGTCCCGGATGCAGGCACAGATGACCTCCGGAGGACACAGTGTGGCGGCCGGAAGAGCCTTATCCTACGGCAGTATTCCCGGAGCTGTGAGCGAAGAGATTTCCGGTATCCCGTTCTATCGTCTGATCACGGATCTGGAAGCTCATTTTGACGAGAAAAAAGAAGAATTGGTGGAAATCTTACAGACCTTAGTGAAAATGATCTTCCGTCCGGAAAACCTCATGGTGGATTTCGTAGGTGAGGAAAAAGCCGTGGCTCTTTTAGATGCTCCGGTGGAGGCTTTCAAAGCAGCACTTTATATGGAAAACGTGGAAAAAGAACATTACATTCCGGAAACCTCCCGGAAAAACGAAGGTTTCTTAACCTCCGGTCAGGTCAATTACGTATGCCGTGCCGGTAATTTCCGCAAGAGTGGACTGCAATATACGGGAGCATTAAGAGTACTCAAAGTCATGATGGGGTATGAATATCTGTGGGTTAATGTCCGTGTCAAGGGTGGTGCCTACGGCTGCATGTGCAGCTTCGGCAGATCCGGTGACAGCTACTTTGTCTCCTACAGAGATCCGAATCTGGGCAAGACCATTGAAACTTACGAGAAAGCTGCAGATGCCATTGCAGAGTTCACAGCAGATGAACGTACCATGACCCAGTATATCATCGGTGCGGTCAGTGATCTGGACGTACCCATGAATCCGGCGGCAAAGGGACTGTATTCCCTGAGTGCCTATATGACAGGACTGGATAATGCCACTTTACAGAGAGAACGCGACGAACTACTGGCGGCTACCGAAGAGGATATCCGTGCATTGTCCGCACATATCCGTGCATTTATGCAGGAGGATCTGCTCTGTGTGGTAGGCACGGCTTCTAAGATAAAGGAGGAACAGGAGAGATTCCTGAAGGTGGAAAATCTTTTTTAAAACGGCAAAAGGAAAGCTGCGATTTTGCAAAAGTGGTTCTGAATCGTAAAAAGATCAAATAAATAAAGAACTTTTGTGATATTATTTCGTTTATAGAGGTGAACAATAAAAAGTCAACAGCAGGCGGATCCGACAGGCTGTCAGGATGCCGTCCGCAGAACGGAGAGGGTTATGAAAAAACGAAATTTTGAAACAAAGATCATTACAGGGTTGCTCACTGCCGGCATGATATTATCGCTGACCGCCTGCGGCAGCTCATCGAACGGCAGTTACGGAATCAGTGATCTCATGGATGCGGATTATGCTGTTGCTTCCAAGGAGGCAGCTGCACCGGAGGCGTCCGCTTATGAAGATGGATTTGGCATGACAGAAGGGTACGATTCCGCAGGAAATGCTCAGGACACAAGTACTACAGTGCCTGAGGAGACTGCAGCCACAGCAGACCGGAAACTGATCAAGACCGTGAATATGGATGTCGAGACCAGGGAGTATGATAAGCTGTTAAGCGCGGTAGAGAATAAAGTAACAGAGCTCGGCGGCTATATCGAAAGTCTGGATGCCTATAACGGCAGTACATATTATAGTTATCGTTCTACAAGGAATGCCAATCTGACCATCCGCATCCCGAAGGACAGACTGGAGGAGTTCCAAAATACGGTCTCAGAGCTGGGCAATGTGACCAGTCGTTCGGAGAATGTACAGGATGTGACACTGACCTATGTGGATCTGCAAAGTCACAGGGATGCCCTGCAGACGGAACAGGAGAGACTGTTGCAGCTGTTGGAACAGGCGGAGAGCATCGAAGACATCATTACCATCGAACAGCGCCTGTCCGATGTGAGATACCAGCTGGAAAGTATGGAATCCCAGTTGAGAAGTTATGATAATCAGGTTGACTACAGCACCGTATACCTCTATATTGATGAAGTAGAGGTCTATACTCCGGTAGAGGAAGAGACCACATGGGAACGTATTTCTGCAGGCTTTATGGACAGCTTAAAGAGTATCGGCGAGGGTATTAAGGAAGCAGCCATCTGGTTCGTGATCCATATCCCCTATCTGGTGATCTGGGCCATCGTGATCGTGATCATTGTACTGATCCTGAAAAAGATCAAGAAGCGCACGAAGCGGATCCGGGCGGAGGAAAAGAAAAAATTCGCCGAAGAGGAAGCAAGAATGCAGAAGACTTTGCAGAACACGGCAGAGAATACAGCAGAGAATGCGGTAGCCACACAAAACAGCAATGAGTGAGAATCTATAAGATAAGCCGGACGGACCGGCGGCTGACAGAAAAGCGTCAGGGAAAAAGACAAGAACAGGAGAAATAATAATGAACGAAAATCCGGCATACAAATCCGGCTTTGCCACACTGATCGGACGTCCCAACGTAGGAAAGTCCACACTGATGAACCGACTGATCGGACAGAAGATTGCCATTACATCTAACAAACCCCAGACCACCCGTAACCGTATCCAGACGGTGCTGACACTGGACGAGGGACAGATCGTATTTCTGGACACTCCCGGTATCCATAAGGCGAAAAACAAGCTGGGCGATTACATGGTCAATGTTGCGGAGCATACATTGAACGACGTGGATGTGATCCTGTGGCTGGTGGAGCCCACGAACTTTATCGGTGCCGGAGAACGTCATATTATTGAGCAGCTGAAGAAGACCAAGACTCCCGTGATTCTGGTGATCAACAAGACGGATACCGTGAAAAAGGAAGAGATCCTGGCGTTCATCGATACCTATCGCAAAGAACTGGATTTCCAGGAGATCGTTCCGGTGTCCGCACTGAAGGGAGACAACACGGATGTGCTGATCCAGTGTATTTTAAAATATCTGCCTTACGGCCCGGCATTTTATGATGAAGATACCATCACCGACCAGCCCATGCGTCAGATCGTGGCGGAGCTGATCCGTGAAAAGGCTCTGAGACTTTTGTCCGAAGAAATTCCCCATGGTATTGCCGTGACGGTGGAAAGCATGAAGGAGAGAGGCCGGATCTGTGACATCGAGGCCACGATCATCTGTGAGAGAGATTCCCACAAGGGTATCATTATCGGCAAAGGCGGACAAATGCTGAAAAAGATCGGCTCCCAGGCCCGCCCGGAGATCGAGGATATGCTGGAAATGAAGGTCAATCTGCAGCTTTGGGTGAAGGTGAAGAAGGACTGGAGAGACAGCGACATCTTATTGAAAAACTTCGGATATAATCCGAAAGACATTGAGATGGGCGAATAGAAAAACGAAATTTGCAGACCCTATTTTTACAGAGGATAATACACTGATAGAAGAGGGGGATGCGTAAGATGCAATTCACGAATTACTGGCAGCAATTTGAACATACCGGCAGAGTGGAGGATTACCTGAAATACCTGCAGAGCGCGGGAAAGGAGAAACCTTTGGCTGGTGCGGAATGTAAAAGCCCCCTGGTGGATTGCAGAGCGGAGGGGCGTACAGACCTGTCCGCAGGGGAGGATGGATCATGCAGGAATCCCTGTATGTAACGGGAATTGTATTAAAACAGACACCCTTCGGTGAATATGACAGGCGTGTATGCCTGCTTACCAGAGAAAAAGGGAAGATCACTGCTTTTGCCAGAGGGGCCAGAAAGCCCGGTAACCGGCTGGCTGCAGCGACCAACCCTTTTGCTTTTGGCTCTTTTCGTCTGTATGAAGGACGGAACTCTTATACGATATCGGAAGCAGAGATCCGGAACTATTTTCCGGAACTGATGACGGACTACGTGGGGGCATGCTACGGTATGTATTTCGCGGAAGTGGCGGATTTTTACTGCCGGGAGAACAACGATGAGAAAGAAATGATGAAACTGGTCTACCAGTCGCTGCGGGCTTTGTGTGCACCGGCACTTCCCAATGAACTGGTGCGCAGTATTTTTGAACTGAAGGCCATCGTTGTCAACGGAGAATATCCGGGAGTACCGGAGGAGCGCAAACTGGAAGAATCCACACGGTATGCACTGAATTACATAGCGGAGAGTTCTGTGGAAAAGTTATATACCTTTACCGTATCGGACAAGGTTCTTGCAGAACTTTCACAGATCGCGTCGGAATATCGGAAGCGTTTCATGGACAGGTCGTTCAAAAGTCTTGAAATACTGAAAACTCTATGTTAAAATCGGTTATGGCTGATGCCAAAAAAGGAGACTCATTTATGAGGCAGAATAGAATAAAAAAGTTTCTTACGGCAGGATTGTCGGGGCTTTTGATACTGTCCCTCACAGGCTGCGGTCAGGCGGCAAAACTTCCCGAGACTGTAGTGAATACTTCTCTGGTGGTGGAGAAGGACGGCAAAGTGACCTCTTATCTGGTGAATACTTTTGACAAAGACTTCTACAATCTGGACGGCCTTACACAGATGGTGGAGGAAGAGGCTGAGGAATTCAATGCCACACATACAGAGGCTACAGAGAATCCCATGAATGTGAAAACGGTGCAGGTTTTGGGAGACGGAGTCATGGTGCAGGTGGTACAGGAGTTCGCCGATACGGACAGTTATGCCGAGTACAACGAACAGGACCTGTTCTACGGGACCAGAGTGGAAGCGCTGGCACAGGGGCTCACGGTGAATCGGGAACTTGTAAACGCAGCGGACGGCACTCCGGCGGATTCTGAGAAGCTGGACAAGGCGTTGGAAAAGAATCATCTGATCATTACAAATGCAAGCGCATATATATACTGTCCTTATCCGGTGCTATATATCAGCGAGGGTGTGGTCATGGGAGAGGATGGGTATGTGGATGCCTCCCAATCCGATGGTGTCGTTACGATACTGATGAAAAAATAGGCTTTACAGTAATACAAATATAGAGCAAGAAAGGTTTGGTACTGACATGGAAAAGACAATGGAGAAAATCGTAGCCCTGGCAAAAGCAAGAGGTTTTGTATATCCCGGTTCCGAGATCTACGGAGGACTGGCAAATACCTGGGATTACGGTAACCTTGGTGTAGAACTGAAGAATAATGTGAAAAAGGCATGGTGGCAGAAGTTCGTGCAGGAGAGCCCTTACAATGTAGGTGTGGACTGTGCGATCCTGATGAATCCCCAGACCTGGGTGGCCAGTGGACATCTGGGTGGTTTCTCCGATCCTCTGATGGACTGTAAGGAGTGTCATGAGCGTTTCCGTGCAGACAAACTGATCGAGGATTTCTGTGAGGAGAACGGCATTGCCATTGAAGGCAGTGTGGACGCATGGAGCCAGGAAGAAATGAAGAATTTCATCGAGGAGCACAATGTTCCCTGTCCTACCTGCGGCAAGCACAACTTCACCGACATCCGTCAGTTCAACCTGATGTTCAAGACCTTTCAGGGGGTTACCGAGGATGCCAAGAACACGGTTTATTTAAGACCCGAGACCGCACAGGGTATTTTTGTTAACTTCAAAAATGTACAGAGAACTTCCCGCAAGAAGATTCCCTTCGGTATCGGACAGATCGGTAAGTCCTTCCGTAACGAG
>ENA-OPWC01002414-OPWC01002414.1-human-gut-metagenome-genome-assembly--contig:-NODE-2414-length-10419-cov-2.641355_pt1 | contig 10419 bp, 9 predicted proteins | sample MGYA00241504_ERZ502000 | MGnify/ENA primary metagenome ERZ502000 (study PRJEB25962, sample SAMEA2042005) | human gut metagenome | biome: human gut; feature: human-associated habitat; material: faeces...
GAAATGAAGGTTCCAATTTTGAAGAGGAATTGCTGGAAAAATTAAAAAATAAAAGCAGAAGCCCTCATGGGTTTGGAATTGGTCTGTTAAATATCGACCAGAGGATCCGGCTTTTATTTGGGGAAGAGTATGGACTTACATTATCAAATGAACATGATTTTGCAGTGGCAACAATCAAAATGCCGTTTCGGAAGGAAGAAGAGACATGCTGAAATTACTGATTGCAGATGATGAGCGTATTATACGAGAGACGATCTTTAATATTATTGACTGGAAAAAACATGACATTGAAGTGATCGGACTTTGTAAAAATGGGATCGAAGCCTATGATATGATCCTGGATGAGTCACCGGATATCGTACTTACGGATATCCAGGGACTTGAGGACTTCTTCGGAGACATGGACTTTAAAGTAACCGGTACCCATAAAGGTATCACAGCAATCCAGATGGATATTAAGATCCATGGTCTGACAAGACCAATCGTAGAGGAGGCAATTGCAAGAACACGTGAGGCAAGACTTTACATTATGGATGAAGTAATGTCCAAAGCAATTTCAAAACCTCGTAAAGAAGTTGGTGCATACGCTCCTAAGATTATCCAGATTCAGATCGATCCAAATAAGATCGGTGATGTGGTTGGTCAGAAAGGTAAGACCATCAACGAGATCATTGCCCGCACAGATGTCAAGATCGACATTACAGATGAGGGTGCAGTATCTGTATGTGGAACAGACAAAGAGAAGATGGCGGAAGCAATCGACATGATCAAGACGATCACAACTGATTTTGAGGAAGGCCAGATCTTCACCGGAACAGTTGTAAGCATCAAAGAGTTTGGTGCATTTATCGAGTTCGCTCCTGGAAAAGAAGGAATGGTACACATTTCCAAGATTTCCAAAGAGAGAATCAATCGTGTAGAAGATGTTCTTACATTAGGTGATAAAGTAACAGTTGTCTGCCTTGGAAAAGATAAGATGGGAAGAATCAGCTTCTCCATGAAAGATGTTCCAGAGAACAACTAATAAACGAATAAAATAGAAAAAATAATATGTGAGGTGTTTTCCAAAAGTGTTACTTTCGGGGAATACCTCATTTTGTTTGACAATAGAATGTCCGCGGAGCGTGCATGCTATTGTTTTGGCTTTGTCACTGGAAGTTTCTGATTTTCATATACTGATAGAAAAAAGGATATCATTTATGGACCGAGTGAAACGTGTCATTCATTGTGACCGTGCATATAAAATGGGCTTGAACGGCAAAAATATCACTGTGGCGGTCATGGATACCGGGATTGCCCCACATCTGGACTTTGACCAGAGAATTTTACATTTTGAGGATTTCTGCCAGAAGAAACTTGCGGCGTATGATGATAATGGGCATGGAACACATGTCGCAGGAATCATTGGCGGCAGTGGACTGATGTCTAAGGATAAGCGTGGCGTGCGGCTGTTAAGCGGGGTGGCGCCAAGGGTTCGTTTTGTGGTACTAAAAGTATTGGACCGGAAGGGGAACGGAGTTACCAGCCATGTGTTAGAGGGAATGGACTGGCTTTTACAAAACAGGGAGAAATATCAGGTGAAAATTTTAAATATTTCAGTCGGGATGATGGCAAGTGCAGGAAAAAATGAGCAGGAGCAGCTGCTTCACGCTGTGGACGAGGCGTGGAATCAGGGAATCATGGTGGTGACAGCGGCGGGAAATAATGGCCCAAAGGAAAACTCTGTCACAATTCCGGGAATTTCCAGAAAAGTGCTGACGGTCGGAAGCTGGGATGATAATGTGACAGAAACAGGAAACAGTGGGAGACTGACAAAAAATTACAGCGGATTCGGGCCGACGGAATGCTGTATCGTGAAACCGGAAGTCCTTGCACCTGGAACAAATGTGAAAAGCTGCAGTAAAGATGCAAAGGGATATATTGTGAAAAGCGGAACCTCAATGGCTGCACCGGTAGTTTCCGGAGCGATCGCACTTGCATATCAGAAATACCCGGATTATACGCCGACAGAGATGAAACTTAAACTCTATGAAAGTGTATATCCGAGAGGGGAGCAGATTGGCAGAAAATGCTGGGGAATGCTACATGTGAACAATCTTGTAGTTTGACATTTTCATTTTCTGATATTAGAATAATCGGAAAGGGGCGAAGAATACAGATGAAAAAAATAGCACATTTATTATTAGGAAGATTTTCAATCGTTGCAGTTTCCATTATTCTCCAGTTTTTATGGCTTGTAATGGTCATGTATCAGTTCAGTTATCAGTTCACATATGCAAATCTTGCGATCAGGACAATCGCAATTATTGTGGTGCTGGTGATCGTAAACCGTTGGACGAATCCGGCAAATAAACTTTCGTGGACATTTATTATCCTGTTGTCCCCTGTGCTTGGACTCTTATTATATATGATTTTTGGCAGATCAAGTCTTACGAAGAAAACACAGGAACGTATGGATTCCGTGAACCGGGAGGTGAGTGCATGCCTTTATCAGACACCGGAGATCAAAGAACAGTTAGAGAGAGAGGATCTTTCTGTTTATCGTCAGTCCAGATATATCAATGACTGGGCAGGATTTCCGCTTTATCATAATACGTCCACAAAATATTACAGCTGTGGAGAAGAGATGTTCCCGGATATGCTTGCAGATCTGGAAAAGGCAGAACATTTTATTTTTCTGGAATATTTTATCGTAGATCAGGGAGTGATGTTTGACCGCATCGTGGAGGTACTTGAGCAAAAAAGCAAAGAGGGTGTGGATGTCCGGCTGATTTATGACGATATCGGCTGCATCAATACACTGCCGCCAAAATATTATAAGGTATTGCAGGCAAAAGGCATTAAGTGTGCAGCATTTAACCCATTCCGCCCGATCATGTCCGTTGTTATGAATAACCGGGATCACCGGAAGATTTTTGTGGTTGATGGAAAAGTTGGATTTACCGGAGGAATCAATCTTGCGGACGAATATATTAATGTGGCGTCACGGTTTGGCTACTGGAAAGATACCGGAATCCGTTTAGAGGGCGAAGCTGTGTGGAGTATGACTGTGATGTTTCTGGAAATGTGGAATTACATCAACCATTCCTCTGAGGATTACAAACAGTTCATGCCACAGGTATACCAGAAAGAACCTTTTGAGGGAGACGGCTTTGTACAGCCTTATGGTGATACACCGTTAGATCATGAGACAGTAGGAGAGAATATTTATCTGAACATTATCAACCATGCAGAGCGGTATGTATATATTTTCACGCCGTATCTGATCATTGACAATGAGATGCTGGTGAGCCTGTGCAACGCTGCAAAGCGTGGTGTGGATGTGCGGATTGTGACACCGGGAATCCCGGATAAGAAAATGATTTTCCTTTTGACGCAGTCCCATTATGAACCGCTGCTCAAATGTGGTGTAAAAATTTATCAGTATACACCTGGTTTTATTCATGCCAAGAGTTTTCTCTGTGATGATAAGATTGGAACTGTGGGAAGTATCAATCTGGATTACCGCAGTCTGTTCCTGCATTTTGAGTGTGGTGTGTTTATGTATAAAACGAAAGCCCTGATGCAGTTGAAAGAGGACTGTATGGATACTTTTGCGGCTTCCGAGGAAATGACATTGGAATTCTGCAGAGGTCAGAATGTGTTCATTCGTATTTTCCAGGGCATGATGCGTCTGTTTGCACCGTTGCTGTAAAATGGTAACAAAGGGTGGAGAGCCGGTGAGAGGTTTCTCTGCCCTTTGCTTTTTGATACAGTTTATTTACACTTTGTTCCGGTAATAATTCGCAGATTTATGGCAGGTACATTTGCAGTGATTCCATAAAATAATCTTTGTAGACAGCGGCGGCAATATCCTCGCTGCATAAAATGTCGACCGTTCCAAGTTCCCTGTCGCCCAGTTTATAGACAGCGCGCCCGATGACATCACCGGATGCAACCGGGGCTTCCACAGATTCCGGCAGTTCCAGTTCTTTTGTGATACCGGAGAGATCGGAACCGTCTGTAACCACATACTGAAATGGGGAGCGGTAGCAGAGAGAGACTTCATCGGAAATTCCTTTTTTTAATGGGAGTGCGGCGAGTGTGTCGGTGTTCTCATCCGAATAAATCCGACATTTGGAAAAACCGTAATTTAAAAGTGTGGCTGCATCGGCAAACCGGATCTTAAAATCCGGAGCGGCCATGACGACTGCAATCAGTTCCATGCCGTCCTTTACTGCGGTGGCGGAGACACAGTACTTTGCAAGGCTCGTCGAGCCGGTCTTAAGCCCGGTTGCATACTGATATTGCCGGATCAGCTTGTTGGTGTTTGTCAGACCAAATTCCTCCGAACCGCGTCTTGTGACGTGCGTGATCGTATCCATCCAGATGGTAGAATAATTATGGATCTGTGGGTATTTCGTGGTCAGCTCGCGGGACATCAGGGCAACATCATAGGCGCTTGTCATATGTCCGTCAACGTCAAGACCACAACAATTTACAAATGTAGTGTCGTTCATGCCAAGTCCTTTGGCACGCGCATTCATTTTTTCTACGAAAGCGGCTTCACTGCCGCAGATAAATTCCGCCATGGCAACGCATGCGTCATTGGCACTTGCGATGCTGATACATTTGATCATGGTGTCGACGGTCTGCGTTTCATTCGGTTCCAAAAAGACCTGCGAGCCACCCATGCTGGCAGCGTATTCTGACACGGTGACAGTATCTTCTAAAGAAATCTGGCCGGATTCGATCGCGTCAAAAATGAGAATTAGCGTCATGATTTTCGTGATACTTGCAGGGCGGAGGACTGTATGGGAATTTTTTTCATACAGAATCGTTCCGGTAGATGCTTCCATGAGAAGAACGCTCGGGGCAGACAGATTGAGAACGTCAGACGAATCAGCCGCCGGAGTGGATTCCGCCGGTGTCTCGGAAAGAACAAAGGTTCTCTCAAAGGAAAAAATGTTTTTTGGGAGAATATTGTCCTGACACAAAAAATGGTACGGTGACAGGAGGGAAAAACTGCTTCCAAGGAGCAGGTTTGCAGAAAGAAGGGCAGAGCATAACAGGCGCATTTGGGATACCTCCGAAAATTTTGGGTTTCAGTGTCACATATCTGCAAAAAGGCGCAGCCTGCGACGTTTCTACTTCATTTTAGCCGGAGAACCTGTACATTATGCTTGCTTTTTTTTCGGTTTCCATATAAAATTGATACGTTGCGATTTACAAATTAATTTCTTATGGTTTGTGTCATGGCAGACCGGACGAAGCATTGCAAGGAAGTTATCATATATGGAGCTGACGGTAAAACTTCAGGTGTTTGAAGGCCCACTGGATCTGCTTTTACATCTGTTGGAAAAAAATAAAGTGAATATTTATGATATCCCGATTGTAGAGATCACGAATCAGTACATGGAATATATCGCGGAGATGAAGCGGAATGACTTAAATGTCATGAGTGAATTTCTGGTCATGGCTGCCACGTTGATCGATATTAAGTCCAGGATGCTGCTTCCGAAGAAAGAATCCGAGGAGGAAGAGGAGGAAGATCCGAGGGCAGAACTTGTACAGCAGCTGCTGGAGTACAAGATGTACAAGTGCATGGCTTATGAACTCAGGGACAGACAGATGGATGCGGAGCAGGTGTTTTTTAAGGAACCTACGATCCCACCGGAAGTTGCAGAGTATGAGGAACCGGTAGATCTTGCAGAATTAGTCGGGGATATGAATCTGGCAAAGCTCGATCAGATTTTTAAGTCCATTATGAAAAAACAGGTGGACAAGATTGACCCGGTGCGTTCGAAGTTTGGTAAGATCGAGAAGGAAGAAGTTTCACTTTCGGATAAGATGCTGTATGTGGAGGACTTCTGCAAAACACACAGAAATTTCAGCTTCCGCAACCTTCTGGAAGCGCAGGCGAGCAAGGTGGAAGTGATTGTTACTTTTTTGGCAATATTAGAGCTGATGAAGGTGGGAAAGATTTTTATCTCACAGGAACACACTTTTGATGATATTAAGATAGAATCGAAAATGGCCGCTTAACAGGTCTTGACGGCATAGGGAATAGATGAATGGAAGAAAAGAATTATGAAGCGATTGTGGAGGCAATCCTTTTTACCATGGGAGAATCCGTGGAACTGGAAAAAATTGCTGCTGCATTGGAATTAGATAAAAAAGAGACAAAGAAAATTATTGAGAATCTCATGAAAGAATATGAGAAGCCGAGCATTGGCATGAAGATCATCGAGCTGGACGGAGCCTATCAGATGTGCACGAAAAGCGAAATGTATGAGTATCTGATACGGATTGCTAAGCAGCCGAAAAAACATGTGCTCACGGATGTACTTTTAGAGACACTCTCTATTATTGCGTACAAGCAGCCAATCACAAAGGTGGAGATTGAGAAGATCCGCGGTGTTTCCTGCGACCATGCGGTCAACAAGTTAGTCGAGTACAATCTGGTGAAGGAACTCGGCAGATTAGATGCACCGGGACGTCCGCTTTTGTTTGGCACGACGGAGGAGTTCTTAAGAAGCTTTGGTGTGCAGTCCCTGGATGAACTGCCAATGTTAGATCAGGTTCAGATCGAGGAGTTCAAGCAGGAAGCAGAAGAAGAGATGAAAGTAAAACTGGATATATAAGGGAAAAAGCATACCATATTTCATTTCTGCATATAGATGAGTGAAGAGAAAAAATGGGTTCTGGGTTTGAAAAGAGCAAATTCATTTATCATATGTCTTATCATTCTATTTACATATCCAACAAAATTGATGGCAGCGCAGGAGCCGCCGAAAGAAACGGAACTTTTTGCAAAGGCGGCAGTTTTAATGGATGGCGATTCTGGGCGCGTTTTATATAGTAAAAACGGATCAGAAGCACTTGCCAATGCGAGTACCACCAAAATATTAACCTGCATTATTGCACTGGAAAACTGTGATTTAGAGCAGATCGCCGAGGTGTCTGTGCAGGCAGCGAAGGCGCCAAAAGTGCATCTGGGTGCACCGGCAGGACAGAAATTCCGGATGAAAGATCTCATTTACGCGATGATGCTAGAGTCCTTTAATGACTGTGCAGTCGTTATCGCAGAGCAGGTTGCCGGTACAACGGAGCATTTTTCAAAGATGATGAATGACTATGCAAAAAAAATCGGGTGTGCTGACACTTTTTTTATAACGCCAAATGGTCTGGATGCACAGAAGGACAGTCAGTTTCATCACACGACTGCGGAAGACCTTGCGCAGATCATGCGTTATTGCATTAAGGAATCTCCAAAGGCAGACCAGTTTTTAAAAATCACCGGGGAGGCAGAGTATACGTTTACGGATGTGAGTGGAAAATATGCCTACCATTGTTACAACCATAATGCATTTTTGAAAATGATGGATGGGGCAATTTCCGGGAAGACAGGATTTACGGGAAACGCCGGATACTGTTATGTGGGGGCACTGGAACAGAATGGAAAAACATATATTGTGGCACTGCTGGCATGTGGCTGGCCGAACAATAAAACTTATAAATGGTCGGATACGAGAAAGCTTATGGAATACGGACTTTCCGCTTACGAACGCTGCAATCTGGACGATATTGCACTGGATGAAAGCAGATTTGCACCGGTTCCCATTGAACATGCACAGGGCGGCAGGATCGGAGAACAGGTGTACATGAAACTGCATGCCGTCCTGAAAAAAGATATCTCACACGTACTGCTCAGAGAGGGGGAACAGGTGACAGTGGAGTATCGGATCGCACAAAAACTGAGTGCACCGGTAAAAAAGGGAAGCTGTGCCGGAGCCATCTATTATAAACTGGGCGGTATGGTATTGAGGGAATATCAGGTGGAGACCACAGAAGATATGGAGAAACTGGATTTTGAGTGGTGCTTAAGACAGGTGTTAAAACTCGCTGTCTGACAATATGTGGTAAAGTTTTGGTAAAAATTCTGTCAAAAAATTAACAATACACTTGAAAATTGTTTGGAAAAGAGGTAATATTATCATAGCGAAATTTGTTAATTTTTTATAGATGGAGGGCTAAAGAATGAGTAGTAGTAATGATAGCTTGGCAATGCAGCGTATTACCAAGTTAGTCGATGAGAACAGTTTTATGGAAATCGGTTCTCTTGTAACAGCAAGAAATACAGACTTTAATCTTGCAGACACAGACACACCATCCGACGGTGTTATCACAGGGTATGGTCTGATCGATGGCAATCTGGTATATGTTTACAGCCAGGATGCATCCGTATTAAACGGAACAATCGGTGAGATGCATGCAAAGAAAATTGCCAATGTATATGACATGGCAATGAAAATGGGCGCACCGGTCATCGGTTTTATTGACTGTGCAGGTATGAGATTACAGGAGTCTGTCGATGCATTAGACGGATTTGGCAGGATTTATGCCAAAGAGATCGAGGCATCCGGTGTGATTCCACAGATCAGTGCCGTATTTGGAAATTGTGGCGGCGGTCTTGCAGTTGTTCCAGCTTTATCTGATTTCGCTTTTATGGAAGAAACCAAGGCTAAGATGTTCATCAATTCCCCAAATGCGATCGAGGGCAACAGAATTGAAAAATGCGATACATCCGCAGCAAAATTCCAGAGCGAAGAGACAGGCTGTGTTGACTATGCCGGCACAGAGGATGAGATCCTCGCACAGATCCGTGAGTTAGTATCCATGCTTCCTTTAAATAATGAGGGAGATGTTTACACAGAGGAATGTGAGGACGATTTAAACCGCGCATGTGCAAGCATGGATGTTATGAAGGGTGATGCAAGATATCTCTTAAGCGAGATTTCAGACGGACATGCCTTCTTTGAGACAAAAGCTGATTACGCAAAGAACATGGTGACAGGATTTATCAAATTAAATGGCATGACTGTCGGTGCAGTTGCAAACTGTACAGAGATCCATGATGAAGAGGGAAAGACAGCAGAGACTTTTGAGGCAGCGCTTACCGTAAAAGGATGCGAGAAAGCATCTGAGTTCATCCGTTTCTGTGATGCTTTCGAGATCCCTGTTTTATCTATCACAAATGTGACAGGATTCAAGGCATGCATGTGTGCAGAAAAAGGTCTTGCAAAGGCACTTGCCCACATGACTTCTGCATTTGCTTCTGCAACCTGTCCAAAAGTAAACCTGATCGCAGGCGATGCTTTTGGAAGTGCTTATGTGACCATGAACTCCAAATCGATCGGAGCAGATTTAGTATATGCATGGCCGGAGACCAAGATCGGCATGATGGATGCAGAACTTGCAGCTAAAATTATGTATGCAGACGCTTCCGCAGATGTTCTTGCTGAGAAAGCAAAAGAATATGAAAAATTACAGTCAAATGTAGTGACTGCCGCAAGAAGAGGCTATGTTGATCTGATCATTGAGCCTGCAGATACAAGAAAATATCTTGTTGCAGCATTTGAGATGCTTTACACAAAATGTGTATGCACACCGGATAAGAAACATGGAACAAAATAGAAAGGTGAAGTTATGAAGAAAAAATTATCTTTAATGCTTTGTCTTTGCATCATGGCGCTGACACTCGCAGCTTGTGGATCCGCTGATCCGCAGGATGTTGACTACGGCGGAATGAGTTACTCTGATCTACAGAGCAGCGCACAGAACTTGGTAACTTCAATTGCAGCATCTTCTGAGGAGGAGTTATCTGCGGCAATTGAGACAAATGAGCAGTATGCAAAGCAGTATGCAAAACAGTATGGAAGAGAATACACAGAGGCAGAAGCTGTGATCAGTCTTTTACAGTCATGGCTGGACACGACATCTGATGTGGGTACATTTGTTGGTCTGGGTGAGTTCTCTATTGATAAGACAAGCGATACTGTTACCGTTGACCAGATCGTAAATTTTTCTGAGAGAGATGTAGACGTAACATTCGTCTATGAATACAATTATCTGACAGAAGAGATTGAGATGACTGATGCAACAGCAGATATCGTGTATACATTAGGCGAGAAGTTAGAAAAGGCAGCTCTCAATACTTTGATGGGAATGGGAACTGTATTCTGTGTATTAATACTTATCAGTCTGATCATTTACTGCTTTAAGTTTATTTCAAAAGTTGGTGCTCCGAAGAAAGAAACTGCAAAAGCAGAAGCAACAAAAGCACCGGCAGTTGAGACAGTAAATGAAAACCTTACAGATGACCTTGAACTTGTAGCTGTTATTTCTGCAGCGATCGCGGCAAGCGAAGGAACATCCACAGATTCTTTTGTCGTTCGTTCTATCCACAGAAGATAAAAGAACCTGTCACAATATGAAATAAAAGATATTGATTACCTTTATGATCAGGAGGATTTATTAAATGAAAAGCTATACAATTACCGTAAATGGAAATGTTTATGATGTTACAGTAGAAGAGAACGGAAGCGTAAGTGCTCCGGCAGCAGCACCAAGACGTGCAGCAGCACCAGCCGCTCCGGC
>ENA-OPWC01002426-OPWC01002426.1-human-gut-metagenome-genome-assembly--contig:-NODE-2426-length-10379-cov-1.814122_pt1 | contig 10379 bp, 7 predicted proteins | sample MGYA00241504_ERZ502000 | MGnify/ENA primary metagenome ERZ502000 (study PRJEB25962, sample SAMEA2042005) | human gut metagenome | biome: human gut; feature: human-associated habitat; material: faeces...
AGATTGAAGAATTATAGAAAATATTTAGTGCCGTTTATTTTGATAATACTTATTGCAGTCGGCATTTCAAAACTTAATATAGAGTCGGTAAGCAGAAATGAAAATGTCAACAAGGTTGAAATGAAAGGTGCAGAGGCAACTGCTGGAGAAAGTGAAAAAACAGCCGAAAACAGTACGGAGTCTAATGAAGTTTCAGATAATAAAAAGGAAGAAAATGACGTCACCGATAAAAACGGTGAAAAGAGCGATAAAAATAATAATACTGATTTAAAAAACAGCAAAAAAAATAAAAAAAAGAATAAATCAGAAAAACAAGAAGAAAAGAAAAAATCTGATAAAAACAGCGGGAAAACAGATAAAAAGTCTTTAGGGAAAAATGACGGGAAATCGTCAGAAAAAAAACAAAATAAAGTAAAAAAACAGAATGATAACAGCCGGGACAATAGTAAAGATAAGCCTAAAAAGACAACTGCACCGTATAAAAAAGAGCAGCCGGCAACAAAAGAACCGGAAGAAAACAAAGAATATGTAAAATGTAATATAACGATTGACTGTTCTATACTTCTTTCAAACATGGATAAACTTGAAAAAAATGTGAGAAAGTATGTGCCAAAAGATGGCAGGCTGCTTGATAATATAGAGATAAAAGTAAAAAAAGGAGCATCAGTTTATGATGTGCTTGTGGCTGCATGTAAGGAGAAGAATATTGCATATGATGCAACATATTCTGCCATATATAATTCATCATATGTAAAGGGAATAGGTTATCTTTATGAAAAGATGGCAGGAGATATGAGCGGCTGGCTTTATCTTGTTGATGGGAAAACGCCGAATGTCGGGGCATCAGCATACAAGATAAATGGGGGCGAACAGATAGAATGGATGTACACATGCAGTGGAAGGGCAGGAAGCTGACGGAGGCAGTATTTAAATGAAGAAGGAATTATTGAGAGAACTGCATCCGGCAGTAAGTATGTTTTATTTTGTAATGCTGCTTATCATAATAATGTTTTCTCTAAATCCTATAGTCATAACAGTGTCATTTGTTATTTCAATAATATCTGTTTTGAGACATAAAGGGTTTAAAACATTAAAAACGATGACATTATTTTTTATACCTATATTTTTATTTTCTGTAATATTACTGCCGCTGTTTAATCATAATGGAGTAACAGCTCTGTTTTATATAAATGACATGGCGGTGACACTCGAAAATATTGTATATGGTCTGATTATGACAATGATGCTCATGGGGGTATCACTTTATTTTGTGACAGCGGGATGCATGACAGATTCAGAAAAGATACTATATGTAACAGACAGAATATCGCATAAGCTTTCGCTTATAATATCTATGGTGTTACGTTTTATACCAATGATGATAAGAAGATGGCATGAAATACATGAGGCACAGCTTGGTATGCTCTGCGCACAGGGCACCGGTTTTATGGCAAAAGCAAAGCAGTATACAAAGGAACTTTCAATACTTATTTCATGGTGTCTTGAAAATTCCATTGATACTGCGGTATCAATGGAGTCAAGGGGATATGGAACAGGCAGAAGGAGCAGTTATCATAGATTCAGGTTGAAAAAAGCAGATGTAATTTTTTTGATATTATTTATGGTATTGTCATTTTTTATTGTTTACACATTTGGCATCGGAAAATTTGAGACATATTATTTTCCGGAAATATATATAAAAAGAACGGATGCTGTCTCATATGCAGCTTTAATATCTGAAATTATATATATGTCTTTTGTGATAATTTAACAGTTAACACAGGTTTTTAAAATAAGGAAAGAGATAAAATGCTTAAGTTTGATAAAGTTTCATTCAGGTATCCGGGACAGTCAGAAAATGCAATAACCGATATATCATTTGAAATAAAGAAGGGTGAGTTTGTTTTGCTCTGTGGTGAGTCAGGCTGTGGCAAAACTACTTTATTAAGGCATACAAAGAAAAATCAGATCCCTACAGGTCATGGCTGCGGAAAAATGTATTTTGAAGGTAAAGACATTGAGATGCTTGACGAAAGGGAGAGTGCTTCATGCATAGGATATGTGGGGCAGAGCCCTGATGGTCAGATTGTAACAGACAGGGTATGGCATGAGCTTGCTTTTGGACTTGAAAGTCTTGGATACGGAAGAGAAGAAATGCGCAGAAGAATTGCAGAGATGTCAGAGTATTTTGGTATAAGCGGCTGGTATGAAAAAAAGACGGATGAATTGTCGGGTGGTCAAAAACAGATATTAAATCTTGCTTCTGTCATGGTAATGCATCCAAAATTGCTTATACTTGATGAGCCGACATCACAGTTAGACCCGGTTTCTTCTGACAGATTTTTGCAGAATATAGTGAAACTAAACAGGGACTTTGGAGTTACAATTCTTATTTGTGAGCAGAGGGTACATGAAGTTATTGCAAGGGCTGACAGGGTTATGCTTATGAAAGATACAAAGCTTATCGGATTTGATAAAGTGCACAAGATAGCCGGTCAGATGAAAGAAAGTGCAAGTAAAGTTTATGATGCACTTCCGGGATATATGAAACTTTGGCTGAAATACGGAAGTGAAGGAAGTCTGCCGCTGACGATAAGAGATGCAAAAATGTGGATAGACAGTATAAAAAGCAGATTTGATGTTGAAACAGAAGACAAAAATCCGGCATTTGAAAAAGTTGTATTGACAGGTGTACCCAAAAAAACTTCTGAAAAACAAAAAAAAGATATATTACTGTCAGCCGGACATCTGAGTTTCTCATATAATAAAAATAAAATATTAAAAGATTTCTCCATAGATATATCGGGAGGAAAAATATATGCAGTTATGGGAGGAAACGGTTCGGGAAAAACAACCGCTTTAAAAATCCTTGCAGGAATTTACAAGGCAAAGAGCGGAAAAATAAAGAGAAAAAAAGATTTGAGAGCAGTATACCTTACACAGAATCCGCAGACGGTATTTACTGAGATAAATGTTTATGATGAACTTAGAGAAGTTTTTACAAGTCATAAGGATTTCTTTAAGAATGAATATACAAAATATCAGGATAATGGTAGGAAAAATACACAAAAGTATGAGTGTTTTGTTGATACAAAGATAAATGAAATGCTTGGAAAAATGGAATTATCAGATTTGTCTTTGAGACATCCTTTTGATATAAGCGTGGGGCAGCAACAGCGGCTTGCAATTGCAAAGGTATTACTTTTAAAACCGGATGTATTGCTGCTTGATGAGCCTACAAAAGGTCTTGACGGTGAGTTTAAGAAAAAACTGGCAGGCATATTAAAAAGAATGACAATAAACGGCATAGCGGTTGTGCTTGTATCGCATGATATTGATTTCTGCTCAGAAAATGCAGATGTATGTGGACTTTTATTTGACGGAGAGATGGCAGGAATGCAGTCTGTTGATGACTTTTTTTCAAATAATTATTTTTATACAACAGATATCTGCAGAATGTTTTCAGACTTGTATGAAATGACAGCAGGAATTAAAAGGGATTTACCGGTAAATTACAGACAGGCGGTGGAAATGTTTGAGGGATAAATATGTAAGTCGAAGAAATTATGATGAAGAAGAAGTAAAAAGAAATATATTGAAAAGAAAAATATCCGTATGGCTTGTGATTATTATTTTGATACCGGAGTTATTGTATATATCAAGTTATGTATTAAAACAAAGACATTATCTGTTTATAAGCCTGTTTCTGCTTGCAGCGGTAATGCTTCCGTTTTTTATCAGTTTTGAGTATAAGGCGGTAAGAGCCAGAGAGATAGTGCTGCTTGCCATGATGATATCATTTTGTGTGGCGTTTAATCTTTTATGTGCCCACACAATACCGCTTCACGGTGGGAGTGCTGTTGTAGTATTATCAGGCATTGCACTCGGTCCGGAAGCAGGCTTTCTGACAGGAGCTTTGGGTAGATTTATTTGTAATTTTTTTGACGGTCAGGGACCTTGGACGCCTTGGCAGATGGCATCGTGGGGAATTATAGGTTTTATAAGCGGGGTTGTGTTTGTGAGATATGAAATGCCATCTAAAAAAGAAACGGATAAAGTTGAAAAAAAGTGTATCGGCGTTGTTTACAGGTTGAGGAAAAACAGTCCGTTTGTGCTGCTTTTTGCAAGTGTAATTTTGTTTGAAACGGCAGGTTATCTATTTGTGGTTTTAACAGGCAGGGATATGGCAGACACAAAGGGAATAATGCTTTATATATTTGGTCTGGCAGGACTTGTGGCAGGGGGGCTTTTACAGAGAAAAAGGCTTCAGACTGACAGTATAGTGATGGCAGTATTTACATTTTTGGTAATATTTATAATATATGGCGGAATAATGAATTTTGCAGCACTAATAATGCAGAGTTCATATATGGAAGGTGAAAAAATAAGCCTTGCCGCATTGAAGGCACTTTATATAACAGGAGTGCCGTATGATATAATGCATGCCGCAGGAGCAGCGTTATGTGTATTTTTACTTGGAGAACCATTCCTAAAAAAAATAGAAAGGGTTCAGATAAAGTACGGGATATACCGTAACTAAAAACATTTTTAAACGGAGGTAAAAAAGATGAGGAACAAAAAAGCGATAAGTATTGCATTATCGGCAGTAATGGCATTTACAACAGCATTTGGAATGACAACTGTAAAAGCAAATGCAGAAGAAAAGGAAAAAATTGTTGTATATGTGGCAGCAGAAGGAAAAAATGCGTCAGGCTCAGCAGTTGAAATGGGAAAGACAGCAGTGCAGCTTGACGAAGGTGCAGTAGCAGAGGATGCTATCAAAGCAGCTCTTGACAAGTCTGCATATAAGGACAACTATAAAATTTCTACATCTGCCTGGGGAGACAGTCTGGATTCAATTTCTGACTTAAATATGTATAATGTTGGAAATGACTGGTATTACTGGAGCTTTTGTGTAAATGGTCAGTATGCAAATCTTGGAATCAGCAGCCAGAAAGTAAATGATAATGACAAGATAAGTCTTATCTACAGCTATGACAATTACAACACAAGTGCAGCATGTTTTAACGACGATACATCAAAAAATCCTGAGGGATTTTCTGCATATTCAGAAAAAGCTAAAAAGGCACAGGATGTACTTGCACAGAAAATATATGACACAACATTTAAAGGCGGAGAGTATGTACCGGGTGTAGAAGATTCATCAGGACTTTATACTGTATTTTCACTTGCAAGAGCAGGATTTAAGGCAGATAAATTTTACGATTCTGTTTATGCAAAAGTAAAAGCACAGCTTGGAGCAATCAAGACATCAACAGGTAAATTTTATGATGATACAAACAAAAAATATGTATCACAGGAAAGTATTTTAAAGGATGGTGCAGCAAGTCAGACATATGCAAAGATTGCACTTTGTGTGACAGCTCTCGGAAAAGATGCATCAAACGTAAACGGATTTAATCTTATAGAAAAACTTGCGGACAAGAGTGTCTACGAAGCATCAAGCATTTACAGCAGAGAGACAACAATACTTATGGCAATCGACTCAAAAAATTATGAATTACCAACAGGTGATAATTATCTTACAAGAGCAGAACTTGTAAATAAGACAGCTGCAGATACAGATAATCAGATTGCAACATCAATTGACTGGAACAGCATTGACAGTGCAGTAATGCAGATACAGCCGCTCTGTGTATACCAGACAAAAGATGTAGACGGAGTAGATAAATCAGCCGTAAAGAAAGCTTGTGATAAAGTTCTTAACTTTATGTACAATAAGCAGGGAGCAGATGGAACATACGGTGATTCATACTCAGCAAGCAATGTATGGACAACAGCACAGGTAATGATAACAGCAGGATTATTTGGAATAGATGCAGCAACAGAAGAAAATGGCACAGACTTTATAAAGAACGGTGTAACACTTTATGATGATGCATTGGCATTTGTGGATACAGACAACAATACAGTAGATGAAAAACTTATGGCATTCCAGCCGGAACAGCTTCTCAGAGGTTTCAATGCTGCGATAAGAGCATCAGAAAAGACTGAGCTTATGCTTCCGGTAGAAACAGCAGAATACACAGCATCAGATGATGCAACATATACACTTCCAACAGAGAAAGTTACTCCTGTAAAACTCGCAAAAGCAAAAATAACAAAGCTTACAGCAGGAAAAAAACAGCTCACAGTTAAATTTGCAAAAGTAAAACTTGCAAAATCTTACAAGGTACAGGTTTCAACAGACAAAAAATTCAAGAAAAATGTTACAACAAAAACAACAAAGAAAACAAGTCTTACAATAAAGAAACTTAAATCAAACAAAAAGTATTATGTAAGAGTTCAGGCTGTATCAGGAAAGAACACAGGTGCATACAGTGCAGTGAAGAATGTTAAGGTAAAATAAATTATAAGCAGAAGTAATTTATTAGAGTTATAAAATTATATAGGCAGCTGCGGAAAGAACTAAAATCTGCAGCTGCCTTTTCTTGTCGTATATTGAAAAGCAAAAACAAATCTAATCTTAATCATCAAAAACTTCATTCAGTGCTTCAGTACCTTCAAGTACAAAGCGGCCGTTTTTGATAATATCTATTGTCTCACCTGAGCACGTATGAACAATAATATCACCGAGTTCCGAATAAGGAATTGTAATATCGGTGTGGCAGTTAAAATATGCTTTTTCAGGTTCACTATTTCTGAGTTTGGAAAAATCATTTTCCTTTGCTACCATCTGTCTGCCGTCAGGATTGCAGGTTACAAGTTCTTCCTCATGTGAAAAGCAGGTATCACCGACGGCAAAGTGAGGTCCGGTCTTTTCTGCAATAAGAATAGGCAGCAGACCTGAAATATTATATTTTAATCCCATCATGTAGGCGGTAGTGTTTGTTCCGATTGCAAATTCGCCGATAGGTAGAGTATCATGCCTGTAAAGTACATTTTCATGAATATATTTTTTATTGTCGGCTTCGTTATCAAAGTTTTTGCAGGTATAATCAGTAACACAGCCATCTTTGAAAGTAAGTTCAAGTTCTTTATATTTTAAATTATCAAGATAGACTTCTGTTACATGAAGAATACCTTCTGTACCTTTTAATTCCGGTGATGTAAACACTTCGCCGAGAGGAATATTTACATCATCAAGACAATTTTCAAAAACTGTCTGTTTTTCAGGGTCAGTCTTTTTTACAAGATTAACTTTTATGTCAGTGTGATTGTTGCCGCGACCGGTAACTGTTACATAATCACCTTTATCAAGTGCTGAAATTATTTTTGTCTGTATCTTTTCATATTTGTCAGAATCAAGAGTATTGACTTTTACGGTCTCCTCAAAAATCTTTTCAAAGTTTTTTCCAATGTCAGGGACAGGAAATGCAATAATAGTAAAGCTTATTTTGTCCTGTGGAATATAATTGTTTGTGAGCATACCCTTTTCAGAACGGAATGCAATAAGCTGTTTCTGATGTTTGTCACTGTATTTAGGCAGACAGTCTTTTTCGACAGGTGTGAAAGGTTTTTCACCAAAGCTTTCTATGAGTGCGGGACCGGCAAATTCACCGGCAGAATCTTTCATAGATTCGTATGCAAGCTTGTATTCTGAAAGCTGCCTGTCGGCAAATCCCTTATCGAAAATAATGGCAAGGTCATTGCGGTGGTCGTATTCATATTGCTTATTTGCAGACGCACCATGAAATCCGACTTTATACATGGAAGTTCGTGCCGTAATAGCAGTTGAAGCACGGTAAATTACAGGCTCAAGTCCACTATCCCTGAATTGTGAAACAGCGGATTTTATGATACGCTCAAAGCCGAGGGGGTATCTGATATTAACAGTTTTTTTGCATGACATATCCATATTGTAGACCTTATATCCCTTTATGATACCCTGAGTAAAGGTGCGGGCTATTGAATCTATTTTATCCTGAGAAAGACTGTTTAAATATTTTGCAATGTTTATTTCATTTTCGGTAACATATTCTCCGAAAAAATATAAGTATCTCAAATCTTCAAGATTTTCATTCATTATAATATCTTTAATAAAAGACATTTCAGGATTGAGCATATCATTGAGACCGGCTTTTATTGTAATGTCACTGTAATCAAAGAAATAATAATAAAGTGCTGATTTAATCTGTTCAGGTTTGAAATCAGGTTCTTCAAAAAGATTGTATATTTCAATAAAAAGTTCAAAGATAGTGGTTAGATTAAAAAGGCGTTCTTCAATGGCACTTGGGATATTGCTGCGAAGTTCAGCATATAAAGCACTGAGATAAACACCTGTTTCCTGACCGAATCTTTTGACGGCATATGCAGGATTTGTATAGCTTGTTTCGTAGCGGCCTTTTTCAATATCTTCATAGAGACATTTGTTTAAATGGAAAAGTTCGGTTTCGGTTAAAGTCCTTAAAATTCCGCTTTTTGATAAATTGTATATCTCACTTAACTGTAATGCAAAATAAGAAGTTTTTATAAAATAACTGTTTAAATGTTTGTCAGAAAGAGTAATTGTCTGATCCCACAATTCGGTGTGAATTGTACGGATTCGGTTGACGGCAAGACTAAACCTCTCCTCATACTTTATATTATCATCTGCAATTTGTTTTATGTTTGTCATAATACACCCCATTTCCGTGTGAAAACTCAGTTTACACTATTTTTCTACTTTCCATTTTAAATAAAATTTTTGACGGTATCAAGTATTTTTTTTATGCGGATGTCGATTGTGTGACAGCTGCTGATTTTAGCATAGGCATTCTTAATGATTTTTGTGCGGAGTTCATCATTTTTTAGATAAAATGCTGATTTATCAATAAGTTCATCTGCCGATTCATATATAACAATGTCTTTGTCCGGTTTGAAAAAATTTAAAAGTTCCTGTCTAAAATCAGTCATAAGAAAACCACGGCAGCTTAAAATATCCCATACACGCAAGGAAATACCGGATGAAATATTAGGTATAGTCATATTGAGGTTGATTTTGCTCTCATTGAAGATAAAAGGCATTTTGTTTACATAATCAACGCTGCCATGAGAATTTACAAGCGGAATATCGGAGGTATCACTGTTTGTAAAAAGGTGTACCCGGTGGATAAAATGGCTTGAAAGTAAATTAAGATAGTTTTTGCGTGTTACAGAGGCGGCTTTAAAGCCGAGTACTGTTGTTGAAAACAATTTATTGGTTGTGACGAAAGAGTCGTCACTTTTATTATATTCGGTTATTTCCTCGAGCATACTGCATATTTCGGGAGTGAGGAGTTTTTCTAATATATTTCCGCCTGAAATCTGTGTCTGTGCATATATCGCACCGTCTAGATAACCGTAAAGATAATCGGGAAGTCTGTTTCGTATATTATCATAAGAATTTTTTTCATAGAGACTTCCGACAAAAGAAATGTCATATTTTAATGATGTTTCAGAAGGAAGTATGTCTTTATATCTTTGTACATTTGCGGCAAGAGGAAGATAAAAGATATTTTTTATGCCCATATTTTTAAATTCAGAAAAATTTGAATAATCAAATTCAAAAATTATGTTTGTATCAAAAAAGACAGAATTATGATACATTGCAAGTAAAGGTGCGTCACAGTTCCAGCAGACATATAAGGTATCTGCAGCATGACACACATTTGCGATAAGCGGAAAATAATTTATTGAAAAGCAAAAATCGTAATCATTATTTTTTAATTCGGCTGCCAGTTTTTCGCAAAATAAATCATCATTTTCATAGTTTGATATGGTTTCGGTAAAGCAACTGCAGGTACATCCTGAGTTTTTTAAAGTTTTTTCTATATCTGACTGGTTGTAAGAATTCCAACGGTATATCAATATATTCATTTTAGTTTTTGCTGCAAAATGCAAATGACAAAAGTGCAGAGCAATCCTTTCTAAAAAATATGGAGAAATAAAAAATCCTTTGCCCCTTGCATCATATGATAACAAAAGGCGAAAATAAATGCTATATATATGAACAAAAAATGTACTACAAATGACAAGTATGTTATGATTTATTTATGGTTATATTTATGTACGTTTTTTTGGAAGAAAACATTACATACAAACAAATTGGAGGATTATAGAATATGAAGAAAAAAAGTAAAATGACAGTAGGAATGCAGCTTCTTTTGGCACTGGGACTTATGTTCCTGAGTGTGTTTATTGTCGGAGCATGTGGCTATCTCATGAGAAACAATTCTGTTGAAGTGGAAACTGAGCTTTACAATAATTATGGAGAAACGCAGGGAGAAGCTGCTATGGGATTTGCAGAGTTTCAAAATGTCAAAGTCCAGCTTAGAAATATACTGTATATTTATGTCGGTGATGACACGAATTTACAGGCGTCTAAGAAGAGTATAGAGAAAGCAAAAGATATTGTAAACGAATAGAATGTTCATTTGATATTACATTAACTGCCGGTT
>ENA-OPWC01002432-OPWC01002432.1-human-gut-metagenome-genome-assembly--contig:-NODE-2432-length-10361-cov-2.090530_pt1 | contig 10361 bp, 9 predicted proteins | sample MGYA00241504_ERZ502000 | MGnify/ENA primary metagenome ERZ502000 (study PRJEB25962, sample SAMEA2042005) | human gut metagenome | biome: human gut; feature: human-associated habitat; material: faeces...
CCTCTTCTTTTAATTCTTCTATATTTTTTATCCTTTTATGTATCTGTTCACGGGAAATTTTATAAAATTTCTCCTGCAGTTCTCTCGGATACTTGCTTCCAAGCAGTGTAAACCAGTCAATCTCCTGCAGAGAATATACATTTAATGTTTTTTTCTCATAAGCAAACAGGTAAATTTTATCTTGATACATCCACAAAAAGACCGGTGATAATTCTATTTTTCTTTTATCCTTAAAATGAACCCTGATTTTATCCTGTTCTACAACACACTGCAATAAATCCCACAGCATTTTCAGCATTGCATCTTCGCTTACCCCTATATCCATTTTTTTATATTTCTCTGCCATTTTTTCAAGTGACTGACGGCGGTTCAATTCCGTTGCCTTCACAATACTGTCTACCATTCCCACATATTCTTCCCTTTGAAGTACCTGACATGTTTTTATCATTTCCAACAAAAAAGATGCTTCAATTGCAGTCAACGGTTTTATCATATCCGGTTTATCCAGATAATAATAATTTTCATTTCTTACATATTTCACTTCCTGCCCGGAAAATGATTCACTTAATGACATACGGATTTCAACAATGTCTCTGTCAAATGTTCGGGCACTGACTTCATTCTTCTTGCAATAAGATTTTTTATAAACTTTCCCTCCTCTCAGCAATTCCAACTGCGTAGAAAGTATTCGCATAGCCTTATCTGTTCTCGCCATTTTTCTACTCCTCCATCGCTATTATCATAGCAATGGAGGACGTCATATTTTGTCGTACCTATTTATTTTTTTATTATAAAAAACAAAAAGAACCGCAATAATAAGCAGCCCTTTTTCAATCATTTTTATGAGAAAGTAATTTCCTGTAAATCAAAAATGGATAAAAATCCAGCCTGTCTCTGCCAAATTTCTATCCATTTTCTGAATATTTATTTTTCTATTTGATTTTTCATAAATTCAAGCACTTCATCCACTAACTTGTCTCTGTTTTCTTCTGTAATAAAAAAGCATTTGCAGTTTGGATGATTTCGCACTTGATTTAAAAAAGGGATTTCTTTATCTTTTACTGCTGCAAGAATCGGAATGTCTCCGTCAAGTCGTTCTAAAACTGCATCACAAAATGCCTTTTCTTTTGACTCCATGAATCCAATCTCATCAAAGCAAAGAATTGTTCCCTCGGGTACTGGCTGTAACAGCTTGTCTGCATAACGATTAAATGCATCGCTGATTCTTTGTGTTTTCTGGTTTTTGCAATATCCCAACAGATTTTCTTCGGAATAATGCCACGGTGCTCCTATCGTATGAATATAAATGGGAGAACCTAGCGTTTCATCCTCCATTTTTGATTCTTTTTTTGTCTCAAAACCTGCTACCGAACAATTCAAAGTTTCTATTACTTTACGGATTAACGTACTTTTTCCAACTCTGCGTGGTCCGACAATTAACGCATGTTTTCTCATAGCTTTTACACTTCCTTCTTCCATACAGATTTTCTACTGTACCCCTGTCATCCTCCATACTCCAAGAAGAATCAACAAGAAAATAACATTTGAGACTGTAAAAATCAAAAAATACTTTCCTTTTCGTTCTGTTTCTTCCTGTGCAATCTGACGATAAGAAATCAAACTGGCCATTGATGCAATTAATGTACCAAGGCCACCCAAATTCGTTCCGATAATCAGAAGGGAAATTTTATTGGTAAATCCGGATAATAAAAGTGCAGTCGGAACATTGCTAATAATCTGACTTGCAAGCACTGCCACAATTACCTCCCGTCCTTCTATAATCTGATTTAGCCATAATGAAAAAGCAGAAATTCTTCCTGCATTTCCAATAAAGATAAAAAATGCAACAAACGTAAGTAATAACGAATAATCTACTCGTTTCAAACTTTTCCTGTCCCATAGAAAGATAAGAAGTAACACAATCAAAAAAGAAATTCGATAATCTATGATATGTAGGACTGCAAGCAGACAGATTCCAAATAATATCAGATAAACTCTTATTTTCTTCCAGTTACAAAATACTTGCTCTTCTGACTTCCACTCCATTTGAATTACTTTTTTCTTTTCTTTCACACAAAGCAAAAAACTCCAAATACAAAGAAGCGCCAGCGCAGTTAAGGTATAAGGCAGCATTAATAGAAGAAACCTTCCAAATGACAACCCGCTTTTTCCATATAAGTAAAGATTCTGCGGGTTTCCAAGGGGAGTCAGCATACTTCCAAGATTTGCTGCGATCGTCTGAACACAGACTACCCATAAAACTTGTTTTTTTCGGTAGGATTCTCCCAGCAAATTAAACACCACAAAAGAAAATGGTACAAAGGTAATCAACGCCACATCATTTGTAATCAGCATGCTTCCAAAAAAAGTAAGAAGCACTAAAGTTAAAATGACCTGCCAAAGATATTTTGTTTTTTCCAGCATCTTACGCCCCACAAAATCAAAGGCTCCATGCAACTTTAATCCTGCCATAACACTCATAAGAGAAAACAAAATTGCTAAGGTTCGAAAATCAATATACTGTATATATTTCTTGTCCGGATGAATCAAAAAAGAAGAAATTACAGCCAGCACAAAAGCAACACAAAGCACTACTTCTTTTTTTAAGAATTTACAAATGCGAACTCTTAAATCCAACTATCATCCCCTCCGGTAATTGCAAGACTTAAAAGTGCATCCATTTTTTCTACTTCTTCTGATCCTTCAATTTTTTCCAGTAAGACAGCAGTATCTAAAACATCTTCCAAGCTTTCATCTGGTCCGATTTCATAGTCGATTTCTGCCTCACATTCCGGACACGGAATCTTTTCCATCGTTTGAAGAGAAAGAAAACGATTTCCACATTTTTTACATTCATAAAATCCACATTCTTTTGTTCCATCTGGCACATAATACATTGTCTTTTCCCTCTTGCTTTCTTAATAATTTTCCCTTATTCCAATACATCAATCGCCAGATTATTTAATTTACAAAGCGTATTTACCACCGCAAATATAATCACTGCACCAAGATTTGCAGTCGTATTATCCTGGTCAAATCTCGGAGAGATTTCACAGATATCAAATCCTCTGACTCTGCGGGTTCTCAAAATATGTTTGATAATCGGAAGCACCACTTCAGGGTCCAATCCCAGTGACTGTGTTGCACTGACTCCGGGTGCAAAAGCAGAAGAAAATACATCGGTACATACAGTAATATATGCTGAACTGCACTGATATAAAAAGGTATCCACTTTATCTAATATCGTTGCATAATTGGAATTTTGGATTTCCTTTGCAAGAATATATTCTGTTCCGATTTCTTTTGCAAATTTAAATAAACTGACAGTATTACTATGTTCCTGTATCCCCAACGGAAGATAATGATACTGCACATTTTCCTTTTTGTAAATATCTGCAATCTGGCGGAACATCGAACCGGATGACGGACCATTTTCATAAGGTCTTAAATCAAAATGCGCATCAAAATTAATGATTCCCATATCAAGAGGCGTTTCTTTCTTTTTCATATCTGCCAGATGCCCCTGAAAATGACCAAAAGTTGTTTCGTGACCGCCTCCAAGCACAATCGGAAATAAAGCTAAATCCAAAATTTTCTCCACTGCCATGCCAAGCAGTTTCTGTCCCTCTTCCATTGAGATCTCATCACATAAAATATTTCCGGCATCATATAATTTGACATCCTGTAAAAAAGTACATGGAAGATTTGACATCTGTGCACGGATAAAATCCGGTGCAAGCGCAGTTCCGACACGACCTTTGTTACGCTTTACTCCCTGCTCACTGCAAAAACCGATAAAAGCAAAACCCAGTTCACACTCCGGCTTTTCCGTCTGTATATTCAAATCCAACGGCTGTACCCACTGATGCCAGCGAAATGCATCATAATCTGTTGTACTGTCAATACGTCCCTTCCAGCAATCCATTGCACTTACATAGTTTGTTAATTCCATTTCAATCGTACCTTCTTCCTACATCAATCCTTCGTTCAAGTAAATGTAAACTCAAACAACGCACTACAGGCATATCATTCCCCATGTCTGATATGCCTGTTTATTTTCTTTTACTTGTTCTATTTTACGATGCAAGAGTCAAAATTTCATCTAATTTTCTGATAAATTTATCTAATCAAAAAATTTTCCTAACGATAGCAATTCTTACAAGCACTATATCCACTTGCTTCTGCCTCTGATTTTGTCACTTCTCTTGCTGTATCTGGATTCATATTTCCACAGTTTGGTTTATTATGATATTTTTGTCCAGTTGCTGGAATCCATACCATTTCAGTGCTTGGTGTAGAATTATCCACTGCCGGAGCAGAGGATTCCACTGCCTGTGTTGCTGTATTTGTATTGGCACTGCTTTGTGCACTTGCAAGCTGAGACTGAAGGGAGCTGTTTTGTGATTGCAAATCTTCATTTTGTTTCTTTAAATCGTCACTCTGTTTTTTCAGTTTTTCATTCTGCTTATTTGCTGCATCATTTTTTGTTTTTAAATCATTATACTGTTTTTCAAGTTCCTTCTGTTTCTGAGTCAGGCTGTCTATCTGACTTTTTTGGTCTTCCTGCGCCTTTGCCTGTTCAGAAAGTGAATCATAATCCGCTTGAAGCTTGTCCAATTTTGCCTGTAAATTTTCATTTTGTTTTTTGATTTCATCATTTGATTTAGTTGCTTCGTTATATGATTTTTCCCATTTTTCAGCATTTGTGGCATTACCCGAATTGCCTACAGCTGCCAAAAAGAAAAATACCGCAAGAACTCCTAATACAACATTCCATTTTTTCGGAGTCATAAATTTCTTTTTCTCTTTCTTTCCTAAAACAACCTCATCCTGCTTCTTTTTCCCTAATTGAAACTTTTTCTTTTCCATTGTTTTCTTTGTTCCCCGCTCTTTTTTCTATTTACTCTCTCGAATATTCCTCAATCGCTTTATCTAATATCTGCATTTCTTCTGCACTTAATTCCCAGTCGAATACTTTGCAGTTTGCCTCTATCTTATCACGGCTCTGTGAACCTGTGATGCAGGAAGAAATAAATTCTTTTTTCAAGGTCCAGTTTAATGCAATCTGTGCAAGCGGTACATTTCTCTCTTTACTGATTTTATCCATGACAGATAACAATTTCATCGCTTTTGAGAATAATGGTTCTCTGAAATATGGATAGAATCTATTTCGATTATCGTTTGCTTCATACGTTTTTAACTCACGATATTTTCCGGTTAAAATTCCACCACCTAATGTTCCATAAGTCATAACTCCCATATCCTGTGCGTGCGCCCAGTGGATTAATTCTTCATTCTCCCGGTCTACCATGGAAAATTGTGGCTGATAGGCTTCAATTTCACAATATTTGTTTGCTTCTTCCATCTGTTCCAGATGTTCTTTTAACTCATCCTTGGAAGCATAAGCTGTTCCGTAGATACGTGTGAGCATTGCGTTCTTTTCACTGCCTCTCCAGTAGGCGCTGGAGGAGGAGAGAAGCTTGAATGCTTTTACACCCTTTACACTCATAAGGTGAGGACCTGCGCAGAGGTCTGTCCAGTCTCCCTGGGAATAGAAAGAGATTTCGGAGCCTTCCGGAAGATCTTCGATAAGTTCTACCTTGTATGGTTCATTTTTCTCCTGGAAGTATGCGATGGCATCTTCTCTTGATTTTGTGAAGCGTTCAATCTTAGCGCCTTTTTTGATGATCTTTTTCATTTCTTTTTCGATTGCATCCAAGTCATCACGGGAGAATGGAGGGCAGTCGAAATCATAGTAGAATCCTGTATCAATAGAAGGTCCGATAGCAACCTTTGCATCCGGGAATAAGGTCTGTACTGCCTGGGCAAGTACGTGGGATGCTGTATGGCGGAGAACTGCAAGTCCTTTTTCATCTTTTGCTGTCAGGATGTTTAATTCGCAGTCACTGTCAATAACTGTTCTCAGGTCTACAACTTCTCCGTTTACTTCTCCTGCACAGGCAGCACGTGCAAGTCCCTCGCTGATGTCGTAAGCAATGTCGATTACGGATTTTGCTTCAGCGTATTCTTTTTTTGAGCCGTCTTTTAATGTTACGATCATGATGATTATCTCCTTTACGTTAGTATGGATTTGTTATAGTTGCTGTTCACTGTTGATATCCTGCGGAGCGTGTTGCTGAGAACGGAGTGAACAGTAACAGTTTTTTGTACTGCGAAGGGGTAAAAGAAAGAATAAAAAAATCCCCTACAGTACGGTTAAATACTGTAGGGGACGAGATAACATTACTCGCGGTTCCACCCCGGTTGTTCTGATACATTACTGATGGATAAATCATCTGATCAGAACCGCTTCATTCGATGGTAACGGAATCACCGGACTGTATTAAAGTCACTCAGAGGTGGTCTTCGGCTGGTTCGCGATGAAATGCTTGCACCGGTATACATTTCTCTCTGTAACGTTCCTCAGCGTACTCTTCTCTTCAACGTTTTGATTCTTCTTATCTTTTCTGCCGCCTATTATAAACTTGCAAAGTGGGTTTGTCAATCAGTAAAATGCAAAAAGTTGATTTACGAAAATAGAGATTAATGTTATACTGACGAAAGTGAAAAACAATAAAAAACATGAAAGGAATCAGATAAATGAGCAGATGGGAAGAAAATATACGTAAAGTAATACCATATACACCAGGCGAGCAGCCCAATCAGCCGGATATGATCAAGCTGAATACCAACGAGAATCCGTATCCGCCGGCACCTGGAGTGGAGAAGGCGTTGAGGGAGATGGATACAGATACTATGAGACTTTATCCGGATCCTACAGCAGGAGAACTGGTACATGCCATTGCAAAGAATTACGGGCTGAAGGATGAACAGGTTTTTGTGGGAGTAGGTTCCGATGATGTGCTTGCCATGAGTTTCCTTACATTCTTTAATTCACAGAAGCCGGTTCTTTTTCCGGATATCACATATTCTTTTTATGATGTATGGGCAGATTTGTTCCGTATTCCATATGAGAGACCGGCACTGGATGAGAACTTTCATATAAGGAAGGAAGATTATTTCAGAGAAAACGGAGGAATTGTATTCCCGAATCCGAATGCGCCGACAGGTGTGGAGATGCCGCTGGAGGAAGTGGAGGATATTATCCGCCATAATCCTGATGTGATTGTGATCGTGGACGAGGCTTATGTGGATTTTGGTGGTCAGTCGGCGCTTCCATTGATTGAAAAATATGACAACCTTCTGGTCGTACAGACATTTTCCAAGTCGCGTTCTATGGCTGGGATGAGAATTGGTTTTGCGTGTGGAAATGAGAAACTGATCAGATTCCTGAATGATGTGAAGTATTCTTTTAATTCTTATACTATGGACCGTACAGCGATTGCTGCAGGTGTGGCGGCAGTTGAAGATAAAGCATATTTTGATGAGACATGTAATAAAATCATAGAGACAAGAGAATGGACAAAGAAAGAATTGAAGGCACTGGGATTCTTTTTTCAGGATTCTATGTCTAACTTTATTTTTGCTACGCATAAAACCTGCCCTGCGAAAGAACTTTTTGAGGCATTGAGAGGGCAGCATATTTATGTTCGTTACTTCCAGAAGGACAGAATTGACAATTTCCTTCGTATCACAGTTGGAACAAAGGAAGAAATGCAGAAATTTATTGATTTTTTGAAGGATTATCTGAAGTAAAAGTTAGGAGGTTTTATGGAAGCACTGGTACATTGGTTCTCGCAGAATCTGTCACAATATATTTCACCGGAAGGGGCAGTTTTTATTATTTCAATGATTCCGCTTTTGGAACTCAGGGGAGGATTGCTTGCAGCATCCTTACTTAAGATATCGGCTGCAAAGGCAATTCCACTGTGTATTGTTGGAAATATTATTCCTATTCCGTTTATTCTGTTGTTTATCAGACAGATTTTCAAGGTTTTAAAAAAGACGAAACTCTTTTGGGGACTTGTTATGAAATTGGAAGACAGGGCAATGAGAAAAAGTGATCAGGTAAAGAAATATGAGTTTTGGGGACTGATGCTGTTTGTGGGAATTCCGCTTCCGGGAACAGGGGCATGGACAGGATCTCTGATTGCATCTCTTCTGGAAATTGATATTAAGAAGTCCTCTCTGGCAATTTTTTGTGGCATTATTATGGCAACTGTCATTATGTATATTGTTTCTTATGGATTAGTGGGAAATCTGGTACATTAATTGTTTTCTTAAATAAGTGTTATTAATATCTGATTTACCGGAAATCCGGGGACATATTTTATGTCTCCGGATTTCTGCTTTTATGTCGATAATATCAGTTTTATGACGTATAAAACAGCTTGCCAATAATAAAGATTTGGAATAATATGGTATTGTCAATTATGAAGAAGATGTGCTAAGATAAATATAAAGATACCGGTGTGCAGACAGGATTACTACAGGAATTAACTTGTCGACACAGGAGCAGGAGTATAATTTTCCTGCGATATGCATTGCTGCAGATCTGATATTCGTGTCACTTCAGACAGATTATCCCACTAACTGTTACAGGAAAAGTTAATAAAGAATAAATTGCTCAGATACATAGGAAATCAGAAAAACAAAAATAAAAATAATTATCAATATTAACAATCAAAACAAAAAGCAGAGGATTATTTTATGAGAGAAAAGTATGAATCATTATCACTGGCAACTTTAAAGGATTTGGCAAAAGCCAGAGGATTAAAAGGGGTTTCAGCATTGAGAAAACCGGAATTGATCGAGAGAATGCTTCACGAAGATGAACTGGAAGGTGAGACAAAAAAACAGGAAACAGTCCGGGAGAAACCGCAGCAGAGTGAAGTGGAAGGTAATGGAGAGAGAATCCCCCAGTATAACAAAACACCGGAACGTACACAGTATCATGCCCCGGCAGAGGCAGTACAGCTTGACAGTGGAGAGAGAGCAGACGGAATCCTTGAGGTACTTCCCGATGGATATGGGTTTATCCGATGTGAAAATTATCTTCCGGGGGAAAATGATATTTATGTATCACCTTCTCAGATACGCAGATTTAACCTGAAAACAGGTGATATTATTAAGGGGAATATCCGTATCAAAACACAGGGAGAGAAATTCAGTGCCCTGCTATATGTGACCTCTATCAACGGATTCCATCCCAGTGAAGGGCAGAGACGACATAATTTTGAAGATATGACACCGATCTTTCCGAATGAGAGACTGATAATGGAAAGACCGGGCGGCACAGTTGCCATGAGGATCGTAGATCTGATCAGCCCTATCGGTAAAGGACAGAGAGGAATGATCGTATCTCCTCCGAAAGCCGGTAAGACAACTTTGCTGAAAGATGTGGCAAAGTCTATTCTGAGAAACAATCCGGACATGCATCTGATCATTCTTCTGATCGATGAGCGTCCTGAGGAGGTTACAGATATCAGGGAGGCCATCTGTGGCGATAATGTGGAAGTCATTTATTCTACATTTGATGAGCTTCCGGAACATCATAAACGTGTGTCTGAAATGGTAATAGAACGTGCACGTCGTCTGGTGGAACATAAAAAAGACGTTACAATTCTTCTTGATTCTATTACAAGACTGGCAAGGGCATACAACCTGATCATACCGCCCAGCGGACGAACTCTTTCCGGTGGTCTGGATCCGGCGGCTCTTCATATGCCGAAACGTTTCTTTGGTGCAGCGAGAAATATGCGTGAGGGCGGAAGCCTGACGATCCTGGCAACGGCACTTGTCGATACCGGAAGCAAGATGGACGATGTCGTATACGAAGAGTTCAAGGGAACCGGAAACATGGAGCTTGTCCTTGACCGCAAGCTTTCCGAAAAGAGAGTTTTCCCGGCACTGGATATCCAGAAATCCGGTACCAGAAGAGAGGATCTTCTGCTCGATCCGGAAGAGCAGGAAGCAGTGTACATCATGCGAAAAGCATTAAACGGTATGAAGTCGGACGAAGCCGTCGAGAACATCCTGAATATGTTTGTACATACGAAAAACAATAAAGAACTGGTACAGATGGTCAAAAAACAGAAATTTATATAAAATCGTTGCTTTTTATAAAGATTTATGGTATAATTCAAACGCTGTTTAACAGACAGTTTAACTGTAGGGACTTACAGGGATAGTCCGGGGTATCTTGCCGTGGAAACATCAGGAGCGGCATTGACCGGAAATCGACCGAGAAAGGTAAGCAGTTCACAAAATAAGAAAAAGAGGTGAAAATCATGAAAGAAGGAATCCATCCAAATTATCAGGAATGTACAGTAGTATGCAACTGCGGAAATACTTTTACAACTCGTTCTGTAAAACCAGAACTTCGTGTTGAAGTTTGCTCCAAATGTCATCCATTCTATACAGGACAGCAGAAAGCTGCACAGGCTCGTGGCCGTATTGAT
>ENA-OPWC01002435-OPWC01002435.1-human-gut-metagenome-genome-assembly--contig:-NODE-2435-length-10335-cov-1.721595_pt1 | contig 10335 bp, 9 predicted proteins | sample MGYA00241504_ERZ502000 | MGnify/ENA primary metagenome ERZ502000 (study PRJEB25962, sample SAMEA2042005) | human gut metagenome | biome: human gut; feature: human-associated habitat; material: faeces...
TACGTAACCCAATCCATGTTACAGACTGTGCATTGGCAGGAGCAGATATTGCAACAGTACCTTACAAGGTAATTGAACAGATGACAAAACATCCATTAACGGATCAGGGAATTGAAAAGTTCCAGGCTGATTACAAAGCAGTATTTGGAGAATAATATATAGTTATTATAGAAAGGTAGCATTGTTATGGAGAAGTTAGAATTAGAGAAAATTGCTAATAACATTCGAAAAGAAACAATATCAATGATTCATAATGCAAAGTCAGGACATCCGGGTGGAGCATTATCAGCAACAGATATTTTTACATACTTATATTTTAATGAAATGAACGTAGATCCTAAGGATGAAAAGAATCCTGACAGAGACAGATTCGTTTTATCAAAGGGACATACAGTTCCTGCACTTTATGCAGTATTAGCAGAAAAAGGATATTTTTCAAAAGATATTCTTATGACATACAGAAAGATGGGTACAATTCTTCAGGGACATCCTGATATTAAGAAAACACCTGGTCTTGATATGTCAACAGGATCTTTAGGACAGGGTATTTCAGCAGCAGTTGGAATGGCTTTAGCCGGAAAAATGGACAATGCTGATTACCGTGTTTATACATTGCTTGGTGATGGTGAAATCCAGGAAGGGCAGGTTTGGGAGGCTTCTATGTTTGCCGGACACAGAAAACTGGATAACTTAGTTGTAATCGTAGATAACAATGGACTTCAGATTGACGGTAAAATTGAAGATGTTTGTTCTCCATATCCAATTGATAAGAAATTTGAAGCATTCAATTTTCATGTAATCAATGTAGAAGATGGAAATGATTTTGACCAGCTTGCAGCTGCATTTAAAGAAGCAAAAGAAACAAAAGGCATGCCGACAGCTATTATCATGAAGACTGTAAAAGGAAAAGGCGTTTCCTATATGGAAAACAATGCAGGATGGCATGGAAAAGCTCCAAACGATGAAGAATATGCAATCGCAATGGCAGACTTGGAAAAGGTAGGTGAAGCATTATGTCAGAAGTAAAGAAAATTGCAACCAGAGAAAGTTATGGTAACGCATTAGTTGAATTAGGAAAAAAATACGAAAATTTAGTAGTTCTTGATGCTGACCTGGCAGGTGCTACAAAGACCGGAACATTCCAAAAAGCATATCCGGAACGTCACATTGACTGTGGTATCGCAGAATCCAATATGATGGGAATCGCAGCAGGTCTGTCTACAACAGGAAAAGTTCCATTTGCAAGTACATTTGCAATGTTTGCAGCAGGACGTGCTTACGAGCAGGTGCGTAACTCCATCGGTTATCCACATTTAAATGTAAAAATTGGTGCAACTCATGCCGGAATCTCTGTTGGAGAAGATGGTGCAACGCATCAGTGTAACGAAGATATGGCACTTATGAGAACCATTCCAGGCATGGTGATCTTAAATCCATCTGATGATGTAGAGGCAAAAGCAGCTGTAGAAGCAGCTTACCTTCATGAAGGTCCTGTTTATTTACGTTTTGGACGTCTGGCAGTGCCGGTTATCAATGACAGACCGGATTATAAGTTTGAAATCGGAAAAGGTATCGTGCTTAGAGAAGGAAAAGATGTTACAATCTTTGCAACAGGTCTTTGCGTAAGTGAAACTTTAGCAGCAGCAGAAAAACTGGCTGAAGATGGAATTGATGCAAAAGTAATCAATATTCATACTATCAAACCATTAGATGAAGAACTGGTTGTAAAAGCTGCAAAAGAAACAGGCAAAGTCGTTACAGTAGAAGAACATTCTGTAATCGGTGGTCTTGGCGGTGCAGTAGCGGAAGTGTTAAGCGAAAAAGCTCCGACACAGATGCTTCGTATCGGTATCAATGATGTATTTGGTGAGTCCGGCCCGGCAGTAAAATTACTGGAAAAATATGGAATTGATGCAGCAGGAATTTACAATAAAGTAAAAGCATTCGTTAAATAATTATATTTACAAATAAAAAGCTCTGTTATAGAATAGGGCTAAGTCTTAGAGGTGTCGCCAAAAGGCGGCACCTTTTTTTAGTTCTTATAGCTAAAGTTTTTAAGAACTAAAAAAGAAAGGGAATGAAGTTATGAAAACGAGAAGCAGAAGAACAGTAAAAAATATAAGAAACACAGGCGGAGAGGTCAGACAGGATAAAAAATCCGAAAATGAAGAATTTTATGGATACATCAAAGATTTGGTACATCATCCGTATGTCCTGAAAATGAAAAATTATCAGCATCATTGTAATACAAGTTGTTATCAGCATTGTCTGAATGTTGCCTATTACAATTATAAAATATGTAAATTTTTTAATCTGGATGCACGTTCTGCAGCAAGAGCAGGTATGCTTCATGATTTATTTTTATACGACTGGCATAATCATCGCAAAAAAACAGGTGACCCTGTTCATGCAATGACGCATCCGCATACTGCCCTGCATAATGCGCAAAAATACTTTAAATTAAATGCACTTGAAAAAGAAATGATTTTAAAACACATGTTTCCTGTAACTCCGATTCCACCAATGCATAAAGAAACGTGGATTATCACATTAACGGATAAGTACTGTGGAACATGTGAAATCGGACAGTATTATTTTCATGTATGGTTTCCGAGAGGTGTCTATCACGCAATGAAACACCTGATGAAAAAAATATTTGGCAAGGACTATACTTATGCAGATTACCGGCTTCCGTTCGGAGAATTCTCCGAAGATGCTGCAGACAGAGGGGTAAATTTTGCAAAGCTTCGAAAACGTTCGGAATCTGAATCCGAATGGAAAAAATCCAATAAAGAAAAACGATGTGTTCCGAAATATTGACGGTGTGCAATCAGAATGCCGGATACAATTGTGTCTGCAAGCTGAATCACGGTTGCAAGTCTTGTTGTCTGAAGTACAAAATGTTCAAATGCCCCTGAGAGGTTTACAATTCCAGTGATGGAAATGTCGCCGACCGGGGGCAGTTTCTTTTTTACACCAAGTCCGGGGGCAAGTGCACCTTTTCGGATGGTGACAAATTCCTGATGTCGTTTTGAACCAAGGGAGGCATCAATTGCAATCAAAAGACAGTTCGGATGTTTTGTATGAACCATTGCTGTGACTTCAGCAAGGTTTAAGGCATGAACGGGCTGATCCAGTGTCCCATAAATGATACAGCGGGAAAGATGTTCTTTACTTAATTTATGTCCGATTAACGGACCAAGGCTGTCTCCTGTAATCCGGTCACTTCCAATGCAGAGAAAGACTACTTCCTGAAAATCTTTTTGCTGTGAGCACAGCATTTCAAATAAAAGAGAACCGACCTGGTTGGGAGCGCGGCAGCTTTTGCTTTCTACATAGTGGACAGGAGCATTTTGGTATGATTCCATAAAATTTACCATCCTTTCAAAAAAATCACTGTTTTAGTACAGCGAATATTAAGTAACTGCTAGATTGACGCTGTACTACTGGTCAAAATTTCTTTTATAATAGGTTTCCCTGTTTTGGATGATTTATCCTGACTTTTTAAGTAAAGATTTGTCGACAAAAAAAATCAGGCAGCTTCCTCAAAGTGATAAAATTTGCAGAGCTTGTATGCTATTCTTTTGCCCAAAGGGGTGAAAGAATTATGATAGAGGTCATTTATGAAAAGGAGAAAGAAAAAGCGGAGGGAAATCAGGCTTTTTTCCGGATTCCAAACAATATACGACAGATTGGTGAAATACAGGGAAATCAAAAAATCTATATAGAAGATTATGCTTATACTTATCTTTGTAGAATCGCAAGTGAGGATTCTGCAAAAGGGAGAGCGGCAATTCTGCTTGGGCAGGCGAACTGGAAAGATGGAAAGACGTATTTATTTATTAAAAGTGCGGTTGCGCTTCATGATATTGAGGTTTCAGAAGAACATTTTGCCTTTACAAAGGATGTGTGGAAACAGATTTATGAGGAAAATAAAAAATTCTTTCCGAATCAGGAAATTGTAGGCTGGTTTTTATCGCTTCCAGGCTGTTCTATGGAACTTCATGAGGGAATCAGCAAAACACATTTTAATCATTTTGGCGGAAATGAAAAAGTGCTTATGGTGATGGAACCTCTTGAAAAAGAAGAGGCTTTTTATCGTTATGAAGAGGGGAAACTTACCAGGCAGGAAGGCTTTTATGTTTATTATGAAAAAAATGAGCCAATGCAAAATTTTTTAATTGAGCAAAATAAATATGCAAGAGAAAGAAGCGAAAAGGTAGCGGATGAAGCAGTAAAGACATTTCGTAAAAAAGTAGAAGAAAAGACGAAAGGAAAAAAGCGGGATAAAATAGCGCCTCTGTTTCGGATGGCAAGTGCAAGTGTGGCAGCAGCAATGTTGATTGCGGGAGTACTTTATCTGAATCAATATGAGAAGTTAAAAAAAACGAATTCTATTGCAGACAAAGCAAAAATTGAAAAAAAGAAATCCGAAACGGTTGTGTCAAATTCAAACAACGATGCAGAAACGATAGAAAAATCAGAGACTTCCGATACAGAAAAGTTAAAAGAAGAGACGCAGACCGGGACAGAGTCGGATTCAGTATCAGGTTCAATGGACGGTAAAAGAGATAAGAAATCAGAACAGGCAAATGCAGGGGCGGAAGGGAACAAGCAGAGCGAATCTGCAAGACAGGAACAACAGGGAGAGACAGGTTCAGATAGGACAGAAAGTGCAAATACAGCACAGAGCACAGGAAATACAAGTATAGCGCAAACCACAGGTTCAAATTCAATGCATGAAACATATACCGTGCGTGAGGGGGATACCATTACCAGCATCAGCCGGGCTTATTATGGGACAACTTCAAAAATAAAAGAGATTTGTGAATTGAATGGAATTTCCGCAGAAGAATTTATTTTTCCGGGACAAAAAATTTTACTCCCGTAGAAAAGTATGCTATAATAGCCGCATGTCAGGGCATAAGTGCTTTGATATAAATAATGGACTCACAAAATCAAGCACAGAAAGATTCTGAGAGTACATAATAAAACAAAGGTTAAGATAAATGGAACAGAATAAAGAAAAACAAAGTCAAAGCAAAAGCAAGGGTAAGAAACAAACAAGACAAACCAGAGAACAACGCAGACAATTAGAGATGATTTTAGTAGGCATTTTGATTTTAATTGTAATTATTGTAATAGCTGTATTAGTTATTCACAGGCGTACGTATCACAACTATTCTGTACTTTCGTCTTCAAAAAATGAAAATGTGCAGGCTTATGGTTTTGTCCAGTTTGAGGATGAAATTTTGAAATACGGAACAGATGGAGTTTCTTTGGTAAATCAAAAAGAGGAAACGGTATGGTCAGAGGATTTTCAGATGACAAATCCGACAGTAGACGTCTGTGAAAACATGGCGGTGGTAGCAGACAAGGATGCGACTTCTCTGTATATTTTATCAAAAGAAAAAGTGGTTGGAACGGTTCAGACATCCAAGCCGATTTTAAAAGCAAGAGTGGCGAGAACAGGAGTTGTTGCTGCAATTTTACAGGATAATGACAAAACATGGGTAGATTTTTATGCCAAAGATGGCAGTCTGATTGCGGAAAACCAGACAAGAATTGACAGTCCGGGATATCCGGTTGATATTGCGGTATCACCAAATGGAAAGATTATTATGGTCAGCTATCTTTATGTAGAAGATGCGCAGACAACCAGTTATATAGCTTTTTATAATTTTGGAGACAGCGGCCAAAGTGAAATTGACAATATTGTATCCGGTTACACTTATAAAGATGTCATTGTACCGCAGACCATTTATTTAAAAGATGGTTCTGCGCTGGCATTTCGAGATAATGGATTTTCTGTCTATCAGGGAGAAAACATTCCGAAAGAAAAGAAAAATGTGGAAATGACATCAGAGATTGTCAGCACATTCTATAATGATAATTATGCAGGAGTGGTATTCAAAGATAAAGATAATAATAAAAATTATGTAATGCGGGTATACAGTCTGAATGGAAAAATGAAATTTGAAAAGAAGTTCAATATTGAATATACCCAGATAAAAATCAGCAATGAAATGATTATTATGAATAACGATACACAAGTTTGTATGATTGACTTGAACGGAAACAAAAAGTTTGATGGAAACTTTGGAGAGGGAACAATTCAGGGAATTTTCAGAATTGCATCCAATCGTTATATGGTGGTTTCGGAAAGTGGAATCAAGACAATTAAATTAAAATAAAATATGTGGAAACAGGCGGTTGTCGGTGGGCAATGGTCTGTTTTCTCTGCATTATGGGATAGATTTAAGCGTAGCGTTTAAAATATGGAAACAGAATGGTATTTAAGTAAGAGGCTCGGTTCCTTATAGTCGGGTAGCTCACGAAAAAATCAAGGAAAGAAACAAAAGGAGAAAAGCGTATGAACTGGTTAAGCATAGTAATTTTAGTGATACTGGCAGGGTGTATTTTAAATGGTTTTAGAAAAGGAATGGTTCGGACACTGGCAGCAATGATGTCGCTTGTTGTGAGTCTGGTGCTGGTATCACTGGCAAATCCTTATGTTGCAACATTTCTGGAAGAAAAAACAACGGTGTATGAAGTGACTGAAACCAAATGCAGGGAAGCATTTCAAAGTATTGCCGAAAAACAGACGGAAAATGTGCAGCAGGAATTTATGCAGAAAATGGGTGTTCCGGAAAATTTTTCAAATACACTTAGAATCGGAGATGAGTTTACGGAAAGTGCAGTGGCTCCACTTGCAGAGTCAACGGCACATCTGATTGTAAATGGACTTGCTTTTGTGATTACATTTGTGCTGTTATCGATTTTGCTTCGGATTGCAGTGGGGCTGCTGGATGGTTTATTCAGACTGCCGGTCTTAAGCATGGTCAATCGTCTTGCAGGTGGGGCAATAGGCGCAGTTCAGGGATTGGTGATTTTATGGGTATTCTTTTTGATTGTGTTTCTAATCTGGAATACAGAAATCGGAGCACAGGCATTGGCAATGATTCAGGAAAATCCAGTTATAAACTGGCTGTATAACTGTAATCCGTTTGTAAATATTTTATTGAAATAAAAAGAAAGAAGAAAGCTATGGTAAGGATAAAAGATATTGCAAAAGAAGCGGGAGTCAGTCCGACCACTGTTTCGAATGTTATACATGGAAATACAAAAAAAGTTTCAAAGTCAAATATTGATAAGATACAGAAAATTTTGGAAGAACATCAGTATATTCCAAGTATGAGTGCATTGATGCTGGCGCAGAATCGTTCCAGACTGATAGGTGTTTTGATTGGCGGGGTAGATGGAAAAAGAAGAAGTATTGAAGGTGACCCATTTACCAGCATTATGTTAAGCGCACTTGAATTAGAGATTTACAGAAAAAATTATTATATGCTGTTTCACATGTCGAGTACATCGGAAGAAAGCTGGAAGTTGGCAGCGACGTGGAAAGTAGAGGGTTTGATTACACTTGGGCTTACAGCAGAACAGAATATTGAACTTCAAAAGAGGTGTCAGATTCCATTGGTCAGTATTGACAATTATTATGAGGGAAGAGAACGGGCAGAAAATATAGGGCTTCAGGATTTTGAAGGAGGTTTTAAGATGGGAAATTATCTGATAGAAAATGGAATGAAAAAGATTCTTTTCCTGTCAGATAATGATATTGGCGTAGACCATGAGCGTTGGCTCGGACTTCAAAGAGCAGCAAAAGAAAATGGTTCAGTTTTGGCGAAACATTGGATTATGCCGATAAAGCAGGAATTTCAGATGCAGTGGTTAAAAGACCAGTTGGAAGAAATTTGTAAATGGGATGCATTATTTTTTGCTTCAGATCGTTATGCACAGGAAGGAATTCTTGTGTTACAGGATATGGGGATTCGTGTGCCGGAGGATATTTCGGTTGTTGGATTTGATGACAGTCCTTATGCAAAGATGTGCAGACCACAGCTTACAACAGTGCGTCAGGATGTCATGAAAAAAGGAAAGATGGTTGTAAAGAAACTAATGAGTCTGATAAAAGAAGAACCATTTGATGGAGAAGAACGGCTTCCGGTTGAACTGGTGGTTCGTGATTCTGTACAGAATAGAGAATAAGATTTAGGTGAAATGGACGTTTTGCGAAAAACCTATTGTGATAGAAAACACAGTTTGCTATAATTGGTAATAGTAAATAAGGTTTTACGCAAAACGTTTTTGCGTAAATGAAAGCAGATAATTATTGCTTTGAATCTATATATCAGATTTATATAGCAAAGTGAGAAAACGTGTCTGATTTATCAGAACGATTAGAAAATGGATGAGGTGAAGATTATGGAAAAAAAATGGTGGAAAGAAAGCGTTGTTTATCAGATTTATCCAAGAAGTTTTAAAGACAGCAATGGAGACGGAATTGGAGATATCAATGGAATTACAGAAAAATTAGATTATTTAAAAGAATTAGGAATTGATGTAATCTGGCTTTCTCCGGTTTATCAGTCTCCGAATGATGATAATGGATATGATATCAGTGATTATCAGGCGATTATGGAAGAGTTTGGAACAATGGAAGATTTCGACCGTATGTTGGCAGAAGCTCATAAGAGAGGAATCCGAATTGTCATGGACTTGGTTGTCAATCATACATCGGATGAGCATGCATGGTTTGTAGAAAGTAAAAAATCAAGAGAAAATCCATATCGTGACTATTACATCTGGAGAGAAGGGAAAGACGGAAAAGAACCAAATAACTGGGGTTCTGTATTTAACGGTTCTGCCTGGGTTTATGATGAAACAACGGATATGTATTATCTGCATCTGTTTTCAAAAAAACAGCCGGATTTAAACTGGGATAATCCAAAAGTTCGTGAAGAAGTCTTTTCTATGATGAACTGGTGGTGTGAAAAGGGAATCGATGGCTTCCGTATGGATGTTATCAGCATGATATCAAAAGTAGAAGGACTTCCGGATGGAAAAGTGCAGGGAGGTCTGTATGGAGATGCGTCCCCTTATGTACAGAATGGTCCTCACGTACATGAATATCTGCAGGAAATGAATAAAGAAGTACTTTCTAAGTATGACCTGCTCACAGTAGGAGAGTGTGCGGGTGTTACAATTGAAGAAGCGAAAAAATATGCTTCCAATAAAGGAACGGAACTTGGAATGGTATTCCAGTTTGAACATATGGATTTAGATCAGGGCGAATTTTCAAAATGGAGCGATAAGAAGGTCAAGCTGACCGCTTTAAAAGAAAATTTGACAAAATGGCAGAACGAATTAGAAGGAAAAGCATGGAACAGTTTATTCTGGTGCAACCATGATCAGCCAAGAGTTGTCTCCAGATTTGGAAATGACAGTAAAGAATATAGAGAAGTTTCAGCAAAAATGCTGGCAACCTGTCTCCATCTGATGCAGGGAACACCTTATGTATATCAGGGTGAAGAACTTGGTATGACAAATGTTCCATTTGCGTCTGTTGATGAATTTAAAGATATTGAAAGTATCAATGCTTATCATGAATATGTTGAGAGTGGATTGATTAGTAAAGAAGATATGATGCGTTACCTTTGCTATAAGAGCAGAGATAATGCGAGAACTCCGATGCAGTGGAATGATCAGAAAAATGCAGGATTTACAACAGGAACACCATGGATTAAGGTGAATCCGAATTATGTGGAGATTAATGCGGAAGAAGAAGTAAAACGGGCAGATTCTGTCTTCTCTTATTATAAGAAATTGATCGCATTAAGACATCAGGAAGAAGTAATTGTGTATGGTCATTATGAACTGCTCCTTCCGGAAAGCGAAGAATTGTATGTTTATACAAGAGAATTAAATGAAGAAAAACTTCTGGTTATCTGTAACTTTACAGATAAAGAGGTTTCTTATGCGGTTCCGGATGAATTTGTTGGAAAAGAAATCCTAATCAGCAATTATGAAGAACAGGAAATCAAACAAGAACTGAGTCTGAAACCTTATGAAGCAATTGTAGTTAGAAGATAGCATTTTGTTTGTATAAAGCAGGTGAAATAAGACGCACAGATAGTGGAAGGTACTGTCTGTGCGTCTTACATTTACTGCTGTTTTAATAGTAGTAAATGCTTGGAAATTCATAGAATCTAGGATAGTAGAAAAAAATTGAAAAAAAGTGAAAAAAGCTGTTGACAAATGATGAATAATGATGATATTATATAAAACGAATTGTTGATTCGTTGTTAAAATAGTTTTAAAAAGTTTAAAAAAATAAAAATAAAAAAACTATTGACAAGCTGATAAAGATATGGTATTCTGTTAAAGCTGTCGCAGAAAACGACAACAAATCAAAAATTAAAAACTTTGAAAAAAGTTAAAAAAGTTCTTGACAAACAAAAATAGCTTTGATATAATATAAAAGCTGTCGCT
>ENA-OPWC01002436-OPWC01002436.1-human-gut-metagenome-genome-assembly--contig:-NODE-2436-length-10328-cov-2.540641_pt1 | contig 10328 bp, 8 predicted proteins | sample MGYA00241504_ERZ502000 | MGnify/ENA primary metagenome ERZ502000 (study PRJEB25962, sample SAMEA2042005) | human gut metagenome | biome: human gut; feature: human-associated habitat; material: faeces...
CCCGCCAGTAATAACAGCGGTCCCTCTCCGAACGTGACAGCCTCCCGCTGGGAGGCATTTAAGCATGTCAGATCAGACATTTGCCTGTAATAACTCGATTCCTTTGCGGATCCTTGCCAGAGATTCCTCTTTGCCCAGGACTTCCATAATCTCCGTAGCACCGGCAGGTGTCATCTGCTTGCCGGATACTGCGGTACGGATCGGCCACATCACATAGCCGTTCTTACAGCCTTTTTCCTCCACATATTTTACAAGAGTCTGATACAGCCCGTCATTGCTGTAATCCTCCTGTGCCTCCAGGATCGGAAGCAGATCTTTCAATACCTCCAGAGAAGTCTCTGCGGTAGTCTTCATCTTCTTGTGTGTATACATTGCCACGTCATATTCCGGAAGCTCCTCGAAGAAATCTACCAGTCCGGCAATATCCGGGAATACTTCGATTCTGGTCTTTACCATGGCTGCGATCTTCTTCAGATCCAGAGGCTTGCTAATCGCTGCCTTCAGGTAAGGCTCTGCCATCTCATAGAACTTGTCGAAATCCATAGCCTTCAGATATTCACCATTCATCCAACGCAATTTCACGATATCGAAGACTGCCGGGGACTTGCTGATGCGATGGTAATCGAACTCCTTGATCAATTCATCCAGAGAGAAAATCTCGCGGTTATCCTCCGGGCTCCATCCAAGCAGTGCCACATAGTTCACGATGGCTTCGGTAATGAATCCCTGATCGATCAGATCCTCGAAGGAAGCATGTCCGCTTCTCTTGGACAGCTTCTTGTGGTTCTCATCGGTGATCAGCGGCAGATGGATATATACCGGTACCTGCCATCCGAAAGCTTCGTACAGACGTACATATTTGGGGGAGGAGGACAAATATTCGTTGCCTCGTACCACATGGGTGATATTCATGGTATGGTCATCTACCACGTTTGCAAAGTTATAGGTAGGGTAACCGTCGGATTTGATCAGGATCATATCATCCAGCTGGGAGTTATCTACTGTAATGTCTCCGTATAACTCGTCATGGAAAGTCGTGGTGCCTTCCTTGGGGTTGTTCTGGCGAATGACAAAAGGCTTGCCTGCGGCAAGATTTGCCTCAATCTCTTCTTTGGACAGGGACAGGCAGTGCTTGTCATATACGGTGATCTCCTTACCATCCACAACTTCGGTCTTCAGGGAAGCCAGTCTCTCCTTGTCACAGAAACAGTAATAAGCTTCTCCCTTATCGATCAGTTCCTTGGCATATTTCATATAAATACCGGTTTTCATACGTTCACTCTGCACGTAAGGACCATAACCGCCGTCCTTATCCGGGCCTTCGTCATGTACCAGTCCGGTCTTCTCCAGGGTACGATAGATGATCTCGGTAGCACCTTCCACATAACGTTCCTGATCTGTATCCTCGATGCGGAGCATAAAATCTCCGCCGGCATGCTTTGCAATCAAAAATTCATATAATGCGGACCGCAGATTACCTACATGCATTTTACCGGTAGGGCTGGGTGCGTATCTTGTTCTGATCTTTGTCATTTTCTCCTCATTTCCGCAGGCGATCCGTATCCGTTCTGTACCTTCCGGCCTACGCTTCCCTGCTTATATATTCCTGTCCGCCCTCTCTCAGAAGGCAGAACTACTTCCTTATTCTACCGCCTTTTTTCAAAAACTGCAACAGTTAAGACAAGGTTTTCGGATGGGGCAGATTCCACCGAAAGTGTGCCGCCAGAAACCGGATCGCCATGACCACAAAGGCAGCGATAAATACCGCGGGAAGTCTGCCGATACTGCGGTACAGCCAGACGCAGCAGATACCGCCTACCAGAGAGGCACAGGCATAAATATGCTTTACGAAAATATACGGTTCCTCTCCCGCCATCATGTCACGCATCAGACCGCCGCCCACGCCGGTGAGCATGCCGATAAATACCAGCAAAAAGGTATTGTCCGGATAGCCGTTGTCGATGCCAGACATCACACCCAGGGAAGTAAAAATTCCCAATCCTACAGAGTCCATGCCTAACATCGCTTTGTCATAAAAGGTTCCCAGTCTGCCGCTCAAAAGATCCTGTTTGATATAAAGCAGTATAAAAATAGCCAGTGCTGTAGCCACCGAGACACCGACATATACCGGTTTCTCCAGTGCCGAAGGTAATTTCCCAAGGATCACGTCTCTGGTCATACCACCACCTACAGCCGTCACCACGCCCAGCACACAGATGCCGAAAATATCCATCCGTTTCCGGATCCCCACCATGGCACCTGATGCTGCAAAAGCGATGGTTCCTAAGATTTCCATAAAAAATATAATACTGTCCTGAATGTTCATAAAATAGTTTCTCCTAAAAGTTCTCCACGCTATTTTATAGTATCTTTCCCGAAATAACAATATGCCATTTGTAACTATTCTGAATAGTTTCTCTAATTTTATCTCTATGCGCGCAACAAAACCGCCACGGTAATGTGACGGTTTCGTTTTCGGGATATATCTGTTCTGTTGCAGTGTTTATTCTTTTTCCAGTTCCACCATTTCCTGATCCACACTTTCATCAGGCACTTTCTTCTCAGCTTCGTTCTTGAACTTGTCCACGGCTCTGGCAGCTACGGGGATGGCGATGTTGGTGCCGGCTCCGGCGATACAGCCTCCGGGGCAGGCCATGCCCTCGATCAGGCAGCCGTTCATCTTGCCGGCCTTGGCAAGGAGCAGGGCTTTCTTACATTCTGCCAGGCTCTCCGCATGCTGGATATTGACCGGTGTACCGGGATAGTATTTCTCGATGCAGTCCTTGATGGCATTGGCAACGCCGCCTGCCACACCATAACCTCTTCCGGCGGAGGTGGCATCCTTCATCTCGTCCATGGCCTTGATCTCGTCCAGCAGAATTCCCTTGGCCTCGAACATACCGGTAAGTTCTTCAAAAGTGATGACAAAATCCACATCAGAGCGGACGGTACGTCTGCTGGCTTCCAGCTTCTTGGAAGCGCAAGGGCCAATGAATACTACGGATGCATCCGGATGTTCCTGTTTGATCAGACGGGCCGTTGCAACCATAGGGGTTAATTCATTACTGATCTTATCAATGGTCTCAGGGAACAGATTCTTCGCCATTACAGACCAGGAAGGACAACAGGAGGTCAGGGCAAACTGCTGCTTACCGGTAGCAACCTCCTTCACGTAGTGCTCCGCTTCCGCCATACATCCCATGTCAGCGCCCAACGCTGTCTCATAGACATCCGCAAACCCCAATTCCTTCAACGCTGTCTTGAACATCTCAGGTGTCACCTTCGGGCCAAACTGTCCGGCAAATGCAGGTGCTACCTGGGCTATGATCTTCCGGCCGGACTGCATGGCACGGATCAACTGGAAGATCTGAGACTTGTCAGCAATCGCTCCAAAAGGACAGCTTACCATACACTGACCGCAGGATACACATTTCTCATTGTCGATCACGGCTCTTCCCACATGGTCAGATGTAATAGCTCCAATACCGCAGGCAGCCTTACAGGGACGCTCTTTGTGACAAATCGCATCATAAGGGCAGATCTCACGACATTTTCCGCACTTGATACATTTTTCCTGATCAATGACAGATTTCCCATTCTTCATGGAAATCGCACCCTTGGGGCAGACACTCTGGCAGGGATGTGCCAGGCACCCCATGCAGGAGCTGGTCACCTCATAACGGTTCTCCGGGCAGGCATTACAAGCCGACGGAATGACCTGCATCAGAGGGGGCTCATAATATTTTTCATCAATATTACTCTCTTCCAGTCCCTGTGTCAGATGTCCGGGATGCTCACGGTTCTCCGGGCGTAAACTCATCCCCATGGCCAGACGGATGCGCTCACGGATGATCGCTCTGTCACGATAAACGCTCTCCCAGAACTCCGACTCTTCATAGTCTACGATCTTATAAGGCAGCGCCTCCATATCATCCTTCAGATTTGTGGAATTGTAAGCCAGATTAGCCACTTCCTTAAATACCCTTCTTCTCCGCTGTCTTACCGGAGTATCGATCCCTCTCATGCTGCTCATATCATAATTACCGCCTTTTGATATTTTTTTAACACACTAACCATATTAAACCATATCATATCCATAAATGCAAGAAAAATATCAATAAAAATGGGATCTCACACCGTTTTTACGTGAAAGATCCCATCCTTAGAATTTTCTGTTATTCTTATCTTTTATTACTTCATAACGACTCTCTTGAAGTTCTTCTTACCTCTGCGGACTACCAGGCCCTCTCCATCAAACTGCTCGGGAGCGTAAGTAGTCTTTACATCGGTAACTTTCTCATCTGCTACGACAACACCGCCCTGTTCTACAGCACGTCTTGCTTCACTGCGGGATGCGGACAGTCCGGATTTCACCAGAACACCGAGAATATCAATCTTACCATCGGTAAAGTCTGCCTCTGTCAGCTCGTTGGTAGGCATCTCTGCAGCATTGCCACCGGTAAACAGTGCTCTTGCACTCTCCTGTGCCTTTTTTGCTTCTTCTTCGCCATGTACCAGATTGGTCAGTTCGTATGCCAGAATCTCCTTCGCCTGATTCAGCTGGCTGCCTTCCCATTTGTCCATCTCATCGATCTGCTCTAAGGGCAGGAAGGTCAGCATTCGCAGGCACTTCAGAACATCGGCATCTGCTACGTTTCTCCAGTACTGGTAGAACTCGAAGGGAGTGGTCTTGTTGGGATCCAGCCATACGGCACCCTTCTGGGTCTTACCCATCTTCTTGCCCTCGGAATTCAACAGCAGGGTGATGGTCATGGCGTAAGCATCCTTGCCCAACTTTCTGCGGATCAGTTCCGTACCACCCAGCATGTTGCTCCACTGGTCGTCACCGCCGAACTGCATGTTACAGCCGTATTTCTGATATAAGGTCAGGAAGTCAAAGCTCTGCATGATCATGTAGTTGAACTCTAAAAAGCTTAAGCCCTTCTCCATTCTCTGCTTGTAGCACTCTGCGGTCAGCATACGGTTGACACTGAAATGTGCTCCCACGTCTCTTAACAGTTCCACGTAATTCAGGTTCAACAGCCAGTCCGCATTGTTGACCATCAGTGCCTTACCGTCACTGAAATCAATAAAACGGCTCATCTGCTTCTTGAAGCAGTCTACGTTATGCTGGATCGTCTCCTTGGTCATCATGGTACGCATGTCACTTCTGCCGGAAGGATCACCAATCATTGCAGTACCACCGCCGATCAGAGCAATCGGCTTGTTGCCTGCCATCTGCATTCTCTTCATCAGGCACAGTGCCATGAAATGTCCCACATGAAGGCTGTCTGCGGTAGGATCAAAGCCGATGTAGAAGGTAGCCTTTCCGTTATTGATCAGTTCCTTGATCTCCTCTTCATCTGTCAGCTGTGCCAGCAGTCCTCTTGCTTTTAATTCGTCAAATACTGTCATTTTCTCTTCTCCTTTTTGGGTTCTTTTTACTCTGTATACCTTTTTTACATTTTGGGGGAATCGGCTCCAAAGGCACTAAAAAAGCCCGCCCCTTTTTCAAAAGGACGAGCTTAATCACTCGTGTTACCACCTAATGTTCCCGCCAGACTCACATCTGACAGCTCAGTAAGTATCTATCAATACTTTCGGCCGATATCGGTGCCTGCCGTCCTGATCTACTCGTTCGGGATCCTCTGATAAAATCTACTGATCCTTCTCTTTCCACCGGCTGCTCCGGGATGTATTCCTGCTCTGCTTCTGTGCGCCTCTCACCGACCGGCTGCTCTCTGTCAGAAGTGGAGGAACAGTACTTCTTCCCTTCATCGCATTCTTCTTATCCTATGTTTGCGCTAAACATGACCTTATTATAGCCAGTCTGCGTTTTTCTGTCAACACTTAAAATTTTGCTGCTGGCAGGAGCCGCCTCCGGGTCTATTCTTCCGGCCAGGGCAGATGGGATACTTCCAGCTTCTTGTCACGAAGCATCAGTTCCTTCACCGCCTGATCCGCAGGCTTGCCGTCAAACAGCACTTCGTTCACCTGTTCAATGATAGGCAGCTGCACATCGTATTTTTTCGAAAGCTCCATGGCAGCCTTGGCGGAATACACGCCCTCTACCACCATCTGTACTTCCTTCATGGCTTCCTCGTAGGTCTTGCCCTGTCCGATGAGGATACCGGCACGACGGTTACGGGAATGCATGCTGGCGCAGGTCACGATCAGATCTCCGATACCGGTCAGACCGCAGAAGGTCTCAAAATTACCACCCATGGCAGTACCAAGTCTTGCGATTTCGGTAATGCCTCTGGTGATCAACGCAGCCTTCGTATTATCTCCGTAGCCCAGTCCGTCTGCGATACCGGCAGCCAGTGCCACTACATTTTTCAGTGCACCGCCCAGCTCAATTCCCAGTACATCGGGGCTGGTATAGACACGGAACACTTCGTTCATGAACAGATTCTGCACATATTCCGCGCAGCTTTTGCTCTTAGAACCCGCTACGATCGTTGTAGGAATCCCGCGGCTGACTTCCTCCGCGTGGGTAGGTCCGGACAGCACCGCTACCTGTGCCTGCGGAATCTCATCTTCGATGATCTGCGCCTGGGTCATCAGGGTATGCTCCTCGATTCCCTTGGAGACACTGACAATTTTCTGTCCCTGTGCCACCAGCGGGCTGATGCGGTGTGCTGTGCTTCTGGTATAGGAGCTTGCCACTGCCATGACCAACAGGTCCTTGCCCTCGATGGCCTGTTTATCATCCGTCGTAAAGATCATATCCTCCGGAAGCTTTACTCCCGGCAGCATCTTGTGCTCATGCTTCTCCTGAAGCATCTGAATCTCTGCGGGAACCGCAGACCATACCGTCACCTCATGTCCGTTCTTATGTAATACCACTGACAGGCCGATGCCCCAGCTTCCGCCACCCAATATACATACTTTTGCCATAGCTTATTTGTCCTCCCCTGAGATTTCTGTCTGCGCTTCGGCTGATTTCTTATTCTTGAACAGATAAGTCTTCCTCTCGTTCCCGTGGATCAGACGCACAATGTTCTGTCTGTGCTTCCAGTAAGCCATAACCGTAAGAAATGCAGTGATGGCATACATTTCATACAGCTGTGACTGTGGCATGGCACCGAACAGTCCCATCTGTCCGCAGACTACCATCTGGATCATAAATCCGGCATATACAAGCAATGATCCCAGCGAAACATAATGTGTGGTCAGGAAAGTGCCGAAAAACAATACCACACCCATCACGATAAAATAAGGATGGAACGAAAGAATCAGACCTGCAGTGGCAGCGATTCCTTTTCCTCCCTTAAATCCCATGTAAAACGGGAAGTTATGTCCGATGACAGCTCCTGCACCGGTGTACAGGCACAGCAGATAAATATTCTCCGGATGTCCGGTACTGAATAAGGCTCTGGTGATGCACACGGCAATAATACACTTTAAGCAGTCTCCCGCCAGTACGATCAGTCCTGCCTTGGTTCCCAGCACTCTCAGGGCATTGGTGGTACCGGCATTGCCGCTTCCGTACTTACGGATATCGATTCCTTTTGCCTTCCCGTAAAAGTATGCGGTCTGAAACAGGCCGAACACATAACCGATGAGTAAACAGATAACACGTTCCATTATTGATCTTTTTCCTTTCGTTCTCTGATAATAAACCGGAGGGGGGTTCCCTTGAAGCCAAAGGTCTCCCGGATCTGATTCTCAATATATCTGGTATAGGAGAAATGCATCAGCTCCTTATCATTGACAAAGATTACAAAGGTAGGGGGCTTTACCGCTACCTGGGTAATGTAATACAATCTCAGTCTCTTACCCTTGTCGGAAGGTGGCTGCTGCATGGCCACGGCCTCTGCCATGATCTCATTCAGCACACCGGTAGCCACACGCATGGCATGATTCTCACTGACGATGTCGATCGTCTCGAACAGCTTGGGCAGTCTCTGTCCTGTTTTCGCAGAGACGAACAGAAGCTCTGCATAGGGCATGAAGGATAAGGTATTACGCACCTTTTCGGTAAATTTATAAATGGTCTTGTCATCCTTTTCGATAGCATCCCATTTGTTCACCACGATGATCGTAGCCTTTCCTCTCTCATGGGCGATTCCGGCGATCTTCGCATCCTGCTCCGTAACACCTTCCTCTGCATCGATCATCAGTACCACCACCTCGGCACGCTCTACGGCACTGACGGTACGGACGATCATATAACGCTCCAGTTCTTCCTTGATCTTGTTCTTCCGGCGAAGACCGGCAGTATCAATGAAGACATATTCTTTGCCGTTATAAGTGATCTCGGTATCCACCGCATCTCTGGTGGTACCCGCGATATCAGAAACGATCAGACGGTTCTCACCCAGCAGTTTGTTGATCAGGGAAGACTTGCCGACATTGGGCTTTCCGACGATGGCCACACGGGTGCGGTCATCCTCTTCTTCCTCTGCCTGTTCCTTATCAAAATATTCCGTTACGGCCTCCAGCATGTCACCGATTCCCAGACGATTCACCGCAGAGATCGGATGGGGATCGCCAATACCCAGATTGTAGAATTCGTAGACATCCGCCATATACTTCTGGAAGCTGTCCACCTTATTGACCACCAGTACCACGGGCTTGTGGGAACGGCGCAGCATGTCTGCCACCTTGGAATCCGCATCCACCAGTCCCTGCTTTACATCCACCAGGAAAATGATCACGTCTGCAGTCTCCATAGCGATCTCTGCCTGTTCCCGCATCTGGGACAGGATCACGTCCTTGCTGTCCGGCTCGATACCTCCGGTGTCGATCAGGGTAAATGTCATATCCAGCCAGTGGATATCCGCATAGATACGGTCTCTGGTAATACCGGGTGTATCTTTCACAATAGATATATTTTCGCCAGCCAGTGCATTGAACAGGGTGGACTTACCGACATTCGGGCGTCCCACCACCGCAACGATGGGCTTGGTTTTTCTCTTTGCCATAATTTCCTCCGTTTCTTATTTACCATCTTAAAATCTATTCAGATGCATCTTCTCCAAGCAGGGCATCCACAAGATCATATCCGCTTGATTTTACAATATTCACGGGCACTTGTAAAGCCCCCTCCACGTCTGCCAGCGTATAATCATCCAGGAACAGATCCGCTCCGCTTCTGAGTACATTCCGGGGAAGATACAATGCTTCTCCCAGATTTTTGTCCTTTAACTGCTTTACGATATCCTGTCCCGTCAGAAGTCCGGACACCGTGATCAGCTCTCCGAAAAATTCATTGATGACCTCATAGACATGTATCTGCAGGCCGGGGTATTCCGACATCATTTCTTCCGACATCTTCTTTAAATAAGGAAACGCCAGTCTTCCCGTAGCCAGAGAGATCTCTCTGGTGCCTTCCCAGGATGGCTTTTTTCCCGCTTCCTTTTCTGCGGTACGCCTCTTCAGTCCGTCGTGGAATTCATCCAATAGCAGGCGGATCATTCCAACACCGTTCTCCAACTGCAGATATCCGTCGTAACGTTCCTCTTCCGGCACCTCTCTGCCCGCCAGAATGTACCATTCATCACTGGCCTGGATAAAGTGTGTCCCATATTTTTCCATGCAGATCTTCTGGTATTTCTCGATCAGATCAATGATCTCACCGGCATCCTGCGCATTAAACGGCTCTAACGGATATAATCCCTCCCGGTACCTGGATAATCCTACCGGCACCACCGAGACACTTTCCACATTTGGCAGATATTCCATCAGCTTCCGGATGCTGTATTCCAGTTCCTTGCCATCGTTTACACCCTTGCAGAGTACGATCTGTCCGTTCATCCGGATTCCGGCTTCATTCAGGATATCCACCTTTTTCAGTGCCTCCCCCGCAAAACGGTTGTGGAGCATTTTGCAGCGAAGCTCCGGGTTCGTCGTCTGAAAAGAAATATTGATCGGTTCCAGTCTATAACGGACAATACGATTCATATCTTTCTCGCTCATATTTGTCAGTGTGACATAGTTTCCCTGAAGGAATGACAGTCTGGAATCATCATCCTTAAAATACAGCGTATCACGCATCCCCGGCGGCATCTGATCGATAAAGCAGAAAATACATTTATTATGGCAGGAATGATACTCATCCATCAGTCCCTTACCGAAATCAATTCCCAGATCCTCATCAACATCTTTCTCAATTTCAAGCTCCCATTCTTCCCCGTTCGCTTTTCGGATCACAACAAGCAGCTCCTCAGATTCCACATAAAACTGATAGTCAAAAATATCCTCGATCACCTGACCGTCAATCTCCAGCAGAACATCTCCCGGTTCAATTCCAAGCTCTTCCGCAATGCTTCCTGGCCTCACACTTTCTATGATGTGTTCGTGCTTTTTCTTCATCTATAAAA
>ENA-OPWC01002438-OPWC01002438.1-human-gut-metagenome-genome-assembly--contig:-NODE-2438-length-10324-cov-3.004577_pt1 | contig 10324 bp, 6 predicted proteins | sample MGYA00241504_ERZ502000 | MGnify/ENA primary metagenome ERZ502000 (study PRJEB25962, sample SAMEA2042005) | human gut metagenome | biome: human gut; feature: human-associated habitat; material: faeces...
TTTATCCGCCGGCCATTTACCAGAAAACGACACTGGTTTCAAAAGTACAGCAGGAGTCCTTTTTCTCAAGTTTCCGTCTGCTTCTGTCCGAAGGATACCTTAAAGTGGCAGGCATGCCGGAAGAAAATAAGAAAAAAGACGATACAGAAGATGTGAAATGTGACGAAAATCTGCTTCAGGCACTGCAGAAATGCAAAAAAGGTGATATACTTCCGGTGAAGGGCTTTTCCATCAAAGAAGGCGAAACTTCACCGCCGAAACGCTATACATCCGGTTCGATGATTCTGGCAATGGAGAATGCCGGTCAGCTGATTGAGGATGAAGAACTGCGTGCCCAGATCAAAGGAAGCGGCATCGGAACGAGTGCAACCAGGGCAGAGATTCTGAAGAAGCTTCAGGCAAACAAATACATTGCCCTGAATAAAAAAACGCAGGTTCTGACACCGACACACCTGGGGGAGATGATCTTTGATGTGGTGAACAATTCAATCCGTTCTCTGTTAAACCCGGAGCTTACGGCAAGCTGGGAAAAAGGGCTTACCTATGTGGCGGAGGGCACGATCACTTCCGGAGAATATATGGAAAAGTTAGAGGGCTTTATAAAAAGAAGAACCGATGCCGTACTTGGCAGCAATAGTTCCTATGCTTTGCGGAAACTGTTTGACGAATCGGCAGTTTTCTATAAAAAACAGCAAAAGCCGCAGAGGCGACTAACAGGAGGTAAGAAAGATGGAAACATGTAAAATCAAAAATCTCTATAATCTCGAGGAAACGATTGCAAAAGATCTGTTTGAAGGAGCCGTTTATCCGTGGGAAGTGCTTCCGAAGATCAGCGATTTTATCAAAAAACTGGGAGCGACCTTAAGCGAAGAAGAATACGAAAAACGTGTTCTCGACAGTATGAAGTGCAAAGGGTATGTGAATGAGGAGCCGGAAATTATCGGGCATCTTGACAAGTCGATAGTAAATGGCGGTGAGCTCATACCCGGACAAAAATCCGTTGTGGTTCCGGTGGCTGTTGACAAAAAAGGACTTTTGAAAAAAAATTCCGAAACACTTTCCACAAAGGACTTTGAAACATTGATTGCTCACACAAAGGAAAAAATGAAAGAATGTGGAAAAGCTATTTTAGACGGTAAAATCGAAGCTATACCATATGTGTATGAAGATAACGATGGATGCACCTATTGCCCGTATGGAAGTGTGTGTGGGCATGAGTCGAAAAAAGATGGTGTGCGTGAAATGAAAAAAATGAGTGATGACGAAGTATGGGAGGCATTATATGGGGACGATTAATTGGACAAAAGACCAGCAACAGATTATTGATATGAGAGGCTGTAATATTCTTGTTTCAGCGGCTGCCGGTTCCGGTAAGACAGCCGTGTTAGTGGAGCGCATTTTTAAGCGGATTACGGACAAAAGGGATCCGGTAAATGTGGATCAGTTTGTTGTCGTGACATTCACGAAACTTGCAGCAGCCCAGATGAAAGACCGCCTGAGGGAACGTATTGAACAAGCACTGGCAGAGGACCCATCGAATGAACATCTGCTGCGGCAGGAGGGGCGTCTTTCGCTTGCACATATTTCTACTGTACATAGTTTTTGCAGTGAAATTGTAAAACGGTATTTTCACCGGATTGGTCTTGACCCGGCTTTCCGTATGGGAACCGAGGCAGAGACAAGACTTCTTATGCAGGATGTTTTGGATGAATTGTTAGAGGAGGAGTATGGAAAGGGTGAACAAGATTTTCTGGAACTGGCGGGGATGAGTGAGTTTAACCGCCGTGATGATGAACTGGGAAATCTGATTGGAAGAATTTATAATCAAATGATGGGGCAGCCGTTTCCACTCCGATTTCTAGATGAGATGGAGGCGTTTTATGATGTCAAGACGGTGGACGAATGGGAAAACTCAGAATTTATGAAAAACTTACTGGCTTCCACGAAAACATTTCTTCAGGGAATACTTAAGGAATACAAGGCACTGAAAGATATTTGCCATGGACCAAACCAACCGCTGTTTTATGAGCCTTATCTGGATGAGATGCTGGCATTTTTGTCGGATTTGCCGGAGAACTCAGGATATGAAAAGTATCGTGCTTATTTTGGCAGACTTCCCAAACTTACAATTCGTGCACCAAGAGGCCTGACGGAAGAGGAAAAGGCAAATAAAGAAGCCGTTCGTTTAAGTTGCAAGGATGCTGAAAAACGTATGGTGGAATGGAAAGAGCAGTATTTTGATAAAGAGGCAGATGAGCATCTTAATGACTTAGAGGATTCAAGCCGGAAGATGAAGGCGTTATTCCGCCTGACTAGAAGGCTTCATGAATTGTTTGTGTCAGAAAAAAGGGAGCGGGGGATTCTCGACTTTAATGACTTAGAGCAGCTGACGATTTCGATTCTTTTACAAAAGGATGAGGAAAGCGGCGCATATATCCGCACGGACGCGGCGAAGGAGCTGGCGAATGAATTTGTTGAAATCATGATTGATGAGTATCAGGATAGTAACTATGTTCAGGATACGATTCTTCATGCGGTTTCGAGAGATGGGCTTGCCGGTGAAATGCCGAATATTTTTATGGTAGGAGATGCCAAACAGAGTATTTACCGGTTCCGTGGCGCACGTCCGGAATTGTTTGCCGAAAAACTTTTGTCCTACAATAAAAAAGAGGGAACGTTATACCGCAGAATTGATTTGCAGAAGAACTTCCGAAGCAGAGAAATTGTGTTAGAGAGTACGAATGAAGTATTTTCCCGTATGATGCATACCGATATCGGCGGTGTGGAATACGACGATGAAGCCAAACTGCATTTGGGAAGTGATTTTGAAAATACAGAAAAAAAAATTGCGAAAAATGTGGACGTCTATGCGATTTTAGAAAAGCAGAATATGGAGGCGGAGGGCACACTTGCAGCACTGAAAATTCAGGAAATGGTATCGGGGGAAACGCCGCTTTATGTGAAGGATAAAGAAGGGTACCGAAAGGCTGAGTATGGGGATGTTGTCATTATCGTCCAGACAAATTCACAGGGACAGGCGTATTTCGATGCACTGAAGGATTATGAAATTCCGGCAGTGATGGAGAAAAAGAGAGGATTTTTTGATACGAGAGAAATCGGTCTTATGGTTTCCATGCTTCAGGTGATTGACAATCCGCATCAGGATATTCCTTTGGCGGCAGTGTTACTTGGACCAATGTTTTCCCTGACTGAAGATGAACTTGCTGTTATCCGCATGGAAAATCGCACGGCAGATTTGTATGATGCCATTTTAACCTATGACAAGAGTGATGTTTTGTATGAGAAATTGCAGCACTTTCTCGAGACACTTTCGTATTTTAGGAAGAAGGCGTCTTATGCGGCCGTCGGGGAAATTGTGCAGGATATTTATGACCATACAGGAATTTACGAGGCGGTCCGCCTAATGCCAAATGGTGTGCAGCGAAATGCGAATATGGACAGTTTGATGGCGATTGCCTGGGAATTTGATGGGACGACCTATCACGGATTGTATTCGTTTGTTCGTTATCTGGAAAAAATTTCACAGCAGACCGAGGAGATGGGCGAAGTAAATCTCTCAGGAGAAGAAGAAAATGTTGTGCGGATTATGACAATTCATAAAAGCAAGGGACTTGAATTTCCAATCTGCATAATCGGCGGCATGGGGCACGCAATTCATGTTCCGGATAAAAGCATCCTTACGATTCATCCGGATATTGCGATGGTAATGCCGGTTGTGGATAATGAAAAAAGGACAAAGAAGAAAACGATTTATACCCATTATCTCAAATACGTAAACGCCCAGGATGAACTTGGCGAAGCGATGCGTAAACTTTATGTTGCGATGACGCGTGCAAAGGAAAAATTGATTTTATTGGGATGTGCAAAGAATACGGATTCAGCGGCGGTAACCGGGGAAAACAGGCAGAAAATAAAGACCTTTTTCGATATGGTCTTGCCGGCGGTACATATCCGGACGGATTTATTTCATCTGGTAGAAGTCGAGACGGATGATTTGATTTTACAGGTGGAACATGGTATGGTACAAGAGACGGTAAAGGAGCAGGCTCTTTATAATTTTGACACAACCATCTGCTATGATAAACCTTTACAGGAGATGTATGAATGGATGGATGCGGCGGATGAGCCGGAGCCGGAACCACTGCCGGTAAAAGTGTCGGTATCCGATTTGAAAATTCAGTCGATGGAAGAACTGGACATGGAAGACTTTACCATTCTCACACATGAGGAGAAGGAGGAAGAAAAGCCGGTTCCTGCGTTTATGCAGACAGAGACAAAAGAAAAATCGGCAAATCGAGGTGCTTTATACGGAACAATCTGGCATCAGGTGATGGCGGTAATTGATTTTGTAAATACGGAAGATGAGGCACAGATTCGTAAAGAAGTAAAACGGTTAGTTGAGACCGGCAGACTTTGCGAAAGTGATACCGAGGTGTTAAATTATAGACGGCTGTCAGCTTTTTTTGACTCGACGTTAGGAAGAAAAATGCGACAAGCACAGAAGGAAGGACGTCTCCACAGAGAGCAGCCGTTTGTTATGGGGTATCCGGCACGTGATTTGTTTGATGAACGCGGGGAAGATGAGACAGTTTTGGTTCAGGGAATCATTGATGGATATTATGAGACCGATGACGGAATTGTGCTCATGGATTACAAAACCGATTCGCTTAAGCCCGGGGATGAAAAAGTGCTTATATCGCGTTATCGGAGACAGATGGAGTTATACCGGGATGCACTGGAAAAAATGACAGGAAAAAAGGTGGTAAAATGCCTGTTGTATTCTTTCTCACTGAGTGAGACAATTGAATGTTAGGAGGATATTGAGATGATGTATGAAGGATTTGCCAATGTATATGACCATATGATGAATCATATTCCCTATGAGACATGGTTTGAAAATCTTTTGCAGTATTTGCATGAGAAGGGCGTTTTGAACGGAAGAATCTGTGAACTGGGATGCGGTACCGGCGTAATGACGGAGAGATTTGCGGCTGCCGGATATGACATGATTGGTCTGGATAAATCGGTGGATATGCTTGCGATTGCGAAGCAGAAGCAGGAAGAGAGCGGTTCCGATATTTTGTATCTGCATCAGGACATGGAAGAAATGGAATTGGACGGCCCGGTAGATGCGATGCTCAGTGTGTGCGATTCCGTGAATTATCTGCTTCATGAGGAGGAAATGAATAAACTTTTTAGCCGGGTGAAAACGTATGTTAAACCGGGCGGTTATTTCATTTTCGATTTGAAGACGGCGTACTGTTACCGAAACATCATCGGCAACCAGACATGGGTTGAGCAGGATGAGGAAGTCAGTTATATCTGGGAAAATTATTTTTATGAAGATCAGAATATTAACGAATATATGCTCACAATTTTTAGAAAACAGGCAGATTCCGAACTGTATGAGCGCACGGAGGAAGCGCATTACCAGCGTGCCTATGATATGGACACATTAAAACGACTGATTGAGAAAAATGGGCTTGCGTTGGTTTCTTTTCTGGATGAAGATATGAAACAGATGCCAAATGAAACCAGCGAGCGCATTTATGTAATTGTACAAGCATGAGAAGGAGAGATTCGATGAACCGGAAAGTCTTTTACACCATTTTAGGAATGACAATTTTATGTGGACTGGTGTTTTTTCGCAGCGGTAATTCACTGGCGGCAAACCAGACGGGAATTGTGACGGCATCGTCATTGAATGTACGCACGGGGGCAGGTACTTCCTATGATATTTTACAGTATAACAATGCCAATGTTTTGTTGGCGAAAGAAGATAAAGTGACTATTTTGGAGAAATTGTCAGGCTGGTATCAGGTTAGTTTTGTAAAGGATAACACGACTTTGACAGGCTTTGTCAGTTCCAATTATATTGCGATTGAACAGGCGTCGACTGCGGTACCTGCACCGACAGTAACGCCGGCATCTACATCAGAACCAACGATTACCTATCGCTATGAGACATCCTACCGGCCGGTTTCAGTGGGTGCAAAGGTGCTGAAAAAATCCAAGCTTTACAAAGCAAATGGAAAGAGTGTTTATAAGGTTGGCAGGAAAAAAATGTCGCTTGCAAAGGGAAAGAAAATAAAAGTAATTGGTGAAAAGACGTTGAAAGGGAAAAAATGGTTCCATGTTTCTTTTACATATAAAAAGAAAAAAAGAAAGGCATATCTGCAGAATAAATATGTGAAACTGACGGCGGGCAAAGGTATATATGCACAGATTTTCAATGTGAAAAAGGCGGCGAATATCCGTAAAAAGAAAGGAACCGGTTCAGCATATAAAAAGGTAGGTGGGAAAAAAGTATCCATTGCCAAGAAAGCGGCAGTTACGATTGTAAGTGATGTAGCAGTAAAGAGTACCAGATGGTATAAACTGCGTTTTAACTACAAGGGAAAGACCTATACCGGATATTCCAATGCGAAATATGTAAAACTTGCAAAGAAACCGGTGACGAAAAAAGTTGCGGTAGTTGCCATGAGCGATGCGCAGTTTGAGCAGGCAATGAAAAATGAAGGATTTCCGGAATCGTATAAACAGAGTTTACGTGCACTTCATTCGGCATATCCGTATTGGCAGTTTAAAGCCTATAAAACCGGTCTTGACTGGAATACGGCTGTAACGGAGGAATCGAAAACGGGTGTGAACCTGATTTCCAATGCGAGAGCAAAGGCATGGAAGTCAACCGAAAAAGATGCATACGATGCATCTACCGGCAAGTGGAAGGTATTTGACGGAAGCACATGGGTTGCTGCATCGAAAGCTGCGGTGGCATATTTTATGGATCCCAGAAACTATTTAAATGATCGAAGTATTTACATGTTTGAGTTACTGGAATATCAGTCGCAGTACCAGACAAAATCCGGTGTCAATACAATTTTGTCCAACACACCATTTTACAACAAGAAGTTTTCCTATACGGATGTCAACACCGGTGCGGCGAAAACGATGTATTATGTGACTGCATTCATGGAGGCAGCGAAGATTAGCAAGGCAAGTCCTTATCATCTGGCTAGCCGTGTCAAACAGGAAGTCGTGACAAGTGCGACAACAACGAGTACGGCAGTTACCGGTACGGTATCTTCCTATCCGGGAATTTATAATTTTTATAATATTGGTGCGACTAGCAGCAGTACACCGGTGTTAAACGGACTGAAGTGGGCGAGTGATAAAAAGGCGGGTACCTATTTAAGACCTTGGACCGACCCATACCGTTCGATTGTCGGTGGCGCGCAGTACATAAGTTCCGGCTATATTGCCAAGGGGCAAAATACGTGTTATCTTGAAAAATTTAACGTGACAAGTTATAAACGCTATTCCCATCAGTACATGACAAATGTGGAGGCAGCGTATGAAGAATCGATTAAGACGAAAAAGGCATATGCCGGTATGATGGACAAATCTCCATTGGTATTTTCAATTCCGGTTTATGAAAATATGCCGGCGGCAAACAGCCCAATGCCCAAATAAAAAGGACAAGAAAGGGAAGGGACGATACGATGAAAAAAAGAATGACAGCAGGAATTATTTTGATACTTATGATGGCATTTTGTCTGCCGGTTACGGCAAAGGCGGCGAGCGGTTCGCTGCAGTTATCGGCACTGTCAGAGACGGTAAGCAAGGGAAGTCAGGTGACGGTAGTATGTCAGGTGGCGTCTGCCGAGTCCTTTGCGGATGTTTCGTTCCGTCTTTCCTATGATGATTCGATTTTAACTTTTCTTTCCGGTGGCAAAAAGGTAAGCGGTGGAAATGGCATGCTGGAAATTGCCTCCACGGGAAATACGGCCGAAGTGCCGAAAAAGACCTTTTCCCTGCAATTCAAGGCAAAGAAAAAAGGAACCACGATAATCCGGGCAGACGGAGATATATCGGTGACAAATGCAAGCGGCGAAAAATTTTCCATGTGGAGTAACCAGGTGGCGGTTTCGGTTGTGAAAAAGAAGAAAAAGACGGGAAATACTGAGGTACAAACTACACCGAAGGCAACAAATGTTCCGGTAGTGACGGCACCGCCGGTAAAATCCAAAGAAAATCGTCTGAAAACGCTGAAACTTGACGCTGTTTCGATGACGCCGGAGTTTTCGCCGGAAGTTACGGCTTATGAGGCGACAGTAGATGCTAATTCGGATTCTTTGTATTATTCGTATGCGCTTCAGGATGAGAAAGCGAGAGTTTTGGTGCGTGGCGGCGAGAATCTTTCTGAGGGAAATAATGATGTATCGTTTGTTGTGACGGCGGAAGATGGCAGTGTGAGAGAATATAAAGTGATGGTTACGAAAGAAACAAAGGAAGAGACCGAGAGCCGGGAAGATGAGGCAGATACAACGCAGTCCGTTGGATTTGTGGTCGAGCAGAAAGGGGATAAAAAGATTATCAAAAATTCTTATGAATTTGAGGTTGCAAATCCCGATGATTTAGAGCGGGTGCCGGAAGGATATATTCAATCGTCCGTTGTGCTTTCCGGTGTTACGGTGCCGGCTTTTACGATGGAACATGATTTGGATAACAATTATCTGCTTTTGTATCTGAAGCCAAAAGGCGGTGATGCGGCACTTTACCAGTATGACCGCACGGAGCAGACGATTCAGAAATATACCGGAACGATGGTAGAACGTGTGAATAAGGGCGAAACGGCAGATGACAGTGGTTCATTTCCGATTTCCACGACAGTCCTTATGGCAGTGATTATTGTTTTGATTGTTACGGTATTGAGCCTTTTGATTGTCATGCTTAAGATGGCGATGAAGCGCCGGGATAAAAAAGGGAAGGAACTTGATTTTTAAGAGGCTATCTGTTATACTGCGGATAGAACAAAGGAGGAAATAAAAAATGTATATATCCATTGATTTTAACAGTGATGAAGCATTGTATCTCCAGCTTAGAAATCAGATTGTTTATGCGATTGTTAAGGCAGAGTTAAGAGAAGGGGAAAATCTTCCCTCCGTCCGTGATATGGCAGAGACGGTTGGGATTAATATGCACACGGTAAATAAGGCATATGCGATGCTCAGACAAGAAGGATATCTGCAGCTTGACAGGCGTCACGGTGCAATTGTGGCGGTTGATGTGGATGAAATTAAAGCGCGCATGGAACTGGCGCAGACAATGGATTTGATTTTAGCACAAGCGATTTGTAAAAATGTATCGCGTGAAGATGTACACAAGTTAGTGGACGAAATTTATAACCAATATGAAGGATATCGAAATGGAGAATCATTATGAGTAGACAGTTTACTGCGGAAGCAGAAAAAGCATTGAATAAAGCTGCTAAATTTGCCATTCGTATGGGACAGAGGATTGTTGGAAGCGAACACCTTTTGTTTGGGCTTAGTGCGGCACCCGGTGTGGCAGCAAAAGTTTTAAAAGAAAATGGCATGGATAAAGAGCGGTTAGACATAGAAGTTCGTGAATACTGCGGTATGTCGGATGTTGTCGAAATGGAGCCTTTGCGGGGTGAGACTTCGCCGAAACTGGAGGCACTTTTACTGGCGGCGGCAGAGGAAGCCGGGAAAATGCAGTTAAAAGAGACTGGAACCGAGCATATGCTTTTGGCAATTTTAAAAGACACGTCATGTGTGGCATATAAGATTTTGCTGGCGTCAGGTGCGCCCATTCAGAAGCTTTATACAGACATTATTCTCACGACCGGCGGTGATATGGTACAGGCAAAAAATGAACTGATTGCCAGCCGTTCCCGCAACAAGAAAAATTCGGGTACTCCGACATTAGACCAGTATGCCAGAGATTTGACGCAGTATGCAAAGGACGGAAAACTGGATCCTGTATTAAATCGTGACGATGAGATTGAGAGTGTGATTGGAATTCTCAGCCGGCGCATGAAAAATAATCCGTGTTTGATTGGTGAGCCGGGTGTTGGTAAGACGGCAATTGTGGAAGGACTGGCATCCCGTATTGTGGATGGTGCGGTGCCGGATATATTGGAACAAAAAAGAATTCTTACATTGGATTTGTCCGGCATGGTTGCCGGTTCGAAATACCGTGGCGAATTTGAGGAGCGGATTAAACGTGCTCTTCGCGAGACGAAAGCGGCAGGAAATATTTTACTTTTTATCGACGAACTGCATACCGTTATTGGTGCCGGCGGCGCAGAAGGAGCAATTGACGCATCAAATATTCTGAAACCGGCGATGGCGCGTGGTGAGATTCAGGTGATAGGTGCGACAACGAGAGAAGAGTACCGTAAGCATATTGAAAAAGATGCTGCCTTAGAACGCCGTTTCCAGCCGGTTGTCATTGAAGAACCATCTGCTGTTCAGACGATTAGCATGTTAAAGGGGCT
>ENA-OPWC01002446-OPWC01002446.1-human-gut-metagenome-genome-assembly--contig:-NODE-2446-length-10306-cov-3.173154_pt1 | contig 10306 bp, 6 predicted proteins | sample MGYA00241504_ERZ502000 | MGnify/ENA primary metagenome ERZ502000 (study PRJEB25962, sample SAMEA2042005) | human gut metagenome | biome: human gut; feature: human-associated habitat; material: faeces...
CAAAGTCTTAACCGGCAATTCCTGCGGCGGAAAATATGAAAAATGTATTGAGCCATTGCAATATCTTTATTCCGACAGAACATTAAGCGCCGAAATCATTCCCGGCAAAAGCGTTATCGGTATTGCCGTTGATCCGGAAAATCGGCTGGCCGTCGCCATTGACTATATTATGACAACCGGATGGGGCGGATACGGAATAGATATTCCGACGCTGGAAAATACGCCTTCGAGCGGTGCCGGCATTTACGTCAGGGGCGAACGAGACAGCTACCTTATTCGCGACGGCAAGGCAAATACGGCTAAAATTCTGGCTTACGGACGCAGCAACGGCATTCCTTACCCGGCGGCAGAAGCCGCATATAATTACCAACCCGGTTCCTGTTCCTCGAGCAGCTGGTGCGGCAGAGGAAATTGGTACTTACCGTCGAACTGGCAGGTATTTCCTTATTTTGACAACAGAGCAACCATTCATCTGATGCTCAAAGCAATCAACAAAATGCCTGATGACTGGTGGTACACAAGAAACGACTTTTATACGGTTACATCCAATGAAATTAATGCAAAGGAAAGCGGCTTTATTTACATTAATACCGGAGGAATGGCTCACGGAGGAAAAAATCTGACGGAACCCGATAATCTTCAAACTCTTGTTCTGCCGTATATTACATATTGACTTATCGCCCCCGGAGAATAATCCAGGGGCTTTTTTTATATTTCAATAATGAAACATTCGCAATTCTCAAATTTATGTTCTTCGCCGAACATGGCCTGATAAAGATTAAACATCAGCGCACCGTGAGTTGCAACGCCGATTTTATGCCAACCATGCGCCCTGCCCTCCGCGGCAATGCGCTCCAGAACTTTTTGACCGCGCGTCAGAGAATCTCTGACACTTTCTCCGCCGGGAACGCGGACGTCCATCCAATTCGGGTCAGACGTATCATGAATGATGCTGAAAACATCTTTGTATTTATCTTTTGCCTCATCTGAGAGCATGCCTTCCGCTTCGCCGAAATGAACTTCTTCCAGCCCGGGCATGGGAATAACGGGAACACCTGCCGCAGCGGCAACGATGCGGGCGGTTTCATCGGCCCGTTTCATCGGGCTGGCATAAATAACGTCAAGCCCTTCGCCTTTCAATTCGGCGGCCAGTCTTTCGGCCTGGCGACGGCCGGTTTCGTTCAATTCGATATCGACGCCCGCCCCCTGAACAATATTGCGGACATTGCCGTCTGTCTGGCCATGGCGGAAAATATATAATTTCATTTCAATCTCCTTACAATTCCGTTTCAGGGTAGCAAATAATTCTGAAAAACTTCTTAACCGCAATCTTTTGCTGGACAATTTAATTTTTCTTCGTAGAATGAGGCGAATTTTTTATTATTGTTAAACCAAATTTTTATGTAAAATGAACAGAATTGAAACAATTATTCAAAAGTTTGACATTAACCCCTGCACGCTTTCGCTGCCGGAAGCAAGGGAGTATCTTTATCACCTGCATGAGCAGAGCAAGCCTTTCAAAAACAAAGAACTTTCCGCTGAGGCGCTGAAAGAATTCAATGACATTCTGGAACGCTTGAAAATTATTGAAATATTTTACGAGGCGCTGCAAAAACAAGATGACAGCTCCTGGCTTGACTATGACAAATTGTCTTATCGTCTGGAACAAAAACCGGAAGGACTGGATGCCGACGAACTGACCGTTTTTCAATATTATATCCGGAAAAAACTTCAAGCAGGAGCCATGGAAGCCGGGCTGGAAAAAACACTGCTGGAAGTCAGGAGCATTCTGAAAGCCAAAAGAGCCTGAGCCTTTTTATCACAACTCCCTTGCACAAGGGAGTTTTTTTATTTCAGGCGGCGGAAAATTATTAAGGGCGAACATCAGCTGTCGAAAATAAATTTTTGTTTTTAAATTAATTTTCTGTCGGTTTTAGCAATAAATAATTAAACAATTTCCGTTAAAATAATCAGGAATTTAAAATTGTATCTGACTGGAGATGAGTAAATGGCATTAAAGAAACAAGACAAGAATCCCGTCGAAATTGATGAGACTTTGCAAGAACAGCAATATATCGACGCATTAGTCAACAAAGTCAGCGAAGCCCAGAAAATTTACGCAACCTATTCGCAGGAACAGGTTGACCATATTTTCCGCCGCGTTGCCTTAAAGCTCAGTTCGCTGCGTATTCCGCTGGCGAAAATGGCGGTTGAAGAAACCGGCATGGGCGTGGTTGAAGACAAGGTTATCAAAAACCACTTTGCTTCCGAATATATTTACAACAAATTCAAAAACTGCAAAACCTGCGGCGTTTTGGAAGAAGATAAAGCCAACGGCATTTTGAAAGTAGCTGAACCGCTGGGCGTTATTGCCGGCGTTATTCCGACGACAAATCCGACGTCAACAGCCATTTTCAAATCTTTAATCGCTTTGAAAACCCGTAACGGCATTATCTTTTCACCGCACCCGCGGGCAAAAAAATGCACGGTTGAAACGGCCCGTCTGATTTTGGAAGAAGCTGTCAAAGCCGGTGCTCCGGAAAACATTATCGGCTGGATTGAAGAACCGACGATTTTGAAAACACAAGAGTTGATGAAACATCCGAAAATTGACTGCATTTTGGCCACCGGCGGTCCGGGCATGGTTAAATCGGCCTATTCTTCCGGCAAACCCGCTTTGGGTGTGGGCGCAGGCAATACGCCGGCTATCATTGACGAGACAGCAGATATTAAAATGGCTGTCAGCTCAATCTTGATGAGCAAAACTTTTGACAACGGTATGATTTGCGCTTCCGAGCAGTCTATTGTCTGCGTCAAAGACGTTTATGACGACGTTCGTAAAGAACTGGAATATCGCGGAGCTTATCTGTTGTCGGCCAAAGAGAAAGAAAAACTCTCCAAAGTCATCTTTATTGACGGTAAACTGAATGCCGGCATTGTCGGACAACCGGCATATAAAATTGCCGAAATGGCCGGAGTTAAAGTTCCGGTCGAAACCAAAGCCCTGGTCGGCGAAGCTTCGGAAATCGGCCATCACGAACCGTTCTCCGCGGAAAAGCTCTCTCCGGTTCTGGGTCTGTATAAAGCCAAAGATTTTGAAGAAGCAACCGATATTGCCCAAAAGCTGGTTTTGTTTGCCGGCGCCGGACATACTTCGGTTCTCTATACGCATCAGACCAACGATGAGCGCATTAAATATTTTGGTGAAAAACTGCATACCGGGCGTATTTTAATCAACTGCCCGTCTTCGCAGGGTGCCATCGGCGATTTGTACAATTTTAGACTTGAACCCTCTCTGACCTTAGGCTGCGGCTCCTGGGGCGGCAACTCGGTCAGCGAAAACGTAGGAGTTAAACATCTGATGAACGTTAAAACAGTGGCAATGCGTGAAGAAAATATGTTGTGGTTCAAAGTTCCGGAAAAAATTTATTTCAAACCGGGTTCTCTGGAGCTGGCATTGAAAGAACTGAAAGGCCGCAAAAAAGCTTTTCTGGTTACCGACAAACCATTGTTCGATTTGGGTTATACCAAGAAAATCACCGATGTTTTGGAAGGTCTGGGCATTCAATATCAGATTTTCTCCGATGTTAAACCGGATCCGGATTTGAGCACGATTAACGTTGCCATCAATATGGTAAATACCTTCCAGCCGGATGTCATTATCGCTCTGGGCGGCGGTTCGCCGATGGATGCCGCCAAGATTCTGTGGTTGATGTATGAACATCCCGAGCTCAAATTTGAAGACTTGGCAATGCGTTTTATGGATATCCGCAAACGTATTTTTGAATTTCCGCCGCTGGGTGAAAAAGCAACCATGGTCTGCATTCCGACCACTTCGGGCACCGGTTCGGAAGTTACGCCGTTTTCAATTATTACAGATGACAGCACCGGCGTTAAATATGCAATTGCCGATTATGCGCTGACACCGAAAATGGCAATCGTTGATTCTAATCTGGTTCTGTCGATGCCGAAAGGCCTTTGCGCCGCTTCCGGTATTGACGTGATGACTCATGCGCTGGAATCAATGGTTTCGGTTATGGCAACCGATTATACACGCTCTCTCTCCAAGGAAGCCGGCAAACTGATTTATCAGTATCTGCCCGCCTCTTATGCCGAAGGCGCTGCTAATCCGATTGCCCGTGAAAAGGTTCACAATGCCGCAACAATTGCCGGTATGGCCTTTGCAAATGCTTTCCTTGGCGTCTGCCACTCTATGGCTCACAAACTCGGCGCGCATTTTCATGTTCCGCATGGTATTGCCAATGCTCTGCTGATTTGTCAGGTTATTAAATACAATGCGGCAGAGGCTCCGGTTAAACAGGGTATCTTCCCGCAGTATCAGTATCCGAATGCCCGCGCGGCTTATGCCGAATTTGCCGATGCTCTCGGTCTGGGCGGCAAAACCGATGAAGAAAAGGTTAATAACCTGATTAAGGCTTTGCAGGAACTGAAAAAGAAACTCAACATTCCTCTGTCGATCAAAGACTGGGGCGTCTCGAAAGAAGATTTTGAAAAAGCGATGGAAACATTGCCGACGCTGGCCTTTGACGACCAATGCACCAGCGCTAACCCGCGTTATCCGCTGATTAAGGAAATTGAGCAGATGTATCGCGATGCTTATGAAGGCAAAATCTAAGCCTTAGAAGCCATCAAAAAAAAGGAACTCGTTTGAGTTCCTTTTTTATTATGCCGCCTGTTGCTGCCGGTGCAGTTCCAGGTAAGTTAAAACATCGTCAGGACTATTCACCTGAACGACTTTTGTTGCCGGCAACAGACGAAGCGCCACGGCGAGTTCATAATCATTTCCGCCCGGAAGGGTTTTGTCGCCGAAGAAAGTTATTTCCTCTTCAGGATATTCGCCCCGCAAATGAGACGCAACCTGCCCTTTGCCACAACCTTTTTTGGTAATGTCAATTGATATGCTCCCGCCCAAAACAAAATCATATTGCGGATAGCGCCGACTCAGTTCTTTTTGAATCCGCAGCCTTTCTCCCGCCGTTTTATCCCAGCTGCCGTAACGCTCACGTTCGGCATAAGGACAATCTCTTCCCAATATGCTAAAATTGACCATTCCGGTACGCTTTTCAATATAGTTGGGAAACAAAGAATAAGGATATGCGCTGGTTAAGCGATAGTTTTCCAAATCAGCGAGCAGTTCCGGTTCGGGAACAAAATCATGGTGATAAACAAAATCCCCTTTCCGCCACAGATCATTGCCCATGGCGCAGTATATTCCCGAAAAAGCATTGACGACATCCGACGGAAGCTGTTCCAAAACTTTGGCAATATCCGAGCCAGTTACGATAAAAGCCTTGTTCTTTTGCAGCCACGGCAAAAAACATTTGGCAAAGTCTTCTTCCATCGGTTTGCGCGCCGGGGTCAACGTGCCGTCCATATCAAACATATAAATCATCAATCTTTTCCTTTTTAAGCTTCAACTTTTAAGAAAGTTACTACAAACTTTCTACAAAATCAAGCGCATGTTTGATAAGAAACTTAAATAGTTTTTAGTTATATTTTAATTCTATAAGTTCCGCCTCTTTCTTTTTTATTTGTTTTTTTAATCTCTTTCTCAGTTTTTTGCTAAAAACAAGACTACGCAAAACTTTCAATAAAATAATTTTCATTGAAAGTCTGGTTCTGATTATTTTTTTTACTTTTTTCACAATCAGCGGATTTATAGGATTTATGAATTTAGCTTCTTGCTGAATAGGACGATATAATGAACACCAGTTTTCAAATGATGTTAAAACCAATCCCTGAATAAAGCTTATTTGCATTTTTTCAGATAAGAGCGGGGAAATATATCTTACAGGTCTTTGTTCTTTAACACCGCAAGTTATATGATTGCTATAAAGCATTTGTTTTTTATGTTTAAAGTATATCCGATTCAAATAGGCATAAAGTTCATAGCCATCCAAATTAGAATCAACAAAATAAGGCAACAACTCTTCAGCTTGCGCCGATACCATAAACATTCCGTCAGGATTTACCATACAACCGTGAATTAATTCGGGAGATATACTTCCTCTAAATTGAGGAATACGAACTTGCCCTTTAGTCTCAACAAAACTACCCGAATGTACAATATATTCATCAGGATTGTCTTCTAATTTTCTTTTTAAGACAGATAAATGATCTTTAAAAAAGATTTCGGTTCCTTGCATTATGACGAAATAAGAATGATTTATTTGTTTCATTAAGTTTCTTAATATCTGTCCTCTGGTTAGCATTTTAGAATGTTTTTTATTAAATATTCTAAAAGACTGAACAATGACATTAACCATATCCTGAGGTACTAAATTTTGTATTTCATCGACTATGTTATCGTCACATGCAATTGTCAATACGGTATTTTTATAGTTTTGTTTTCTTATCTGCTCAAAAATATTTTGTAATCGATAATATTCAGGTGCCGAAAACTCCGGTGTATCAAAATATGTTACAACTAATACAGTTTCATCATTTTTTTGCGCATACAAAGCCTTTGCGGCAGCTTGTTTCCTATTTTCATGATTATCTATGACTTTCTGAAGCTGAACTTCCATACAAAAATTATCAATAAATATTTTTTGAGAAGCTCTAGCCAATTGTGCAGCTTCAGTTTTGTTGTGCTTAATCCATTGAAGCTTTTCGACGATTTGCCGATAAGTATCAAAAGGGTTATTTTTATTAAAGTCAACATACAGGACCGTATTACCAAAATGCTCTTTCATAAAAGGATTATCATCTGAAATAATTACTGCTCCGGCAGCACAGGCCTCATAGACCCGATTTGTTACGGCTCCTGCTCGGCGATGTGCATCAGATGAGACGGCTAAAACGACACCGCATTTATTGATTTCATCCAAAATTGAAAAACCATCAAAAGGTATTTCACATTTATAATTTTTATAACCGGCCCAAGGTATTATTTCAGTTCCCGATAATTTTGATGGTCCGTAAATAGATATTAAATCAGCATCATCAAGAAGATGGAACAGCCCTGAATGTCTTGCTTCCCCGGCATAATATTCCCAATTCATTCCACAATAAAATAATTTAGGATCGTTTAAATTTACTTTTCTAATCTCTGATTTAGGAAAAGAGCCTAATAAACAAGACGGGTGTGTCAAATCTCTGGGCTCGTCTATCAACATTGCTTGTAAATGTTGAGTCATTCCTCCGGAATCATAAATAAGAAAATCATCATTTGATTGGATATTTTTATTTAATAAAAGATACCCTGTATCATATTTTAATAAATGTTCAGGAGGATTCCACAGTGTATGATAATAAAAATTATCTAAAATTTTATAATCAGTATAATGCTCTGAAATAATAAATTTAAAATTATCATCTTGAATTCTTTCTCCTGTGAGATTGGTCTTATCATCTAATAAAAAACCATCATTATTAATCACGATTATTTTATATCCAATATTTTCTGCGGCTTTTTTAAATCGCAATGCTAATTCTCTTTCTGCGGACATATTCCCCGGAAAGCTATAAATTATCCCTATAGTTTTAGTTGGATTGTAATTAGGAAAAATAGGTAAAGCCTGTTTTGAATTTCCAATTTGTTTGGTATATAGAATTTTCCCACAAATACGAAGCGTTTCGTTATTCGCTCTATATTTAAATTCAGCCAACGGCAATAAAGAGCTTTCAACATCTATATTAATGGGAAGAAGTTCATTTATCTGTAACCAATCTTTAGTAAAATCCATGATACCTGTACAGATATCTTTTGAAATATTAATCCTTTTTTCTTCATTGCTATTCAAATCCTGATATTTTGCTTTTATGCCCTTTATATCCTTAAAAAGTTTGACAACTCCGGCCTCGGGTGCTGTAAAAATCAGTTCTAATAAAGGAAGTATAGGGTTTATAATATTAGCAAGTTTTTCCGGTTTTCCTTGATTAATAGAATATGAGAAAATTTTTGAATTTTCTCTCTCATATTCATGTGTTCCCAGATAATAGCCCTGTATTTTTGTTTTTTGAGATGAAATTTTACAAGTTCGTTCTATTGACTTCTGAACACTTCCTCGCCAACCTATATCAATTAATGCTGCTGAGTTTTTTAATAATCCTATTTTATCAAAATATTCTATAGCTATTTTTCTTTCCGTCTCTGAAACCTGTTTTAACAAATCCAGATTTTTATAAAAAAAGTCTTTAATTTTTGATTTTGTTTTTGCAGTTATCAATCTTTTTTGTTCTGGAAATGTTTTTTTGAAATTGTCATATAATTCTTTATGATCTAATTCTAATGCACTCCAATATTCCTCAAAACTAATCCCTTCCGTTCCCAAATTAACCAAATATAATACTATATCTTCAAGATTTTTCATACCACTTAATAAATAGCAACGGCGAGAAGCATTCATATATATGGTTGGATAATTCGGATACAGAGCATTAAATACTTTTTGTGGAATAAAACCGTCTCTAGACATAAAATAGGCATGGTTGATTTCATTTTTATCAAATTCTTTTTTCAGCCACTGACAAAAACCCACACTCAAGAGACCGGCATATTTATATCCAAAATCTTCCCAAAAATTCTTTTCGGACTGATTTCTTTTTATCAAAAGGCCTTTTAAAACGGATAAAGAGATGCGGTCAGAAACCTTTTCATCAAGTGCTTTAAAAAACAGAAAATCATTTTTATATGCATCATCACCGGCGGTTAGATAGTGAAAAGTCTTCATTCCCAAATTTGAAGGAATATCATTATCGGTAAGTAAATTATCTCCGATATGTAAAATTTTGTCAGCTGAAGTATTTGAATATCTAATTATTGTATCAAACATCGCCCCTGTTGCTTTTGTTTGCTTTATTTCTGATGATAAAAATAATTTTTCATAATCTGTATAATTAGCTTTTTGGAGTATCTCTTCAACCACATATTGAGGTAAATACATATCAGAAGCGATTATAATTCTTTTATGAAGTTTTTTTGCATAATCAAAAAGATGATACATCGTTTTATCCGCAAAACAACATGCTTTTTCTTGGGCTATTTCCAATTCCTTTATATTTTGAAAAGTACAAGGGAGTTCTTGATAAATTTCCTCTAAAGTTACCTCTTCAATTCCCCGTGCCGCATTTTTTATTCTTGCATTATATTCTGCCTTTTGTCTAAGAGTACAAAAGTCCGATATCTGTTTAGAGACTTCAATATGTTTAAATAAATCTGTTGGTTTATTATAGGTTCGCAAAATTAATGTATCAAATATATCAAAAGAAATGATTTCAGCATCCCTTATTAATTCTTTAATTTTTTTCATATACATAATAGATTCTTTCTATACCTTTATTTTCAATTCATTCAGGTTAAGGATTTTTTTGACGAGGGAGTTGTCCAAGAGGGTTTCTTTAGCCCGTTTGGCGGTAAAGATTTTATTGTCTGCATCCATACTTATCGGGCGAATTTTGCTCTCATCCAACCCGTGTTTACGCACTATCCGCAAGCCGAGTTCATATTTTGACAGCGCCTCATCTCCCGCTATGTTTACTATCGGATATTCCTGCGCCTTCGACGTCTCCGAAAGCTTTATCAACATTTCAGATGCCGTATCAAAATCTATCATTGTCCGTTTCTGGTCTTCAAACATTTCCATACTGCCGCCGGATTGTACCGTCCCGACAATCTCGTCATAAAAATGTTTCTTGCCCTTTACCAAGCTGGGCCCCATCAATACGGGGAAACGGACCACATTATAACCCGCCACGTTTACCATCCTTTCCGCTACCGTCTTATGTTCTCCGTAACGGTTGGCCGGGTGCAGCTCATCGCTTTCCTTAAAGCGATAACCGTCCCTTCCCTGCCCGTAAACAACTTCCGTGGACGGGTAATACAACACTTTAATGTTTTCCATCGTATTCAGAAATTCCGACAGCGCCGTAATATTTATGTTCCATGCTATTCTGGGATTTTGCAGAACCTGATCCGGATGATGATAGGCCGCCAAGTAGAACACTCTTAAATTTTCCGACCCGCTGCAGATACCGTTCAGTTCCCGTATATCATCTTTATTGCTGACGTCACATCTTACCCACTTTACACGCGGATTGTCTTCTTTCTCCGGAAGTGCCATATCCGTTGCTATTATCTCATCCTTTGTCATAGACAAGATGTTTTTTATGAGGTAGCTGCCCAGAAAACCTTTCGCTCCTACTATTAAGTACATGCTTTATCTCCTTCAGGCCGCATAGATGTCTTTTTGACCGCCGGTTTCCTCTACGCCTTTATCATAAAGCGCCACCATCAGCGTATCCTGTTTGAACTTAAACGAGTGGACGGCATAAGGTTTCAGTA
>ENA-OPWC01002462-OPWC01002462.1-human-gut-metagenome-genome-assembly--contig:-NODE-2462-length-10252-cov-5.837795_pt1 | contig 10252 bp, 7 predicted proteins | sample MGYA00241504_ERZ502000 | MGnify/ENA primary metagenome ERZ502000 (study PRJEB25962, sample SAMEA2042005) | human gut metagenome | biome: human gut; feature: human-associated habitat; material: faeces...
CCCCCCAGCCGATGCACTTGTCGGTGTCCACCACGCGGATGCCCTGCTCGTTGGTCGTAATGGCCTTCTGGGGGCAGGCGTTGCCGCAGGCGGGGTCCTCGCACTGGCGGCAGGTATCCGGGAAGTAGACAAAGCAGTTGTCGTTGCCGGACAGCAGGCCGTTGCCGGCACCGTCCAGATTCAGACGGCGCTGGATCTTCACACGGCTGATGTAAGAGGAGCACACACCATCGTTGGTCAGCGTGCAGTTGATCTCGCAGCGCTGGCAGCCGGTACACAGGTCGGCGTTGACCACCAGCAGGCCCTGGGGCAGCGCCCAGGTAGCCACTGCGCCGCTGTCCACCTGCTTCTGCGAGCAGCCGAAGAGGGACAGCATGGATGCGGAGAGGGTGAGCCCTGCAAGGCTCTTGCCCGAGATCTTCATAAATTGACGGCGGGTCATGTCAGCCGTCAGAAAATCAGTTTTTGCCATAGGTTCCATTCCTCCGTTGAGGTCACTCTGCGCGGAGCACCTCAGTTACATAGAAATACGAATTGTTGACGATGTTGGTGACGGCGGTCGAGGTGATGGTCGCGCCGGAAAGGGCGTCCACCTCGGTCAGGTCTGCGCTGACAGCGCCGGCACTGGTCTGCCCGGTGGTCAGTTCGGCCTGTGCTAGCTGATAAGCGGCCTGCTTTTCTGCGGACCAGTCCGCATAGGGCAGAGCCTGCTCCTCACCGTCCTGCGCACTCTTGCTCAGACCGGCGGCGTAGAGCTTGCGGCGTGCCACAGCCTCGGCGCTGGAATCCAGCGGCGGGGCCAGCTCATCAGCCAGAGGCTCGCCGTTCAGTGCCGAGAGGGTCAGACCTGCTGCGTACATCCTGCGGGTGGCCTCGGCCTCGGGAGAGGTGTCGGACACGTTCCACTGCGCGGGGTCAAGATCCTCCGCAGCAGCGGGCTGCTCCTCCGCCGCACCGGCAGCGGCATAGGCGGCACCGGTCAGGGGGTCGGTCACAGTATAGCTTTTGCCTGCCAGCGTAAAGGGAGCTGCGCCCTGATACTGGGACGTGAACTCCGGGTTGACACACTGGCCGCCGAGGCTGTCCGTCTCTGCCTGCGAGAGGATCTCGACAGCGGAAACATTGCCCTCGGCGTCAAGGGTCACGGCAGCCTGCACATCGCTCTGGAAGCCCTTCTGAGAGCCCTCCACGCGATAGCTGCCGTTGTCGAGCTGGTACACTGCGCTGATGCCGTAGGCGGCTGCATCCGCCTCCGACACCTGCAGCAGGGTACCTGCAACCGTGGTGCGCGCGTGCTGCATTGCGATAAGACCTACCGCCATTGCGACTGTTGCAGCGCCCATGGCCGCATAGCCCGGCAGCCGCTTGCGCCACAGCGAAACGGGCGCAAACGGGTTGGTTGCCTGCTTCATGTTATCACCTGCCTGATTTTTGGTTGTCCGGGAAAACTCCCAAACACGAAAATGACCGCTCTGCCTGCTGCAACAAGCGGAGCGGTCTCTTCGTTAATATATTATCACTCGGGCCGGAAGTAAGTCAACGCGAACCGTAAGCGTTCTTTGTTTTGTAACTTTTATTTTGTACGTTCCTTCAAAGTTAAGGGGTGTTTCCGGCCGCACACGAATTGCAGGCCGTATTCTGCGGCCAGCTCCAGCGACTGGACGGTGGGCATGGTCTTGCTGACCAGTGCCGGAACGCCAGCCCGGATGGCTTTGCGCACCATATCCATCGGTACGCGGCCGCTGGTGTAGAGCACGCATTCGCTGAGGGAGACACCGGCCAGAAGCACGCTGCCCACGGCCTTGTCCAGCGCATTGTGGCGTCCGATGTCCTCGCAGGCACAGAGGATGCGGCCCTCGTACAGCACAAAGCAGCTGTGGACTGCATGGGTGGCCTGATAAAGCGGCAGGCCCGCGCTCATGGCGGCGGCGAGGGCGTCCACCCACTCCGGCTGTACGTCCAGATGCGGCACCGTGCGCAGCGGCTGCACTTCCACCGGACTGCCCAGTGCGACATTGTCGGTGCAGCAGCTGGAAATTTCCTGTGCCGCCGCGCGGCGGGCCGTCAGCGGGTGGTTCAGGTAGATGTTGACTTTCAAGCCTTCTGCGCAGACGGAAATTTGTTCCACTTCCTCTGCGGAGGCGATCCATCCTTCGGTCAGCAGCCGCCCCAGCGCCAGCTGCGGCAGAAGCTGGGGGGTGCATACCACCCGGAAGGCCGGCTGTTCATTTACATAGATAACTGCGGCGTGTTCTGTTGGAATGGCCGCTTCCGTGCCGTCCGGCATCCGTACGGTTTCAAAGGCGGCTGCTGCGCCGAAGAGGTCGTTTATCTGCATGGGGGTCCTTTCTCTGTTCAATGCTGTCCTTCGTACAACCTCTCAGTCAAAGCCGATAAGCTTTGACTGAGAGGTTTTTCCGGGCCAGAGCTCTGTAAAAGCTGCTGTTCAAGTCCTCTTATCCGCTGATAGAAAGTTTCCAAAAGGACTACAGGTAAAAGAAAAACGACAGCCTTTTTGAAAGCTGTCGTTCAAGAGTGCGGATAAGAGGACTTGAACCTCCACCGAGTTGCCCCGATTAGAACCTGAATCTAACGCGTCTGCCAATTCCGCCATATCCGCATATTCTGTTTTGTTCGCTGCCGTTCGGCTCGGAACGATGATTATTATACCACAGGTGCAAAGAAAGTCAAGCATTTTTTGCAAAAATAGTACGACAAATTTTTTACGAAAATTGTTGCATTCCGTATAGGCCGAATGGGGCGAAAAATCCGGCGGAGTATGATACAATAAATATTACCCCTGCGGGGCAGCGGCCCGGCGGGACTATTTACGGAAGAGGGAAACTGCGAATGTTCAACATCATTATCTTTCTCATCGGTGCAGGCATCATGTTCTACATGGCATGGCGGAGCTGGTCGAGACGCCGCAAGCTCATGACCAAGGGCGAAAAGGTCGAGGCCGCTGTGGCAGGCACCGTCCAGAGCCGGGACGGCAAAGCCTACCTGTTGGAGTTCACCACTGCTGGCGGCACCCACCGCCTCCATTACCCCAAGTCTGCCAAGGGCAGAGAGCTTGCACAGGGAGCTGTCGTCACCCTTTATTATAACCCCGACGACCCCGCCGAGATGTATGTCGAGGGCGACAAATCCGTCCTGGGTGCAGAGGTGCTGTATGTGGTGCTGGGCGTCGTGCTGCTGGTTCTGATGGCCGGCATCGTCCGCTGAGAGGGGGAGAAGAAAATGAAACTCGAACATTTTGGCATGGCAGAACCCGGTGACTGCCGGGTGGTCTTTTCCGCCGCCGCAGAAGAGCTGGAAGCGGCGGTGCAGGCCGAAAAGGCGGCCCCGGACGCCCCGCAGGACGAGGATGACCTGCTGACGGCGGCGGTCAATCGGGCGATTCTGGAGGGTTTCTCGCCCCTGTTCGCCCAGCTGATGAAAGAAAACGATTTGCAGCCCGTCACCGACCCGGATTTTGAGCTTCTGGCGGTCAACCGGGCCGAGGGCTTCCGGGCGGGGGTGCAGTTCTTCTGCCTGCCGCCGCTGGAACTGGGAGAGTACACCGGCTTTACCCAGCCCATCCAGCCCCGGCCTATCCGGGAGCTGACCATCGAGCTTGAAATAAACCGCCGCCACGGTGACGAAGACCGCGCCGCCGACGCCGAGGGCAAGCGCGCCCTCCGTGCCAAGGTGACGCAGGACATCTACGCCCAGCGCTGCCAGCAGGCCCGCGCCGTGGCCGAACAGGCCCTCATCGCCCAGCTGGGTACACACGTCACCGGCCCGCTGCCCAAGCAGCTGGTGGCCGGCAACTACTTTGCCGAGCAGCGCCAGTTCAATCTGCGGATGCAGGCCAACGGCGTCAATTTTGACCAGTACTTAAAGGTGCAGGGCCAGACTGTGGAAGAATTCCGAGCCTGGCTCCATACCGAGGCCGAGCGCAAGCTGCGCAGCCGGATGGGTCTGCTGCTGGTGGCGCAGAAAGAAGAGCTCTGGCCGACGGAAGCCGAGGTGGACGATGAGCTTGCCCACTGGGACGCAAAGCGGGACGGGGAGCACACCTTCGCTTCCAACGACCGCCGCCGCGCCGCCCAGCGCATCGCATCCAGCCACGCCGCTGCCTTTATTCTGGCCCATTCCACCCTCACACCGCCGCCTGCTGAGGCAACGGTGCTGAAAGCCGAAAACAGGTAAAAAAGAAAATATTGCCGACCCGCAAAAAATAAAACAGAGCAAACAAAAATGGGGCTGTTGCAAAATAGCCCCAACGAAAAAAATGAGATAGACTTCCCCGAAAGGGGTTGCCTATCTCATTTTTTGTTGTAAGAGGAAGTGTTCATCGACGGCACAAAGATCGAGAGCCTGGCGAATCGATACACCTATCACTTGCCGGGGGCTATTTTTATCATCAAACGGAACACCGGCGAATTTTTTTCGCGTCACATTCTCTGTAAGTGAAACCCGTCAGAACAAAGCACCTCTCCACTGCATGAAATCATTGAGATACCGCTGCTTTATCCTCTGGCCACGATCTTCTGAGCGCCGCATAGGAAATAAGGAAGTTTGCAAGCCAACCTGCAGGGACTGCAAGCCAAACAAAAGCAATGCCAAAACGCGGTGCACAAATCAAAGCAACAGACAAGCGGATTGCAAGGTTTACCATATTTGCAATAAGAAACGGCCGCATGATTCCAAGTCCGCGAAGAACGCCATCAGTTGCCATCTTGATGCCCATGAAGATGAAAAAGTAACCAAGCCATCTCATATAATCACCGGACACCTGATAGGCCAACGCGGTTCCATCTTTTCCCAGGAACAACGAGGAAATCTGTGTGTGCAGTGTTTCAATGACCACGAAAGCAAGAACTGCAAAGCATAGATCCAACACCAGTGCAGCATGATAACCTTTTTTGATACGCTCAATTTTCTTTGCACCAAGATTCTGGGATACAAACGGCGAAACTGCATTGCCGATGGATACGAAGATCAGCGAAAAAACATTTTCTACCCGCATCGTTGCCGCATACCCGGCAAGTGCCTGTGTGCCGAAGGGATTTACCACTGCCTGCACGATCATCATACCAATAGACACTGTGGACTGCTGCAAAACCGATGGTACCGCAATGCGAAGCATGGAATACAGCTCCTGCCGGTCGAACCTGCTAAAGGAGCTCTTGTATTGCCGCATCCGAGACAGAAAGATCAAAAACGAAAACACGGCAGAAATTCCTTGTGCGATCAAGGTCGCAAGGGCTGCACCAAACACCCCCAGACCAAGACCAGCCACCATCCAGAGATCCATAAAAATATTCAGGATAGATGAGAATATCAGCAGTCCCAACGGAATTTTGGATTCACCGATGGAAGTGAACATGGTGGAAAGAATGTTGTACATGAATAGAAACGGGAAACCCACAAAGTAGACACGCAGATACAATACTGCTTCTTCCAATATATCGGCAGGGGTCTGTAATCCGCTCATCATGAAATGGGAAAAGCAAAAGCCAAAGACACCAAGGACAACGCTTAAGATCAAAAAGCTGATCAGGGACGTTGACACAATGGTTTTCATTTTACCATAATTTTTTGCACCAAAACAGCGGCTTACAAGCACACCTGCGCCCACACCAGCACCAAGCGCCACACAAATAAAAACATTGGTCAGTGCAGCACAAGCACCAACAGCCGCAAGTGCCGAGGAGCCAACAAATTGACCAACTATTATGGAATCGGCCATATTGTATACTTGTTGAAAAAAGCTGCCAAGGATCATCGGCATCGCAAAAACAGTCAGCGCTTTAAGGGGTGGATCTGTAATCAAATATTCATCTTTCGACACGATTATATTCCTTCCAAAAATCGTTTATCGCAAATTTTATCGCAAGTCAAGAAATTAGTGCAACATTCAAACGGCATCTTTTCGATATGCAATTCGCCGCTGTTGCATTAAAAAGTTGAATTGCTATAAGTTGAAGCGTTAAGTCTCCACACCCTCGAATTGGCTGTTGTAGAGCTTGGCGTAGAAGCCGCCCTGCGCCAGCAGGGTATCGTGGTCGCCCTGCTCCACGATGTGGCCGTCCTTCATCACGAGGATGACGTCGGCCTCCCGGATGGTGGAAAGGCGGTGTGCCACGATGAAGCTGGTGCGGCCCTGCATCATCCGGGCAAAGGCTGCCTGGATACGCACCTCGGTGCGGGTGTCGATGGAGGAAGTGGCCTCGTCCAGAATCAGCATCGGGGGCAGACAGAGCATCACGCGGGCGATGCAGAGCAGCTGCTTCTGGCCCTGGCTGATGTTGCCGCCGTCCTCGGCGATGACGGTGTCATAGCCCTTGGGCAGGCGGCGGATGAAGCTGTCGGCATGGGCTGCCTTGGCCGCAGCCACCACCTCGTCGAGGGGGGCGTCCGGCTTGCCGTAGGCGATGTTCTCCCGCACGGTGCCGGCCCGGAGCCAGGTATCTTGTAACACCATGCCGTAGCTGCCGCGCAGCGAGGCGCGGGTCACGTCCCGGATGTCGGTGCCGGAGACTTTGATGGAGCCGCCGTTGACATCATAGAACCGCATGAGCAGGTTGATGAGGGTGGTCTTGCCGCAGCCGGTGGGGCCGACGATGGCGATGCGCTGGCCGGGCTTGACGTCCAGAGACAGGCCCTCAATGAGCGGGCGGTCGGGCAGATAGCGGAAAGAGACGTCCTCGATCTGGACGTGGCCGTCCGGCACGAGCTTTGCGGCGTTCTCCGCTTCGGGGGTCTGGTCTTCAGCGTCCAGCAGCTCGAACACGCGGGCTGCGCAGGCCAGAGCGTTCTGCAGCTCGGTCACGACGCCGGAAATTTCGTTGAAGGGCTTGGTGTACTGGTTGGCGTAGTTCAGGAAGATGCTCAGCTGGCCGATGGTGATGCCTCCAGCTACGGCATAGATTGCGCCCACGAGGCCGACGCCTGCGTAGACGATGTTGTTGACGAAGCGGGTGGCGGGGTTGGTCATGCTGGAAAAGAAGATGGCCTTCAGGCTCACGTTCTGCAGTCGGCCATTCACCTCGTCAAAAGCCTCGAGGCTCTGGGCCTCGTGGCCGAAGGCCTGCACGACCTTCTGACCCTCTATCATCTCGTTGACAAGGGCAGTCTGCTCGCCGCGCACGGTGCTCTGGCTCTGGAAATACTTGTAGCTGCGCTTTGCGAGAAAGCTGGCCACCACAAGGCTCAGCGGGGTGATGCAGACCACCACCAGCGTGATAGGGACATTCTGCTGCAACATGAAGAGCAGGGTACCGAGGATGGTCAGCACACCCGAGAACAGCTGGGTGAAGCCCATCAGCAGGCCGTCCGCGAAGGTATCCACGTCGGCCACCATCCGGCTCACGATGTCGCCGGAAGGATGGCTGTCGAGGTAAGAGAGGGGAAGGGTCTGGATCTTCCGCATGGCGGCGTTGCGCAGGTCACGGCTGACTGCGAAGGTGATGCGGTTGTTGCAGACGCTCAGCAGCCACTGCGCAAAGGCGGCGACAACAGCCACCACGATGATCTCGTAGATGATGCGCAGCACGCCCGCGTGGTCCACGGCACCTTTGCCCAGCATCATGTCGATGGCACTGCCGCAGAGGATGGGGATATACAGCTGGGCCGCCACGCTCACAGCGGCCACGATGAGGCTGCACACCACGAAGAAGCCATAGGGCTTGATTTTCTGCAGCACCCGGGTCATGGTGGCCTTCTGCTGTTCAGGGGTCAGCTTGCTTTTTGCTTTTGCACTCATTTCTGCGCATCCCCTTTCTTGAACTGGCTCTCGTAAATTTCCTTGTAGACCGGGCAGCTTTCCAGCAGCTCGGCGTGACGGCCAAGGCCCACCATGCGGCCATCGTCCAGCACGATGATCTGGTCGGCGTGCTGCAGGCTGGCAGCGCGCTGGCTGACGATGAAGACGGTCAGATCGCCCGGCAGAGCAGCCAGAGCTTTGCGCAGGGCCGCGTCGGTGGCGTAGTCCAGTGCGCTGGCGCTGTCGTCGAGGATGAGGATGTCCGGCTTGCCTACGAGGGCGCGGGCAATGGTCAGACGCTGTTTCTGACCGCCGGAGAGGTTGCGTCCGCCCTGCTCCACCGGCTCGTCGAGGCCGAGGGGCTTGGCTTTCACGAACTCCGCAGCCTGTGCCGTTTCCAGCGCAGCCCAGAGGTCGGCGTCGGAGGCATTCTGGTTGCCCCAGAGCAGGTTGGAGCGGATGGTGCCGCCGAAGAGCTGGGCCTTCTGCATGACCACAGCCACCTTGCCGCGCAGGTCGGCGCGGGGGTACTGCCGGACCGGTCGGCCCATGATCTCCACACTGCCCTCGGTAGCGTCGTAGAAGCGGGGGATGAGGCTGATGAGGCTGGATTTGCCGCTGCCCGTGCCGCCGATGACACCAATGGTCTGGCCGCGCTTTGCGGTAAAACTGATATCGGTCAGGCTGGGGGCACCGGCACCGGCGTAGGTCAGGCTGACATGGTCGAACCGCACAGCATCCCCGGCCTTATCCGCAGGTGCCTCGCCCTTGAGGGCCGCGGGGAATTCCATGCCGGGCTCGGTGTCCAGCACAGCCTGCACACGGCCGGCACAGGCCAGCGCCTTGCTCACCTGCACGATGAGGTTCGCCAGTTTGACCAGCTCCACCAGGATCTGGTTCATGTAGTTCACCAGCGCGATCACATCGCCGGAGGCCATGCCGCCCACATTGATCTCGATGCTGCCCACATAGAGCAGAGCCACGATGGCCAGATTGATGATGACATAAGTCAGCGGGCTCATCAGGGAGGAGATGTGGCCCACATGGAGCTGCATCCGGGTCAGCAGGTCGTTGGCCGACTCAAAGCGGTCGATCTCGCTCTGCTCCTTATCAAAGGCGCGGACCACGCGCACACCGGTCAGGTTCTCGCGGGTCAGGCCCAGCACACGGTCCAGCCGGGCCTGGGCCGTTTTGTACAGCGGGTTGGTGATGACCATGACCCCGAACACCACCACGCTCAGCAGCGGGATGGCGACCACAAAGATCCAGGCGGCCCGCACATTCACGGTGAACGCCATGACCATGGCACCAACCACCACGAACGGGCTGCGCAGGAACAGGCGCAGGAAGAGGTTCAGACCGCTCTGCACCTGATTGATGTCACTGGTCATGCGGGTGATGAGGGTGCTGGTGCCCATGGTATCCATCTCGGTAAAGCCAAGCCTCTGGATGTGCTCAAACAGGGCATGGCGCAGGGAGGTGGAATAGCCCACCGCCGCCTTGGCCGAGAAATACTGGGCCGTCAGGCTGCAGGCAAGGCCCACAACGGCCAGCAGCAGCAGGATGCCGCACCGCACAAGGATATAGTGGAAATCATGTGCTGCAATGCCCACGTTGACGATGTCTGCCATGACCAGCGGCACAAACAGGTCGAACGTGGCTTCCAGCATCTTGAAAAGGGGCGCAAGCACGCTCTCGCGCTTGTAGTCCTTCAGATAGCCTAGCATCTTGTTCAAGGCGATACTCCTTCTTTCTTGCTTTCTTGCATTATAAGGTTTATGAAATCCTACTTATTATAGCGTACAAAAACTTAAAAAGCCATAGAAAATGTTTTTATTGCAAAAGTGTGCTGAAAACCGCCGGGCAAAATGCCGAAAACGGTTGAAACCAGGGTGGGGGTATGCTACAATAATTTTAAATATTGCACAAAAGGGGAAACAGGAATGCTGATAAGTTTGGTCGTTCCGTGCTACAATGAGGAAGAATCACTTCCCATTTTTTATAAAGAGGCCAGTAAGATCGCACAGCAGATGGGAATATCCCACGGAGCAGATTTTGAGTTCATCTTTGTGGATGACGGCTCAAAAGACCGCACACTGCAGATCGCGCGGGAATTGCACCGGAAAGATGCCCGTGTGCGGTACATCTCCTTCAGCCGGAACTTTGGCAAGGAAGCAGGCATTTATACAGAGGTTTTATCTGTATCTGAACATGACAAAGCCATCCAGGGAGCTTTATATCAGCTATACGAGGCTTGACAGTGAAAAAAAGGCTGCACAGCCATCGTATCTCATAGGTATATTAAAGGGGATGTTTCCGGAGCTTGTCGTGACAGAGACAGAGGATGTAGAACAGCTTTTGGATATATCAAGTAGGCAAAGTGCTCTGGATTATCTGCTGTCAAATGAGGTGGATGACAGATGGTGCGAGATTGCAGCAGCAGTGATGCTCTATGACGCAGCAGTCAGTGATGCAGGGGACGGTAATGAAGTAGACGAT
>ENA-OPWC01002466-OPWC01002466.1-human-gut-metagenome-genome-assembly--contig:-NODE-2466-length-10236-cov-7.554268_pt1 | contig 10236 bp, 9 predicted proteins | sample MGYA00241504_ERZ502000 | MGnify/ENA primary metagenome ERZ502000 (study PRJEB25962, sample SAMEA2042005) | human gut metagenome | biome: human gut; feature: human-associated habitat; material: faeces...
CACGGCGGCTTAATGCATCATAATCCTTTTCCTGATAAATTTTCATCTTCCTTCTTCTCCTTTTTCATAAATTCCCTCATGCAAATAATACTTACGCTGTCTTTCTTTCCATTGTATCACAGGCAGATATTTTTGTCATTTCTTTTTAATTCTTTATATTTTTTGTTCTTTTAATTTATTATATATTATTTTCCGAACTATAATGTTTTTTGAAATAATTTTATTTCTCTTTTGACTTTTCTGTCCCCCTTGCTTATAATGAAATTAGTATTATTTCAGAAAATTTATGAAGGGAGATATACATGCAGAAAAATTCAAACTGCCATCTGATCGGTATCGATCTTGGCGGCACTTCAACGAAGCTTGGCCTGTTCGACTCGGATGGAACACTTCTTTTTTCATGGGCAATTTCCACAAGGATCGATGATAATGGCGGACATATTCTCGAAGATATTGCCTGCTCGATCCGCGAAACACTCGCCGGCCGGGGACTTTCTCTGGCAGATATCGCGGGAATCGGAATGGGGATCCCTGGTCTCGTTTTATCTGGCGGATACGTAGAAGTCTGTGCAAATCTTGGCTGGAAAGATACTAATCCGCAGGAAGATCTCAGCGCGCTTCTCGATTGCATTTCTGTTTTCTGTGAAAATGATGCGAATACCGCAGCTTTCGGCGAAATGTGGCAGGGCAGCGGAAAAGCATTCCGGGATATGGTTATGATCACTCTCGGAACAGGAGTCGGAGGAGGAATCATCGTTGATGGCAAGATCATTGATGGAAGCCGTGGATATGGTGGAGAGATCGGTCATATGACTGTGGATCCTTTTGATGATCGTGTATGCAATTGTGGAAAGACAGGCTGTCTGGAGCTTTATGCATCTGCAACAGGAATTGTATATGAGACGAAGAAAGCATTAAAGGATTTTAAAGAAGCAACTTCATTAAGAGACCTTGATGAAGTGACTGCCAAAGACATTTTTGATGCTGCCAAAGAAGGAGATACATTTGCCAAAGGACAGGTAGATGATCTTGGACAGAAATTAGCACTTGCAGCAGGGAATATCGCATTGATGGTTGACCCAGAAGTGTTTGTTATCGGCGGAGGCGTATCAAGAGCCGGACAGATCCTTTTAGATGCGGTCAATGCACATTTTAAGAAGTATACATTTGGAAAAGCACAGGAGACAGGATTTGTACTTGCGACTCTTGGAAATGATGCTGGAATTTATGGTGCAGCTAGTCTGATGCTTTCATAAGATGAAGAGATTTGGAATCCTGTGATATACAGGATTCCATCTTGCATTAATATTAAGAATGGAGAAATTATGGATACAAAGATTGATCAGTTAAAACAGATCATACCAGAAAAATATATTTTAAGACAGGAACCGATGAAAAATCATACAACATTCCGTATTGGAGGACCGGCCGATATTTTTGTGGCACCAGAGAATATGGAAGAGATCAAAGCAGTTAGTCGTTTTGCAAAAGAAGAGGGAATTCCATTATTTGTTTTAGGAAATGGAAGTAATCTTTTGGTTGCAGATGATGGAATGGATGGAATTGTTCTTCAGATTTACAAAAACTACAGTGGAATCGAAGTCCGTGGTAATGAACTTATCGTCAAAGCAGGAACTTTATTGAGTTCTACATCCAAAGCAGCACTCAATGAAGAATTAACTGGATTTGAGTTTGCAGGCGGAATTCCTGGAACATTTGGCGGAGCTGTCGTTATGAATGCTGGTGCATACGGTGGTGAGATGGTGCAGGTACTAAAAGAAGTGACAGTTCTTACAAAAGAAGGAGAGATCAAAACTCTGAAAGCAGAAGAATTAGAGCTTGGTTACCGTACAAGTAACGTTTTAAAGAATGAATACGTTGTCTTAGAAGGTGTGATCGCACTTAAGAAAGGGAATAAAGAAGAGATTAAAGCCAAAATGGATGAGTACGCATTGGCGAGAAAAACAAAACAGCCATTAGAATATCCAAGTGCCGGAAGTACATTTAAACGTCCAGAAGGATATTTTGCTGGAAAATTGATTCAGGATGCAGGATTAAAGGGATATCAGGTGGGAGATGCACAGGTATCTGAAAAACACAGTGGTTTTGTGATCAACCGTGGAAATGCTACAGCATCCGATGTTATGCAGTTGATCAGTGACGTGAAAGATAAGGTAAAAGAACAGTTTGGAGTTACGATGGAGCCAGAAGTAAAACGTGTCGGAAGGTTCTAAAAAGGAGCAGTACAGATGAGATTTGTAATTGTAACAGGAATGTCAGGAGCAGGAAAAAGCAGTGCATTAAAGACATTAGAAGATGCTGGATATTTTTGTGTTGATAATCTTCCAGTGGCTTTACTTGATAAATTTGCAGACATGTTGTTAGATGAAACTGCCAAGATTGAAAATGTTGCCCTTGGGATCGATATCCGTAATGGCGGAGGAATTGGCGAGTTAGCATATAAATTAAAAGAAATCGAGGCAGCGGGGATCAAGTATGAGATTCTCTATCTGAATGCAAGCAATCGTATTTTATTAAAACGATATAAAGAGACAAGAAGAAATCATCCTCTGTCAAGAGATGGAAGAGTTGAGGATGGAATTGCAAAAGAGCGTGAGATCATGAAGTTTCTGCAAGATCAGGCAACGTATGTGATCGATACCAGTCAGCTTCTGACAAGGGAGTTAAAAGAAGAGATCGATCGTATTTTTGTAGACGGAGAAGAAGGGGAACGATTCCAGATTGCAGTTGTTTCTTTTGGATTTAAACATGGGATTCCTGCGGATGTGGATCTTGTATTTGATGTCAGATTTCTTCCAAATCCATACTATGATCTGAACCTGCGCCCATTAACAGGAAATGACAAGCCCATTCAGGATTTTGTCATGAGACATGAAGAATCTGTAGAATTTCTTGATAAGTTAGATGATATGATGAGATTCTTGATCCCAAATTATATTAAAGAAGGCAAGTATAATCTTGTGATCGGAATCGGATGTACTGGAGGAAAGCATCGATCTGTTACGATCACGAATAAATTGGCAGAGAGATTAAAACAACTTCCATATTCTGTCAAAGTTGAGCATAGAGATATTATGAGGTAGGCAATGTCATTTTCAAGTAATATTAAAGAGGAATTATCAAGAAATGAAACCGGTGCCAGACACTGTAAGATTGCGGAGATCGCAGGATTTTTACGTTTTGGAGGAAATATCAGTCTAGAGCCAGAACATTATAAGATTCAGATCCAGACGGAGACGGTATCTGCTGCGAAACGTTTTTATAAACTTATCAAAGATGTGTTTGATATTCATGCGAAGATTGATGTTGGACGAAACGAATTTCTAAAAAGAAGTCGAAATTATACGATAAGTGTTGACAAGCATAAGGATTGTGTTTTAATATTGAAAGCAGTGAAACTTTTAGATTCCAAAGAATTTGGACTTGTTTTACAGAACACATGTTGTAAGCGGGCATATATTCGAGGGGCTTTTCAGGCAGCTGGTTCCATGAGTGATCCAGAGAAGAATTATCATTTTGAAGTTGTATCTACTAATGTACAGACAGCAGAACAATTAAAAGAGGTCTTGAATTTTTTTGATTTAGATGCTAAAATTGTCTTGCGTAAGAAGTACTACGTGACATACATGAAAGAAGGATCAAAGATTGTTGATGTGTTGAATATTATGGAAGCACACGTCGCATTGATGGAGCTGGAGAATGTAAGAATCCTGAAAGATATGCGTAATAAAGTAAACCGTCGTGTCAATTGCGAGACAGCGAATATTAATAAGACGGTTTCAGCCGCAGTCAAACAGGTGGAAGACATTGAATATATTGATAAGCACAAAGGCCTCCGTTTTTTAGATCAAGGGTTGCAGGATATTGCAAGATTACGTCTGGAACACCCGGAAGCTACACTGAAAGAACTTGGAGATATGCTAGAACCGCCAGTAGGCAAGTCAGGTGTGAACCACCGGTTAAAGAAGATCGGCCGAATTGCGGAAGAGATAAGATTGGGAGGACAGGAATGATTTCAAAGAACGTCAAAGTGGAAGTAGCCTTAAGAGAAGAAGACAGACCAATAGCTTTTCTTGTACAGATGGCGAGCCAGTTTGAGAGCAAGATTTTATTCGAGACAGGGAATAAGCAAGTCAATGTAAAGAGCATGATGGGAATGATGAGTCTTGGATTAGACTTAGATCGTTTAGAGGATTTAACAGTCGTAGCTGACGGTGTCGATGAAGAAGAAGCAATCAGCAAGATTGAATATTATCTTACAAAAGGAGCATAGATACACATATCTGTGCTTTCATATATGCCGAAATAGCTCAGTTGGTAGAGCACTTCACTCGTAATGAAGGGGTCGCCGGTTCAAGTCCGGTTTTCGGCTTACATAACAAAGGATCAGGCAAATGCCTGATCCTTTGTTTGATTTGTATTAACCACCAAAATAAGAAAAATGCATATAATCTCTGCGGGATCCCCACAATCCACGATGAAAACCATATTTCTCGAGGATTTTAACCAATTTACAGTTCAAAGGAATTGAATAACGATTCTTCTTAGGTTTCCAGAAGGAACCAGCCAATACCTTTTTACCCTGGATCATATAGTTTTCATTGGAGTTAATATCAAAAGCTAATCCCTCACAATGTTCAGAACTGGAATTCTTACCACGCCAGCTGTAGCACCCGATCTCATGGATAGGGAAACGTTCTTTGCTCTTGTAGATTTCCTTAAACATTTCTTTGATAGAAGGTGCAAGCCCTTTGTTGACAGTGATACGGAATTTTCTTGTATATTTTTTCTTACCTTTCTTATCCCATACTTTTACTGTGATCGTTTTCATATGTTTCTTTGCCTGCTTAGCACTCTTATAGTCAGCATAATAAGACTTCCCAAAAGCACGGCGGCAGCGACTTTCATAAGATTCGTCTGCATAAGAATAGTAATCACAGTATTTTAGATAAGGTGTCATTGGACCATACAGTTTACCGCCATTAAAGTTCTTATATGCCTGAATTTTGTAGTAATAAGCAGTACCGTTTGTTAATTTCGTATGAGTATAAGATAAGTTGTTTCGACTTGTGAAAGTCTTTAATTTTGTGTAATTTCCATCTTCCTTTTTGGAATAATATACGATATACCCATCAGCCTCATCATTTTTTGCCCATGTGATCGTATTGATCTTTTTTTTCTTGGAAGAAGCACTTTTTACTTTCGTACCATTGATCGTAACCTGACAAGAAATATAATTAGAAAAATCCCCATAAAATGTTTCATCAATATATGTAGTGTATGGACGGATCTTGTAATAATATATTTTTCCTAATTCAAGATTTTTCTGCGTATATGTTTGGAAAGATTCGTCATCATCATCGTACCACCAAGAACTTCTACTTTCATTAGATACAGTTTGGACTAACTCATAATTTCCATCAGGAGAAACACTTCGATAAATTTGATAACCATCACAATCATCGGATGCTTTCCATTTAACAGTAATACTATGTGAATTTCCAGTGCTGGCTTCCAAAGAAGAAGGAGCTGGTAAAGGATTAATAATACATTTGCCTGCATAAGTGGTTGCAGTTTTATATCCCTCATTATCTTCATAAGAAGCTTCTAATTTGTAATAATAAGGAACACCTTTTGCAACATAGGTGTTTGTATAGGAATTGCCAGATACGGTATTTTCATAGCGATAAGAACCGTTTGGGGAAGTCGCTGAATAAATATCTACTTTAGAATAAGAAACTCCATCAGGTGCCTTCCATTGTATGGTTATATCATTACCATTTAATCCATAATAAGTAATAATTGGTGCAGCATTTTGATTTTCATTGGCAGAAACCTTCTTACCAAAGACAAAAAAACAGCTAAACATTAAAATAAATACCAAAAATCTGCATAGATTCCTAAAAATTTGTTTTTTCAATTTATATTCCCCTTTCTTCATATATATTCTATACGGTCTCATTATAACATAAAAAAACCACAGTAATGCAAAAATCAATGAAAAATGCATACTGTGGTTTTTAATATTCTATTTTAGCTTACAAGTGTCGATACAGTAAATAGTATCTACTGATCCAGGAAACTAAATCTCAAATAAATCACTATAAGCTTTCAGTGCTCCTTCAGTTTCATGTGCAAGTACACGTTTTGCAAGTACTTTACCAAGCTGAACACCTTCCTGGTCAAAGCTGTTTACATTCCAGATGAATCCCTGGAACATGATCTTGTTCTCGAAATGAGCTAACAGGGATCCAAGTGATTCAGGTGTTAACTGATCTCCGATGATGATACTTGATGGACGTCCACCTTCGAATTTCTTGTTGTTGTTTTCATCATCTTTACCACATGCGAAAGCAACGATCTGAGCTGCAACGTTAGCACATAACTTCTTCTGGCTTGTGCTTCCTTCGATCACAACATCTGTAGCAAGCTGGCTGTCTTTGAATCCAACGAACTGTAAAGGAACGATGTCAGTTCCCTGATGTAATAACTGATAGAAAGAATGCTGTCCATTTGTACCAGGTTCTCCAAAGATGATAGGTCCTGTTACATAATCTACAGGTTCACCAAAACGGTTTACAGATTTACCATTAGATTCCATGTCACACTGCTGTAAATGTGCTGGGAAACGGCTTAATGCCTGAGAATATGGTAAAACAGCTGTTTCAGGATATCCCTGTACATTTCTTTCATAAACACCGATCAGGGCATCTAATAAGTCAGGGTTTGCTTTGATGTCTTTGTTAGTAGCAAGCTTGTCTTCTTCAGCCATACCATCAAGGATTCTTGCAAAGACGTCTGGTCCAAATGCAAGTGAAAGGATCACTCCACCTACAGAAGATACAGAAGAATAACGTCCACCGATAAAGTCATCCATGAAGAATGCAGCAAGATAATCATCACTCTTAGCTAAAGGAGAAGTCTCACTTGTTGCAGTTAACATATGTTTAGAAGGATTTAATCCAGCTTTTACTAAAGCATCTTTAACGAAAGCTTCATTTGTTAATGTCTCTAATGTTGTTCCAGATTTAGATACAACGATAAATAAAGAACGGGAAACATCGATAGAATTTAAAACAGCAGCTGCATCATCAGGGTCTACGTTACTGATGAATTTTGCTTCCATTTTAGCGCATCCGTTTGTCTTAGCCCAGTTTTCAAGAGCGATATATAAAGCACGAGGTCCTAGATCACTACCACCGATACCGATCTGAACAACTGTAGTGAATGTTTCACCAGCTTCATTTGTGATCTCACCAGCATGTACTTTGTTTGCAAAGTCAGCTGCTTTTTTCTGCTGTTCAACGTAGAAATCACGTTTGTTGACACCATCAACGATAACGTCTTTTCCAAGCTGTCTGCGGGCTAAATGATGAAGAACAAGTCTCTGTTCTCCTGTGTTGATGATCGCTCCGTTGTATAATTCTTCGAATTTGTCAACTAACTGATGTTCATCAGCTAATTCAGCTAATACATCAAGAACTTCATCATCTACCTGTTTTGCAGCGTAGTTAAAGCTTAAACCAGAAGCCATAGGTGCAGAATATTCAGCGACACGTTTCGCACCGTTTTCACCTGTCATAGCTTCTTTGATGTCTACATGATCTTTAAGATCTTTGAGTTTAGCATAAGATGTTAAAGTATCAAGATTGTTCCATGTTACCATAAATAAATCCTCCTTAAGTCCATATAAATATAAAATGAAAGATATAAGGAAATGCAGATACAAATGGGTATCTGCACGCACTAATATCATAGAATAATTATACAAAAAAAACGCTGTAAATGCAATCTGAAATGGGACTAAGTATTAACTCATTTTATGAATTTTTGCTAACAGTAATGATGAGACCAACTGGACGTTTTATGGTTCCATTACCAAGATAGCTGTCAGAAGAAATATCATGAGACAGATCAGTTTCCCAAAGCTGATAGTCATAAGTACGATCTAAAACATAGATATTTAAATCAGCACCGTTTTCTGAGGAAAGTTTAAAAGTTTCATTCATATTTGATCTGTTTGAGACAGAAAAACCATATGCAGATGTTAAACATGATTCTAATGCCGCATTTTTTCCAGATACAGATACGATATTTGAGAAATCATAAGTTGTTGTTACAGATTCTTTGATCGACTGAGCTAAAGAAGTATCAGCAGTGATTGATCTTACATAAGAAACCTGATCTTTGTATCCTTTTTTCTTTACAGAATAGTTCGCAAGTCTTGTATCAACGGGAACTTCATTATTCTGACCATCTGCATCGTTCACAGAATAATTATTGATTGGAATGTATACGATCTTGCTTGTCTTATCAGAATCTTTTAAACCATAAGTGGAAATGATCTTCTTCACATCAGAGGATTTTGTGAATTCTGTATTGGAATGATAATCAGTTAAAGTTGTTGTTTTGGCAGCTGCTATGATCTGTGTTGGCTTTTTATAAGTTGTGTTTGATATTACTCCGGTTGTACCGATACCAACTGCGAGAGCAACAGCGATGGCAGCACCCATGATATTTTTTATCATATATATTCTTGGTTCCTTTCGTGTAATTGTAAGTATTAATCTTCATTTTCTTAAATTGGGTACATTATAAATACAATATACAATCCAAGTCAAGAAAAATTCGAAGATTCAGCGTTTTGCGTAATAAAACAACATTAAATAGGAAGTCTTTTGTGAAATTGTTTTTTTGGTTTTAAATATTGCCAAGCTATGGTACAATAAACTTTTGTGAGTCAAAATATATAGAAAAGAGGAAAGTAATTTGGAAAATAGAGAGAAATTTTCATCTAGAATTGGATTTCTTTTGATCTCGGCTGGTTGTGCGATCGGCTTGGGAAATGTGTGGAGATTTCCATTTATCACAGGACAATACGGTGGAGCTGCATTTGTATTGATCTATCTGTTCTTCCTGATCATTCTAGGGCTGCCGATCCTTGTTATGGAATATGCAGTCGGAAGAGCCAGTCAGAAGAGTATTGCAAGATCCTTTCAGGTGTTAGAACCGAAAGGAACAAAATGGCATTGGTACAGTTATGTTGGTATGGCTGGAAATTATCTGTTGATGATGTTTTACACGACAGTAGCAGGATGGATGATCAGCTATTTCTTTAAGATGTTAAAAGGAGACTTTGTTGGGAAAAATCCAGCACAGGTAGAAAATACTTTTGGAACAATGCTGTCAGATCCAAAGGCACAGATCTTCTGGATGTTAGTAGTTATTGCATTGGGATTTTTAGTATGTTCTCTTGGTCTTCAAAATGGAGTAGAGAAGATCACAACAGTTATGATGTCATGTTTGTTTATCGTAATTCTGGTATTGATCGCAAGGAGTGTAACTTTAGATGGAGCCTCTGCAGGATTAAAATTTTATCTGATTCCAGATTTTGCAGCAGTGAAGAAACAAGGTGTGATGACGGTCGTATCCGCAGCAATGGGACAGGCATTCTTTACACTAAGTCTTGGAATAGGGGCGATCGCAATCTTTGGAAGTTACATTGACAAGAGCCGAAGACTGACAGGAGAAGCAATCAGTGTGGCAATTCTTGATACGTTAGTAGCATTAATGGCAGGACTGGTGATTTTTCCAGCATGTTTTGCATTCGGAGTAAATCCAGGAAGCGGACCAAACTTAGTATTTATCACACTGCCAAATGTATTTAACGAAATGCCAGGAAGCAGGATCTGGGGAGCGATGTTCTTCTTATTTATGAGCTTTGCGGCACTATCAACGATCATTGCAGTATTTCAGAACATCCTGTCATTTGCACAAGACCTATGGGGATGGAGCCTTAAGAAAGCAATCGTATTTAATGCAGTACTCATTATTGTGTTATCCTTGCCATGTGCTTTAGGATTTAACGTATGGAGTTTTATTCAGCCACTAGGAGCAGGAACAACGATTCAGGATTTAGAGGACTTCATCGTAAGCAACAATATCCTTCCAATAGGATCTCTGATCTATCTGTTATTCTGCGTTACAAAATACGGATGGGGATGGGACAACTTTATGAAAGAAGCCAACGAAGGAAAAGGAATCAAATTCCCAAAATGGCCACGTATTTACATTACTTATATATTACCATTGATCGTTTTGTTTATCCTTGTGCAGGGGTACATAGAGAAGTTTTAATTTGTAAGTTGGCCAATTGTAGATTTCGAGTATATGATAAAAAATAAATAAGCAACCGAAAACGCAGCGGTGGAATTT
>ENA-OPWC01002481-OPWC01002481.1-human-gut-metagenome-genome-assembly--contig:-NODE-2481-length-10208-cov-2.322269_pt1 | contig 10208 bp, 5 predicted proteins | sample MGYA00241504_ERZ502000 | MGnify/ENA primary metagenome ERZ502000 (study PRJEB25962, sample SAMEA2042005) | human gut metagenome | biome: human gut; feature: human-associated habitat; material: faeces...
TTCCCCATATCACGGCGGTTCTCCTTTGATGTAGCAGGAAATACGTTGAAGCGGGCTTCTTTTGCAATGGTTCTTTTTGCGCAAAATATAAATATTTAGTTGCGCAAAACATTTCAACCATAAACAACGCAAAAACAATCGGAATTGTAAAAAATGCATAAAAACAAAAATAAAATATTAGCATTACTGTCAATTGTCAATAAAAAGTGCCAGTGCTACACTCAAAATACGAACAACCGATTGCGCAAATGAAGAATGATAAGTGAAGTAATAGAAAGTTACATTTTCTAAGTGCAGTCAGGGAGAAAGCAACGGGAGGGAAACAATGAGAAAGGTATTTTGGAAAAGGACAGCAGCATCCGCTATGGCAGCAGCACTTGTTCTGACCGGAGTGAATACGTCGGGAATCGGCGTGGAGGCGAAAGCGGAGAGTGTGTGGGAAAACACTTCTTATGTTGTGAACGGAGATTTTGAAACAGGTGACACGACTGGCTGGACGATCACCATGTCAGATGCAGATGATGACACGGTTGGATATGCAGTGAAAACAGATCAATGGATGTCAAATAATACCAGCAATTATTTTAATTACTGGAATAACAACAGCGATGATGCCGTAGACTTTTCCATGAGCCAGACGATCACCGCAGTTCCGGCTGGTACTTATAAAGTGGCATTCCGGCAGGATGGACTGGCAGATACAGTGTCAGGACTTTCCATCAGGGTTGCAGGCACAGAAAAAGAACTTGATGCAACTGCAGCATGGAACAATTGGGCATCACAGGAATCCGAACCGTTTGTTTTGGAGGAAGAAGCAGATGTTACGATAGAAATCAGTGGAACTGTAGCCGCAGGTTACTGGGGAGATATCGATGATATTGTCCTCTACCGTGATGGCGCACTTGAGACAGAGGATGATACCGAGATTGTGGACACCGGTGCAGACGGCATTTTCGTGGAAAAAGTAAAAGGACTTTCCGATGACTTCATCAAAGGTGTGGATGTATCTTCCTACATCAGCCTTGTGGAGAGTGGCGTGACATTCAAAGACTGGAATGGAAATGAAATCTCAGACCAGCAGTTTTTTGATCAGTTACAGGAAGCAGGCGTGAACTATATCCGAATCCGTGTATGGAACGATCCTTATGATGCAGAGGGAAATGGCTATGGCGGTGGAAATAATGATCTGGAAAAAGCAAAGAAAATCGGCAAATGGGCAACAGATGCAGGAATGAAAGTGCTGATTGATTTCCACTATTCTGATTTTTGGGCTGATCCGGCAAAACAGAAGGCACCGAAAGTGTGGGCAGATTACACCATTGATGAAAAAGTGACAGCAGTATCAGAATTTACAACAAACAGCCTGACAGAGTTAAAAGCGGCAGGCGTGGATGTTGGAATGATCCAGGTCGGAAATGAGACAAACAACGGTGTCTGCGGTGAAAATACATGGGAAAATATGTGCAAAATTTTTAATGCAGGAGCGAACGCAGCACACGAATTAGACAGCAGTATTTTAGTGGCAGTGCATTTTGCAAACCCGGAAAAAGGAAATTATCCGACATATGCAAAAAATCTGGATACTTACGGTGTGGACTATGATGTGTTTGCATCTTCCTATTATCCATACTGGCACGGTACTTTAAGCAATCTCACAAGTGTTTTGAAAAATGTTGCGGATACTTATGGCAAAAAAGTAATGGTGGCAGAGACTTCCTGGGCAACTACTTTAGAAGATGGAGACGGACATGAAAATACAGTCCGTGAAGGAACTAACGATGTTGTGACTGCGATTGATGAAGCTTTTTCCGTGCAGGGACAGGCAAATGAGATCCGCAGTGTCATTCAGGCAGTGGCAAATGTAGGCGATGCAGGAATCGGCGTCTTTTACTGGGAACCAGCGTGGATTCCGGTCAGTGTTTATGATGATGAGGCAGACAACGCAGAGGAGGTTCTTGCAGCAAACAAAGCAGCATGGGAAACATACGGTTCCGGCTGGGCAGCAAGCTACGCCAAAGAATATGACGCAGACGATGCAGGAAAATGGTATGGCGGTTCCGCAGTCGACAATCAGGGATTATTTGATTTTACAGGAAAACCGCTTGCATCTTTGAATGTATTCAAATATGTCAATACAGGTGCAACCACAACAAAAAGAATGGATTCGGTTGTGACACCGGATCAGGTAGTCGTAGGTTTTGGGGAGGATATTCAGGCAGCACTGCCAGAGACGGTGACCGTCAGATACAATGACAAGACAACCGGAACCGCTTCTGTAACATGGAATGCAGAGGATATCGCAGCAATTCAGAGCTTTGGCGATTTCACGGTACGCGGCGTGGCACAGTATACAGATGGCAATGGAACAACTTCTGTTTTGGATACAACCTGCAGCGTAGCTGTTTTGCCGGAGAATTTACTTTTACAGGGTGGATTTGAGGAAGGAAGCGACGCATGGACAATTGCAGGAAATGGTGTTGACGGAAAACTTACCGACGATCCGAGAACAGGAAAACAGGCATTGCATTATTATTCTGGAAATGCAGTGGACTTTACCGTTTCACAGACGATTACAGCAGAAAAAGCAGGACTTTATAACGCATATCTTTATATACAGGGAAGCTCCGATTCAACAGTAGAACTGACCTTGAGAAATGAGACAGAGGGAACAGCCAAAACGGATGATGCGGCTTGCGAAGGCTGGCAAGTATGGCAGCCGGTGACCGGAGAAGTGGAAGCAAAAGCAGGAGACACACTTACCCTGACCATTCATGTGACTGGAAATGCAGGTGCATGGGGAACCATTGATGATGTGTTCTTATATTGCGCAAAACAGCAGAGTGAAGACAGCGGAAACACAGAAGATAAGGGAAACACCGGAGACAGTGGAAACACCGGAGACAGTGGCAATACAGGTGATAGTGACAATACCGGAGATAAAGATAACACGAAAGATGACGCCGGAAGCAGCGATAATGGTAATTCTGGCAGCGACAATAACAACAGCAATAACAATAGTAACAACGGCGCAAATGACAGCGCAGCCAGTGACAGTGCGAACAACAGTGCAGATGGTAACAACACAACTGTGACAGGAACTGTCACAGACACAACCAAGTCTGATACCAATAAGACTGAGACCGCAAAAGAAAAAATTGTGATCCCGGATAAAGCAGTGGAGACAAATAACAAGGCGGAAGCAGGAACAGCAAAAACAGAGTTGAAAACAAGTGGACAGTCCCTTGCAGAGGCGCTTTTGACAGAAGAAGAACTCGCACTTGTGAAAGCAGGGGCAAAAATCAATGTTGAGATGGATACAAAAGACATCAGCGATACTGTCAGCAGAGAAGACAGGAGGTTAGTGGAGCAGAAACTGGAAAATTATGAAGTCGGAACTTATCTGGATATCACGTTATTTAAACAGATTGGGGATAACGGAAATACACAGGTGACAGAGACCAATGGAGCGATTGAGATCACGATTCAGATTCCAGATGAACTCCTGAACACAGATACTTCTGTCAACAGAGTATACAAGATCATCCGTATCCATGATGGTGTAGCAGAGGTGTTAGACGGAACATTCGAGAATGGATATTTCACATTTGCGACCGATAAATTTTCTGTATATGCACTGGTATATCAGGATGTAGACAGTAACGGAACCGTGCTCACAACTCCAAAGACAGGGGATGACTGGAACCCGGCGGACGCTTATCTGCTGCTGATGATGGGCTGTGTGATACTGACAGCCGCCTGCAGACGCAGAAAAAGATTACAATATTAAAAAACATCAGAAAAATTGTCTGAAATAATCAAACATAGGCTCTTTTTTTCCAGTTGCTAATGTGCTATAATAAGCACAGATTTTGGAAAAAAAGAAATGGTTGAGAAGTGAATCTGCACAATCCTTTCAGAACGGAGGAAGACATGACAGAAGGCGGTTTTTTAGTTTTCATGGGAATTTTATTACTTTTGGTTGTCATCGTTGTTGTGATAGCGGTTGTTTCATCTGTGGCAGGTGCGGCAGCAGCAATCGTTGATGATGAAGACAGCGAAGATGAATAGAACAGGGTGAGAACAGAATAGTGGGGCGGTACTTTTGTGCCAGTCCCCTTTTTGCAGGTCTTATGGATACTGCGAAATGTCCCGAGATCGAATCATAAGAAAGGAGACAGAGATTATAATGCAGTTACTTACATTTTTGTTAAATGGAGTGAAGTTTGGTATTCCTGTCAATGATGTGGAATCCATTGAAACAAGAATGAATGTGGTGAATATTCCAAATTCACTGCCACAGGTTCATGGGATCATGAATCTGCACGGAGAAGTTATTGCAGTGTACAGTCTGGCAGAACAGTTTCATTATCCGGAACAGGAAATCAACAATATCATCGTTGCATCCATGAATGGTATAAAGATTGGGCTTGAGGTTGGAAACGTGGATGAGATTATTGATGTCCCGGATGAGAAGGTTATTTCCATGCCAGTCATTATGAAAGCAGTAGAAAATTGTTTTGATGAGGTTGCTTCCTATGCAAAAGAACTGATCGTTCTGATCGAGGTATCAAAGCTGATGCCGGAAGCAGAGCAGCAGGCAATACAGAAATTGGTAGAACAACAGTCATAAACAAAAAAGAGTAAAGCCTCTGTTATTATATATTGGAAAGATACAGTCTCGTGGGATGGAGTACCGATAGGTACTCCATTTTTGCGTAAATAGGAAATTTTGTTCCATTTCTAAAATAATTCTAAATTCTGTCCGATTTTCCTTGCATTTTGATGAGAGAGGAGTAAACTGATTTTTGCCGACCGACCGGTCGGTTTTGGCTTGCGGGAATGCAATAGCCAATCAGACATATAATTTTTCAGGAGGAACGAGAATGATCCCGAAGTATAGTGTAAAACGTCCGTACACAGTGTTAGTGGCTGTTGTACTGGTGATCGTTTTAGGAGTTGTTTCGCTGACGAGGATGACAACAGATCTGCTGCCGGCAATGAATCTGCCGTATGTGATCGTTGTCACAACAGATGTGGGGGCAAGTCCGGAGGAAGTGGAAAAGGATGTGACATCGCCGATCGAAGCGGCAATGGCAACGACTTCCAATATTAATAACGTAAGTTCCATGTCCTATGATAACTATTCTATGGTTATTTTGGAGTATGAGCAGAGCACGAACATGGATTCTGCTATGATTGAGATTCAGCAGCAGCTGGATCAGTTGACCGGACAGTTCCCGGATTCAGCGGGCTCACCGGTCATTATGCAGATCGATCCTGATATGATGCCGGTCATGATCGCATCTGCGGATGTGGATGGTATGGATCAGGCAGAGGTATCTGATTATGTGGACAATGAATTATTACCACTGCTTGAGAGTATCGAGGGTGTGGCATCTGTGACGGCAACAGGAGTGCTTGATACGGATCTTCAGGTCACTATGGACCAGGAGAAAATAGATGCTTTAAACGAACAGATCCTGAGCAAAATAGATGCACAGTTTACAGATGCACAGGCAGAGTTAGACAAGGCATCCTCCAAGATCAACAGTGGTAAAAAGAAGCTTTCCGATGGTGAAAAAGAGATGGGAAGCCAGCTCGGTGCAGGGGAAAACGAGATCATTAATAATAAAATCCAGTTGTTTAACACTGAGGCAGATCTGACCACACAATTATCGGATCTTCAGAAATCCCAGTCGTCCATGGATGGTGCGATCAAATCGTTACAGTCAGCTTATGATGGAGCAACGCAGTTACAGAGCGCGATTGACGGTTTACAGAAAGCAAAAGACGGTGTCAGCCAGGCGAAGAGTGGGGCAAAACAGTTGTATGCAATGAAACCACAGTTGCAGCAGCTCGCAGCATCAGTGCCAGCATGGGGTGGAACATTGCCGACCGATTATAATACTTTTATTACGACGTTAGAATCCACAGTGAATTACATGAAAACGTTAACGGATCCGGTAAAGCAGGCACAGGCTGCACAGATGGAGCAGATGCTTACAGGACTGAAATCGTCTATGACACCGGAAATTTATAAAGCACTTGTGGCAAGTGCCAGCGAAACCGATTTCATTGCATACATGGAATCCACAGCCATTGCCCAGATCAATGCACAGGCAGGGACTTCCTATACAAGTGAGAGTGACATTGCCAGCCAGATCGTGACATTACAGTCCAAACTGGATGATATCAATGTGATGCTGACGAGTCAGGCATCCTCTTTTGCAGATGCAGGCGTGACGTTGACTTCTTACAAAGACATTCCTGCTGCAATCTCAAAATTGAGTGAGAGCAAGACGCAGATTGCGACGGGAATTGCGACGATCGAGTCTGCCCAGACACAGGTGGCAGACGGTAAAACGTCTTTAGATGACGCATTAGTGACTTTAAATGAATCCCAGATATCCGGTATCATGGAGATGAGCAAGGGATATGCGGATCTTGCTGTTGCAGCAAATAAGATCGAAGAGGGACAGAGCCAGTTAGATGATGCAAAAGAACAGGCAAAAGATTCAGCGGATCTGAACACGATCCTTACAATGGATACCTTAAAAAATCTTCTGACAGCGCAGAACTTCTCCATGCCGGCAGGTTATGTGACAGAGGGGAACGAGCAGTATCTGGTGCGAGTCGGAGATGAGGTGACATCCAAAGCTGATCTTGAAAATCTCGTTCTGATGGATCTTGGTATGGATGGTATCGAGCCGATCAGACTGTCAGATGTGGCAGATATCGAATACATTGACAATTCCGGAGATTCCTATTCCAAAGTAAATGGAAATCCGGCGGTGATGCTTTCGATTGAAAAGCAGACCGGCTATTCCACCGGAGATGTGACAGACCGGTTATTGGACAAATTTGACAGTCTGGAAAAAGAAAATACAGCGTTACATTTGAGCGTTCTCATGAATCAGGGAATTTACATTGACATGATCGTGAAATCAGTCGTAGAAAACATAATCGTGGGAGCCATCCTTGCAATTATTGTATTGTTATTATTCTTAAAAGACATCAAACCTACACTTGTAATAGCATGTTCGATCCCGCTCAGTGTTGTTTTTGCAGTGGTACTGATGTACTTTACGCATATTACGTTAAACATCATTTCGCTGTCGGGTCTGGCACTCGGAATTGGTATGTTGGTGGATAACTCCATTGTCGTGATCGAGAACATCTATCGATTGCGGGGAGAGGGATATTCCATCCGGAAAGCAGCCGTGGAAGGTGCTTCACAGGTGACAGGAGCGATTACAGCTTCCACACTTACAACCGTCTGTGTATTTGCACCGATTATTTTTACAGAGGGTATCACAAGACAGTTATTTGTGGATATTGCGCTGACAATTGCATTTACGCTTGCAGCCAGCCTTCTCGTGGCATTGACTTTCGTGCCGATGATGGCGGCAGGATTATTAAAAAATACAAAAGAGATCAGGCATAATTTCTTTGACAAAGTAAAAGAGGTTTATGGAAAAATTTTAGCAGTATGTCTGCGTTTTAAGCCAATCGTATTTATCGCGGTGATCGTATTGCTTGGAACAAGTGTTGTGGCAGCATTCTCCAGAGGATATTCTTTCATGGATATGAACATGGAGACAAACCAGATCAGTGCGACAATTTCGGCAAAAGAGGATCAGACACTTACGTTTGGCGAACTGACAGAAATGGCAGATGAAGTCGTGGAAAAAGCAATGACGATCGATGGCATTGAGACCATTGGTGCCATGGCAGGTGGAAGTGCTCTTTCCATGATGGGAAGCAGTTCTACAGACAGTATTTCCATGTATATGATTCTGGATGAAGAATCTGAAGTGAGCAGTGCAGATGTAATCGAACAGTTGGATGAACTGACCAAAGACATGGACTGCGAAGTTACAACAGACACCTCCGCTTCTGATATGACATCACTTATGGGAAGTGGACTGACGATCAATGTAAAAGGAAATAATCTTGACAAACTGCAGGAACTTGCAGGCGAGGTTGCAAAAGTCGTAGAGAACACCGAGGGAACTGTGGATGTGGATGATGGACTTGCCAATACGACACCGTCTTTCACCATTTCTGTAGACAAGGAAAAAGCTGCGAAATATGGCATGACCGTTGCACAGGTATTCCAGCTTGTTTATGGGGAGATGGCATCGTCAACCTCCGCAACAACGATCTCTACCGATGTAAATGAGTATCAGGTTTACGTACAGAGCGAGGAACAGTCCGATGTTACATTGGCTGATATCAAAAACCTGACCTTCACTTATACAGACAGAGAAGGAAACGAGACAGAAACAGCACTTTCTGATATTGCACAGTTTGAGGAAGGTTACACCTTAGGAACGATCAACCGTGATGCGCAGACCAGATATATCAGTGTGACCGCAGGAGTGGATGATGACCATAATGTCAGTCTGTTAAGTAATGAGATCCAGAAAGAGTTAGATAAGATCGATCTGCCGGAAGGATACTCCATTGAGATGGCAGGTGAGGACGAGATGATCGCAGATGCGATGAATCAGTTGTATCTGATGCTTCTTTTGGCAGTTATCTTCATTTACCTTGTCATGGTAGCACAGTTCCAGTCACTGTTGTCGCCGTTTATCATTATGTTTACAATCCCGCTGGCATTTACAGGCGGTCTGTTCGCACTTTACTTTACCGGCAACGAAGTCAGCGTTGTGGCAATGATCGGATTTGTCATGCTTGCCGGAATTATCGTAAATAACGGTATCGTTATGGTAGACTTTATCAACCAGCTCCGCCGTGGCGGAATGGAAAAAAAAGATGCCATTATCGAATCCGGAAAAACGAGACTCCGTCCGATCCTTATGACCGCACTCACCACGATCCTGTCCATGTCCACGATGGCAGTCGGACTTGGAGAAGGTTCAGAAATGATGCAGCCAATGGCGATCGTAACGGTTGGCGGTTTGTTATATGGTACACTGTTAACCCTGATCGTTGTTCCATGTATTTATGATGCATTCAACCGCAATAAGAGCATGGTCGAGGAGGACTTATAATGGATGAGCAGAAACTGATCCACGATCCATCACAGAAAGTACTTGCCATGTATCAGGCAGTCATTGAGTTCATTAATGAAGGCTGTGATATCAACACTTTAAAAGTAGCTGATATCACAGGCCGGGCAGGCATTGGAAAAGGAACAGCATACGAATATTTTTCTTCAAAGGAAGAGATAATCTCTTCTGCAATTTTATATTATGTGAAAGTGTGCTTTGAAAAACTGCAGGTAATTTCTACAGATAACAGAACGTTTCAACAGAAAATTAACGAGGTCATGGATTTTATTGATGAGCATGTAAAAGAAAAGCAGGGTGTCTTTTTCCTGATAAAAATGGTATTGGAATCATACGAGATACCAAAGAATCTGAAAGATGAGTATGAGCGTATGAAACACCAGTGCTGTGATAAGGAGAAAAACGAGATTATCGACTGCATTGTGGAGGAGGGTGTCCGCGAAGGTCTGATCCGGGAGGAGAATGTTTTCCTGCGAAGAGCCGCGGTCGAAACCCAGCTTTCGGTCTATTTTATGTACCGCATCGCAGCAGAGAAAAAAATGGAGCTTGACCTGGAGGCAGATTCTTTGAGAGAATATATCTATCAGAATATATTGAAATTATTAGGATAGAAAGAAGGAACAAATAAATTAAAATCACATATAAAAAAATCAGTTGACAAATGCCACGTTAGCTTTTATGATGAGAAAAGATATAAAAAGGTGATGAGAAAGAGGAGTACACACAGACACCTGAAAGAGAATGGCATTCACCGGCTGAAAGATGTCACCAGAACATGTTGTGTGGAAGGTAGCTTTTGAACCGTCGCGCAGAACCTGTCTGTTGCAGATAAGTGGCAGAACTTGCAAGTTGATCATGCGGAGAAAATTTTCGTATATCGCCAGAAGCAGTCAGAAGTAAGCAAGAACGAGTTGTCCCCGTTACTGGACAGTGGCTTAGGAATGAGCCTGTAGAGATATGTTGTTTTTGCAACATAACAAAGGTGGTACCGCGTTGACACGCCCTTTGCATCCGTATGGATGTGAAGGGCTTTTTTGCACGCTTGCTCTCGAGTGTGCACATCGGGAGAAAAGATGAATTAATTAGTTAGGCAATTTCGAAACTCGTAGAAAATATGAATTGAGTTGTGGAAATGTAACGAAAGCTTGAGAAGACACTGGGGAGCCGCCGGTT
>ENA-OPWC01002488-OPWC01002488.1-human-gut-metagenome-genome-assembly--contig:-NODE-2488-length-10181-cov-2.012838_pt1 | contig 10181 bp, 7 predicted proteins | sample MGYA00241504_ERZ502000 | MGnify/ENA primary metagenome ERZ502000 (study PRJEB25962, sample SAMEA2042005) | human gut metagenome | biome: human gut; feature: human-associated habitat; material: faeces...
CAGCTTTTCCGTCAATCATATCGTAGGAATGAACATCACCGATTTCGGTAAGGCCTGTAAGAACACCTTTACCGTTTTTATCACGAAGACCTCTCTTAACATCGTATAAATTATAGAGAGATTCATCAATACATGAATTATTAATACATCTGTCTGCATATTTATTAATCTGAACTGTAAGTGGATCGTCGAACTGTTCTTCTTTTTCATTTAATAACATAAGAAAACCTCCCTTTTATGAGTGTAAAGTCTACCACATAACTTAATTTTCTACAATAAAACCATATCTAAACATAATAAAATAAAGCAAATAGTATATTTTGTTAAGACAAAACATTAAAATATTAGGCAAATAATAATGTGAATGTTTTTTAAAAATTAATGCATAAATATTTGCAATGAGCATATTTGATAGGATGATATAAACAATAATCTATACTATATATCTATGGCAGTAAAGCTACGTTAGTGCTAATTATTTAGAATTTAATTTTAACTATTATACAAAATAAATGTGAAATGTGGTAGAATAAAAACCAAATATGTTGTTATAAGATAGTTAATAGAGGTTTAATAGATATAATGGATATTTTTGATTACGCAAGAAGTGTTAACAGTGAGAAGGAATCGCCGTTAGCAAGCAGATTAAGACCTAAAACTTTAGACCAGGTTGTAGGTCAGGAACATATAATAGGAAAAGACAAATTACTATATAGAGCAATAAAAGCAGACAAACTTAGTTCGATTATTTTTTACGGAAAGACTACATTGGCTAAGGTTATTGCCAATACTACAAGTGCAGATTTTATGCAGTTAAATGCAACTGTGGCAGGAAAGAAAGACATGGAAGACGTGGTTGCAAAGGCTAAACAGAATATGGCAATGAGTGGTAGGAAGACTATTCTTTTTGTAGATGAAATTCATCGCTTTAATAAGGGACAACAGGACTATCTTCTTCCTTTTGTTGAAGACGGAACGGTTGTACTTATTGGGGCAACAACAGAGAATCCATATTTTGAAGTTAATTCAGCTTTAATATCAAGGTCAATTGTTTTTGAATTACATCCTTTAAGTGTGGAAAACATTAAGACACTTATACTAAGGGCAGTAAATGACAAAACTGACGGAATGGGAATTTATAACGGAGTAATCGATGATGATGCGGTTATGTTTTTGGCAGAGATTTCAAATGGGGATGCAAGAACAGCGTTAAATGCAGTAGAGCTTGGTATTTTGACTACAGATCCGGCACAGGATGGCAAGATACATATTACATTGGAAGTAGCACAGCAATGTGTTCAAAAGAGAGCATTAAAATATGACAAGTCAGGAGATAATCATTACGATACAATTTCTGCATTTATAAAAAGTATGCGAGGTTCTGATCCTGATGCGGCAGTGTATTATTTATCAAGAATGCTTTATGCAGGGGAAAGCGTTGACTTTATATCAAGAAGAATTTTGATTTGTGCGGCAGAAGATGTTGGCATGGCAAATCCACAGGCGTTAGTTGTTGCCAATGCAGCAGCCCAGGCAGTTCATCAGGTTGGTATGCCTGAAGCCCAGATAATATTGTCGGAGGCAGTTATTTATGTGGCTTCATCGCCAAAGAGCAACTCAGCCTGCAATGCAATTTTTGCAGCAAATGAAGTGGTAAGAAGTACTGTTACGGCAAAGGTTCCGGCACATTTACAGGATGCACATTACAAGTCATCCGGAAAACTGGGACATGGTGTTGGATATAAATATGCACATGATTATCCGGATCATTATGTGGATCAGCAATATCTGCCGGATGGACTGACAGACCGGAAGTTTTACGTTCCGAGTGAGAATGGCTACGAGAAGAATATCCGCGAATATTTCAAAAAGATCAAGGGTGAAACTTACGGGGAAGAACAGCCGTAACTGATTTTGTTAGAAAGCGTAAACGCTTCAAATACATAAAAAAGCAGGAGGAATTAGAGATGAAGTCCTACGAGGAAATGACAAAAGAAGAGTTATTGAAAGAGAAGGAAGGATTGGAAGCGGAATACAAAAAATTCCAGCAGAGAGGCTTAAAACTTGATATGTCCAGAGGTAAGCCATCCCAGGAACAGTTAGACCTTTCGATGGGAATGATGGATGTACTGACTTCCGGTGTTGATCTGACCTGTGATGATGGTACAGACTGCAGAAACTATGGTGTGCTGGACGGTATCAGTGAAGCAAAACAGCTTATCGGTGATATGATCGAGTGTAATCCGGACAATATCATCATTTATGGTAACTCAAGCCTTAACATTATGTATGACACCATCTCCCGTTCCATGACGCACGGTGTAATGGGAAATACGCCATGGTGTAAATTAGATAAAGTAAAATTTTTGTGCCCGGTACCGGGATATGACAGACATTTTGCAATCACAGAATATTTCGGCATTGAGATGATCAACGTACCGATGCTTCCGACCGGACCGGATATGGATATGGTGGAAGACCTTGTGAGCAAAGATGAGGCGATCAAAGGTATCTGGTGTGTGCCAAAATATTCCAATCCACAGGGAATCACTTATTCGGATGAGACGGTCCGCCGTTTTGCAAGATTAAAACCGGCAGCAAAAGATTTCCGTATTTACTGGGATAACGCATACTGCGTGCATCATTTATATGATATTAACCAGGATCATCTGATCGAGATTTTAAAAGAATGCAAGAGAGCAGGAAACCCGGATATGGTTTACAAATTCTGTTCTACAAGCAAGATCACATTCCCTGGTTCCGGTGTGGCAGCGATCGCAACTTCTGCCAACAACTTAGAGGATATCAAGAAACAGTTGAAGATCCAGACCATCGGCCATGATAAGGTAAACCAGCTGCGCCATGTCCGTTTCTTCAAAGATATCCACGGAATCACAGAGCATATGCGCAAACACGCAGATTCTCTCCGTCCAAAATTTGAAATGATCCTGGATACATTTGAAAGAGAGTTAAAAGGACTCGGAGCCGGAAGCTGGTACAGCCCGAAGGGTGGATACTTCATCACATATGAGACACTGGATGGATGTGCAAAAAATGTTGTGGCAAAAGCAAAAAAAGCAGGGGTTGTGATGACTCCGGCGGGTGCGCCTTTCCCATATGGAAAAGATCCGCATGATTCTGTCATCCGTATCTCACCATCCTATCCAAGCCTGGAAGATCTTACGACTGCGATCGACATCTTTGTTGTCTGTGTCAAGCTCGCAAGCATTGAGAAGCTTTTAGGAGAATAATAGTAAGTTTTTAACCGCTGAAAAGCAAAAGAAAAAGACCTGTGTGTACAATGTCATGATGTTCGCATGACATAGGTACACGCAGGTCTTTTTTATGAATTATGCCTCAGTGGAAGCATCCTCTGTTCCGTTTTTCCATTTGTTGAATTTCTCGACAACTGCGTCGTAGGTTCTCTGGGAAATATCCGGAAGTTTATCTCCCCATGCTTTGGTTGCCTGTTCGAAACCTTTCTTGAAAGCTTCTAACATAGCGTCTGCCTTGTCAGGATCATCACCGGATAAAGCTTTTGCAAAATCAAGAATACGGTCGGAAGTCTGCTCTACACCCCAGTAACCGTCGTCTGCGATATCTGCCTGTGCCTGTGCTTTCACATCGGCTGATACGGTAAAATCACCTTTTGCAAGGAATTTCCACATATCATCTGCGGTGCCGATCGCAACACCCTGCTTGGTCATCATCTGCTCAACGATGCTGCGGAGCTGTGCAGTGCGCTGCTCTGCGTCAGCTTTTAACTTTGCAACGATCGCTGCGTTGTCGGTCTTGTTTGTTGTTTTATTGGAAGCCTTGTCTGTCCTGGAGTCAGAACTCTTCTCATAAATGACACCGGAAGCTGTCTTGGAAGAAGCTGCCTTTTTCGTTGTCTCGGATGTCTTTTCTGCTGATTTTGTTGTTGTCTGTGTAGATGCTGCTGCGGCAGCAGTCACAGTGTTAATGGAATTGATTGCCATATGATCCTCCTTGTCTGGCGAAGCTGGATGCATTTGTTTTTACAGAAAACAAAATGTTCAGCCACCTGAATGAATAGTTATTAACCTTCCATGGTTCTGTTAATTATATCGGACTGGCAAAGAAAAAAGTTTAGTGCCGATTGACCTTTTGGACATAAAATGATAAGATACTAATTGTATACAAAAAACACAAAAAAAACAAGTTTTATTTTAGGTACAATCAATGCGTGTTAGCGACGATTTTGGTAAGGAGAAACTAACCGATGAAGGATATTTCAGTAAAGGCGCTGGCTAAGATCAATCTTGGGCTGGATGTGGTACGAAAAAGAGAGGATGGTTATCATGAGGTCCGCATGGTGATGCAGACCATTCATTTGTTTGACAGGCTGGAGATCTCGAAGAATACTTCCGGTGAGATCACGATGGAAACGAATCTTTCTTTTTTGCCGACGAATGAGAACAATCTTGTCTATAAAGCGGCAAAGCTTTTGCAGGATGAGTTTGCGATAAAAGATGGCGTGCATGTATGGCTGCACAAGTACATTCCGGTAGCTGCCGGGATGGCAGGGGGAAGCACGGACGCAGCGGCAGTGTTATATGGTATGAACCAGATTTTTGATCTGGGACTGACAAGGGAAGAACTGATGGAGCGCGGTGTGAAGATCGGTGCAGACGTTCCGTACTGCATTATGCGTGGAACGGCTTTGGCAGAGGGCATAGGAGAGAAGCTTTCGAAGCTTCCGCCGATGGTGAAATGTCCTGTTTTGATCGCAAAACCGCAGATCAGTGTTTCTACTAAGTTCGTCTATGACAATCTGAAGTTAGGCTCTGATATGGTACACCCGGATATTGACCGGCTTGTGGCAGATATCAGAGAGAAAGATTTATATAAAATTGCAGCAGATATGGGAAATGTCTTAGAGACAGTGACAATCCCGGCTTATCCTGTGATCGCAGACATCAAAGATCACATGATGGAGCATGGCGCTGTGAATGCCATGATGAGTGGCAGTGGTCCGACGGTTTTCGGTCTTTTTGACAAGGAAGCGACGGCAGTAGAGGCATACGAGGCGATGAAAGCCTCCGGTCTTGCAAAACAGGTATATTTAACGAGTATTTATAATAACGCGCGTAAGTAGAAAGGCATGGTATCAAAGATGACAGAAGATTTAACATTGAATATGGATGCGTATCTTCCGCTGAGAGATGTTGTGTTTAACACGTTAAGAGAGGCTATTTTAAAAGGGGAATTAAAACCGGGCGAGCGGCTGATGGAGCTGCAGCTTGCGGCAAAACTTGGTGTCAGCCGTACACCGATCCGTGAGGCGATCCGTATGCTTGAGCAGGAGGGACTTGCCGTTACGATTCCAAGAAAAGGCGCGGAAGTTGCCAAAATGACGGAGAAAGATATGGAGGATGTCCTTCAGATCCGTGAAGCGTTAGACGAGCTTGCGGCAAAAATTGCATGTGAGCAGATTTCTGAGGAACAGTTAGAAGAGCTGGTTGCGACCATGCATGAGTTTGAGGAATCCACCAAGACAGATAATGTGAAAAAAATCGCAGAGGCGGATGTAAAGTTTCACGATATTATTTACCAGTCAACCGGTAACCCAAAGCTTGTGAATATGTTAAATAACCTCCGGGAGCAGATGTACCGCTATCGTGTGGAATATCTGAAAGATGAGAATAACTATCCGACATTGATGAAAGAACATAAAGATATTGTGGAAGGGTTAGTCCGTAAGAACAAAACGCAGGTGACAGAGACGATGCACCAGCATGTGAAGAATCAGGCAGTCGCAGTTAAGGCTATGATCCAGGAGCAGGAATAAGAAGTAACCGCCCGGAGGACCGGAAAACTGCATAAAAAATGGAAAACCGTACAGACTAGAAAGAGGATAAGCATTTTGCTTATCCTCTTTCGCATTAGGGGGAATTAATAGAAAGGAAACAAGCTGGAAATGTCGGAAAATCAGAAATGTCCGGTATCGACGGATTTAACGCAAAATATAGAGGAAATGGAATTTTATTTTCATGACTGTGCGGACATCAAAAAGAAACAGATGAAGCTTGGCAGGAATCAGGATACCGCCTGTTATCTGACCTTTATTGAAGTGTCCGTGGACATGGGAACGTCCGCACTCGGAGAGACTTTAAAATACTTAAATGGACTGACAAGAGATGAGATCCTTTGTACACTGCAGGAAAATGCGCTTGGAATTTCGGATGCAACATATTTTCCGACTATTGAGGAGGCTGTGAGCGGTCTGCTCACCGGGGAGGCGATTCTTTTTGTGGACGGTTTTGACCGGGCAGTGAAAATACCGGATGACGGTTATCCGAATATGGGGATCACAGAGGTTGATTCGGAAAAAGTAATCCGCGGTTCCAACGAAGGTTTTTGCGATTCTGTGAAGCAGAATGCGGCGCTGATCCGGAAAAGGATCCGTTCGCCCCGTGTGAAAGTGAGAGGACTGAAAGCCGGGATTAGATCGAACACGAACGTCTACCTTGTGTATGTGGAGGATCTTGCGAATCCGGGACTTGTAAAAGAAATTGAAAAGAGGCTACAGGATTTCACGATTGATGGGATATTAGACAGCGGAATGTTAGAACAGCTGGCAGAGAAAAAATGGTATTCGCCATTTCCACAGTTTCAGACAACACAGCGTCCTGACCGGGCGGCCATGGCGGTATTAGAGGGCAGAGTGATCGTGATGTGCGATAATTCTCCGATCGGTCTGATACTGCCGACAGATTACAATTCATTTATCCGTACCAGTGACGATTATTACAGCCGTTTTGAGATTGCGACGTTCGGGCGGATCCTGCGGTATCTCGCATCCTTTTTTGCAATGACGCTGCCGGGATTTTATCTTGCAGTGACTAATTTTCATACACAGATACTCCCAACCACACTACTTTTGTCGTTTGCCGAGGCGAGGCAGGGTGTCCCATTTCCGGCAGTCGTGGAAGTACTCATCATGGAATTGTCGTTTGAACTTTTGCGGGAGGCGGGCGTGCGGCTTCCCGGTGCAATGGGAAATACCATCGGGATCGTGGGAGGACTGATCATTGGACAGGCAGCGGTAGAGGCGAATCTGGTCAGTCCGATCGTGGTGATTGTGATCTCCTTTACCGCACTCTGTTCCTTTGCGATCCCGAATGAAGAATTTGCCACAGCCTTCCGTATCCTGAAATTCTTTTTTATTGCGGTCTGTGCGTGGCTTGGTTACTTTGGCATGCTGCTTGGGCTGCTTGCGGTGCTCACCCATCTGTCGCATCTGACAAGCTTTGGTATTCCGTATCTCATGCCATTCGTGGGTGCAGATCTGAATGACTATGAGGATGAGCGGGATTTTATCTGGAGGCAGCCTTTACGGAGATTGCGCAGGCGCCCGGTTTATGCGAACCCGAAGGAGCGTACAAAGCTGACTTTTTCCGGGAAAAAATAGGGGGGAAGTATGTTCTCAGAAAACAATCAAATTTCAGGCAGACAGGTGTTCCGACTTCTGACGTATGACTTTCTTGGAATGGGAACGCTGCTGCTGCCGACAATGCTTGCAGATACGGCAGGGCGCGACGGGATTTTCTGCATTCTGGCGGGGATTTTGACCACGTTTTTGTACTTGAAATTATTGAGATATCTGTTGAAAGGCATGAAAACAAGTTATCCTGATTTTCTGAAGCAGAAGTGTGGAAAAATATGCGGTTATGTACTCTGGGGCGGATATTTTCTGTACTTTATCCTCATGGCTTCGTACACGGCGTATCTGTTTTCCACGCTGATGTTAAATGGTCTTGTGGAAAACGTCAGCTTTTATCTGGTGCTGTTGTTGATATTACTGCTCGCATTTTATGGAATGGCAGGTGGGATCGAGGGCAGGGCAAGAGTGTATGAGATACTGTTCTGGTTTCTGATGATACCGTTGTTTCTGATGTTATTTGCGGCATGCAGGGAGGTAAAGCCTGCCTACTGGAGCCCGGTTTTTGTGGCGGATGGAAAAGAAGTGTTAAGCGGCAGCTATTATGTGCTTTTCTGCTATTCCATGGTGTCGATCGTACTGTTTCTGAAAGAATATGTTGCGGATCGTAAGAAATGCGTTGGCGCAGCAGAAAAAGCGGTCTGGTTTTCCGGCGGCGTATTTGCAGCACTGTATCTGATCCTGATTGGGCTGTTTGGTGTCGAGGCACTGGCTCAGATGAAATTTCCGGCGGTCACGATGATGAGCCGCGTGCAGGTGACGGGCGGATTTTTGAAGAGGACGGATGCTTTTATGTTCAGCATCTGGTTTTTTACGCTGTATGCGATGCTAAACAGCATGGTTTTTTACAGTGGAAATCTGGCTGAAAAAGTGATCCGTGACTGCGGCGGGTATCTGGAAGGGAAAAAAAGAATGCTGCCGTATCTCATTCTGCTTCTTCTGGTGTATGGCGTGACAGTGCTGTTTTACAGAAATCAGCAGTTTTTGGACTGCGTGACATTCCTGCTGTGGAAGATTGGAACACCTTTTGTCGTTGGCGTGCCGGTACTGCTGTTTCTGACCGGAGAGAGAAAAAAAAATAATAAAAAAGTACGTGTGCTGGTGCTGGTATGTTTTTTGTTTGGGTGTCTTTTTTTACAGGGGTGTAATGTCGCAGAACTTGAGGATAAGGCATTCCCGGTTCTTTTGAATATCAGAGATCAGGACGATTTCCAAAATGTGTGGTTGAATCATGAGTATGCAGGAAACAAAGAGGTGGATTACAACCATTTGAAAGTGGTGCTCATTGAGAGGTCTTTTCTGGAAAAAGAGGCGGAAGTGGAAGATATGCTATCCATGCTGGAGCAGGAAAAAGAGGTTCCGTGGAACGCTTATGTGATGACGACGGAAAGCTGTGACCGTCTGGCGCAGACAGAGGGAGAACTTGATGTGCTGCTTGGAAATTATCTGGAAGAACTGCTGGAAAACACATCGGGCATTGACCAGAAAGCGTATCCGACGCTTGGCATGCTCTATGAGGAGCGCGCTAATCACTTAGAGACACTTTATATTCCTTTTGTGGATATAGAGGGGGAGCAGTCCGGGGCAGTGCAGGATGATACCGAGAAGGAGGAGCAGTCTGCGACAGTGTGGGATGATACGGAAAAAGAGGAGGAAGAACAGCAGCCGGTCATGACCGGAAAACCGCAGATTACAGCCTACGAAGTCTGGAAACGTGGAAGGGCGGTGGGGCTTGTCGATACGGATACCGCACGTGCAGCATTCTTCACACAGAACTTTGCGGATGATTACACCTTACAACTTGCACCGGAACTTTATGTGAAAGTGGATGCAGCTTCCTGCCGAGTCAAAGAAACGGAAAAAATCGGTGCCGGAGGTCTGACAGAGCAGATTGTCACAGTGACTGTGACAGGAGAAGGCGAAATCTTAAGCGGCACAGTTTCCGCAAGTGAAAAAGAGCAGCTTCTCAACACCCGGATGGAGGACTATCTGAATGCGATCGCTGCACATGCACTTGAGAAAGAAATCGATATTACTAACAGTTACCGGAATCTCGGTGCCGATAACCGCACATGGTATTTTAAGTATCAAAACACTCCTACCGCTTATGAGAAAGACATCAAAATCCAATATCTGGTAAAAATAAACTGGAAATCGGAATAAATGCAAAGTTTTCGGGAATCATTGAGGATAGAAGGTCGATGAGCGAAACTCGAATTTAGGTTATGAAGATTGCGAAAAATGAACAAAAATATTCAAGACACGCTCCCGCTATGTGTCACTCGCAGCGGTACTATATTTCTGTTTATTTTTTGCAATATAACATATTCTATGAGCGAGTTTCGCAAGCAACGACACAGCCTGATAAATATAAATATTATCTACATTTATCTGATTTTGGCAAGTGAAAAGGAGATTTGAATTATGGCAAGAAAATGGATCGGATACATAGGAGTTGGAAGTCTGATGTGCGCTGCATTGGGATGCGGTATTTTGTATACAAGACAGGCGAGACTGCAGCAGACGATTTCGGACAAAGTACTGCGGTTTCATGTGTTGGCGAACAGCGACAGCGAGGCAGACCAGAACTTAAAACTTGCAGTGCGTGATGCGGTGGGAAGTTTTATGCAGGAAAAACTGACAGCTGTGGAAAATCTGGAAGAATGTGAGCTGGTTGTGCGCCAGAGCCTCGGTGAAATTGAGGAAGCCGCGGCAG
>ENA-OPWC01002512-OPWC01002512.1-human-gut-metagenome-genome-assembly--contig:-NODE-2512-length-10099-cov-2.178614_pt1 | contig 10099 bp, 6 predicted proteins | sample MGYA00241504_ERZ502000 | MGnify/ENA primary metagenome ERZ502000 (study PRJEB25962, sample SAMEA2042005) | human gut metagenome | biome: human gut; feature: human-associated habitat; material: faeces...
CCGCCGTCATCCGCCGCCGCTGGTTCACATGGCTCGGGATCGCCGCAGCGCTGCTGATCTGCTACTCGCGCATCTACCTGGCCAAACACTTCCCCGTCGATCTGTTGCTCGGCACCGGCGTAGGCATCCTGACGGGTCTTTTCATGCTCTGGCTCTATAAAAAATCGGGAAGAGGCTTTTTCAAGCCCCTCGATCCGAGCGGGAAGCAACAGGCTGAATAGCTCCCGACCAGCTTGCACCGCTGATCCGACCGCTCCGGTCGGCACCCCGAAAGACACAGCGCCCTGTTTCCGGTTCTTCGTTCGAAATCAGCCCCGGCTCCTTTTCAATAACGGCACCAACCGCACCAAGCAAAAGAGCGCCGCCAACAATGCGATCGTACCCCCGGCATAACCGATCCGGGCAATCGAAGCGTGCGTACAGACGAATCCTCCTACGAGTGCCCCGGCACCGATTCCGACGTTGTAAATCCCCGAATAGACGGACATGGCGATCGCCGTCGCCTCGGGAGCCAGACGAATGATCTCCGACTGAAAAACCAGGTTGAAAATCGTAATGGCCAACCCCCAGCAGATACACAGGGCGACAACCGGAAAGTGCCCGAAAGCCGAAAGGCGCAGCAACAGCAGGAAAAACGCAATACCCACGACGGCAAACCGCATGAAGGCGTAGGGACGTTTTTCATAATCGCGCGAAAACCATAAGCTTCCGACGATCCCCACCAATCCGAACGCCGTCAGCACCCAAGTTATCCAGTCGTTGTCCAGCCCGGCCACCTGTGCCAGGAACGGTTCGATGTAACTGTACCCCGTATAGTGGCCCGTTACCATGAGAACGGTAAGCACATAGAGGCCCACGAGAGCGGGGTTTCCCAGCAGAGAGGGCACCTTGCGCAGCGAAATGGTGTCGCGGCTCGGGACCCGGGGAAAGATCGCCGCCAGAAACAGCCAAACGGCCTGCGTTCAGCCTCGGGCTGGCAAAGAAGGAAACCGCAGCAATGAAGAAGAAGGTCGTCCGCCATCCCACGTAAAGTCCGATCACGCGACCCAGCGGCAGACCGACGATCATGGCAATCGACGTTCCCGTGATAATCAATCCCAATGCAGCCGATTGCGCTCCCTTCGGTGCGACGCGGACCGCCAGCGGCGAAACGATCGACCAGAACACCGCATGCGCACAAGCCACACCGATCCGCGAAGCCATCAGCATCGCATAGGAAGACGAAAGTCCTGACAACACGTGGCTCGCAATGAAAAGCCCCAGCACCCCGAGCATCAGCCGCCGGCACTCCATCCTCGCTACCGCGAGCATCAACGGCAGCGAAACCAGCGCCACGACCCAGGCATAGACCGTAATCAACAATCCGGCCCGGGCCTCGGTAATCCCGAAATCGGCCGCGATGTCGCTCAACAGGCCGATGGGAATAAACTCCGACGTATTGAACACGAAAGTACAACACATCAACACGATAACCGGCATCCACTCCCGCAGGGCGATACGGCTGCGGGTCCATCCGTTTCTCTTCAGCATAGTCAATTACTCAAAGCAGTCAATACTGAAAAATACCGGGTGTCGCCCGGGCAAAGCCCCGCCGCTCACGGATCCTGTCTGCGGGTTCGTCCCGGCCGCAGCAACAGACGGCCACAAACGCATATCGGATCGCTCCGGAGCAAAACTGCGCCACCCTGTTCGGACAGAATCCGATCCGCCCCCCGCAAAGGAGATTCAGGAACCGTCCGATGCGGACAGTACATCCGGCGCATACTTTTTCAGCGGGGCAAAAATAACCGATATTTTGCCGTTTTGTCCGTCCCATCCCGATTTTCTCGTCCGGCAGGTTCCGAAACTTCCGGGGTTCACCCGTTTCAAATCCGAAAAACGAGGGACGCATCCTTGCAGAATGCGTCCCTCCCCGAAACAGTTATCACTCCAAACTCAGAATCCCCACTCTTCGGGCACGGGGATCCGTGTCTTCACCTCTTCGGGAACCTCGGGGAAGAAGGTCATGCCCATCTTCTCCTCGATGAAGCTGACCGGCACCGCGATACGGCGCAATTCCGCGCGGGCGCTGGTTTCCGGACTGTCGGTGAAGGTCTCGATCCAGAAACCGACGGCCTGCAACTCATCGGCCGTACACTGCTGAATCCGTTTACCCGTGCTGCCCGACTTCGTACGCAACGCCATCTTGAACTGATGGGTCGGCATCGTACAGAGTTTCTGCGCCGGGTCCGGCTCGGCCTGATTGGAGTCCGAAGAGTCGTACTCCTGCCAGTAATCATGCTCGTAGTAACAGCCCGCCACCACGAAAAGCGTATCGGAAACGATGTTCATATTTTGCACGCCGTCGTCGGCTACAATATCGTTTTCGCTGTTCCGCGTCCCGGCAAAGAGCGCCTCGACATACCCCCAGACTGTTCCGAACGTACCGGCTTTGGCACTCGGCTGCGGAGCGATGTTGGTCGGATAGAACGTCTGCATGTTGATCTGCTGGTTCGCACCGCCGCGTTCGCTCGACATGCAGAGATGTCCCTTCCCCCAATATCCCGACCGCTGGAGATAAGCCATCGTATTGCTCGTCCAATACTGATAGGGATCCGAACCGGAGGGACCGTCCTTGCGGTAAATCTTCGACTGATACGCCACATCGAGCGACGGATCCGCCGTCCACGGATCGGGATCCGTACGTCCGAAGCCGCCCTCGCGGTAGCAGGCATGCATCGGATAGGCGACCCAAATCGGGTTATGGCGCCGCGTATCGTAACAATAGGAGTAATTCCGCAGGTTTTTCCGCGTATTGACGGTCTGCGTCCAATGCGTAAAGAAGGCATAATCGCCCGAAACGACAGCCTGGGACGAAGTCGGAGCGGTCCAATTGGACGGCAGCTCGGGGAACCGGTAGTCGCCGCCGTCCAAATCGACCGTCTGTCCGCCCGGCCCGGTCGTGAGCTTCAAGTCGTCGAAATTGACGCCGTAGCTCTGCGAACCTTGCGGCGTAAAGCGGATGAAGAGCCGCTGTACGGGAACAGCCAGGGTAAAATCGACGGAGATCTGTTCCCAGATATTATAAGCCCTCGATCCGGTATAATCGATCCGCTGCCAATAGGAGCCGTCGCCGCTCAACTCGATCAGACAGTCGGCCGCCGTGAACGAAGCGCCCAAAGAGAGGGTCAGATCGACCTGGTCGGGCGTAAGCGCGATGTCATTCACGATGAAATACGGACCGTTGTCGAACCAGATACGGACGTAGTTCGCACCCGAAGCTCCCGGATAGCGGCCCGACGATCCGAAATTATCGTTATTGATACGAGTCCGGGCGGAGGTATAGGTCACCCCTGCCGCCCCCGGACCGGTCGGATTCTGCCATGCGGCGCTCGCATCGGCCCATCCCGAAAAAGGCGTCTGATCGAAGTCGTCGTAATAAATCGTCTCCTCCGGAACGGGAATCTGGTTCTCGCATGTAATCTCGACCTGCCGCGTCACGGTCTGCTCGCCTTCGCCGGCGGTCACTGTAATTACGGATGTTTTACCCGCAGGAGCCGCCGTAACGGTAATCGCCCCGTCGTTCTCGCCCGATGCCGGAGAAAACACCAGCCCTTCGTCGCTCGCAACGGCGCTCCACACGGTATTCGACCGCACCTGAACGGTATTGGCCGAAGCGTCGTCGGGATCGAACGTCAGTTTCTCGGGAGCAAGTTCGAGGGTCGGCTCGAGCACGGCTTTTCCACGGGTTATCCGCACCGAATTACTCTTCAGTTGCGTACCGTTATTATAAGTATGGACCGCTTCGATTTCGATGCTGCTATCATCGGGCATCTGTTCGACCCGAAAAGAGCCGCTGCCCCGGCCGGACGATGCACTGAACTTACATCCGGCAGCCGACGGCTTCACCTGGAGCACCCAGGTCAGTCCGTCGGTCACAGTGACCGTGAACTCGTTTTTTGCAGGATCCTGCTCGTCGAAAACAAGACTCGACGGCGACAAAGCCAACTGATCCGCCGGAGGTGTTTCGTCCACCGAACCGCTGTCGCTGCACCCGCCGCAGCACACAGTCAGCAGAACAAACAGACAGGCAGCCCGAAAAGGCCGCAAAAAAGCAGTAAAATTGGAGGTCATAGGCAAAATAATTTGGTTGAATGAATTGATAGGATAAAAATAACGCCTTTTTAGCTTATCGTTTCTCGCATTCCATACATAATTCCTCGCAAAAAGTACATTATTGCCCGAAAAAAGAGTATCCCGCATCGTTTTTTCCCGGTATCAGCCCGTCCTGCAAGCCCCTGCAGATAACTTGCCGAAACGCCCCATCCTTTCCGCAGTTTCGCCGGGAAATCCGCCCCGGACAAAATAATCTTCGATCCACCGCAAATAAATTTGGCACTGCCCGGGGCTTTCACTATCTTTGTAGAAGATAGGAGGCGGCCCGGACAATTTCAGCCGACCGACGACCGCAGCGGACGCGCGGTACACTCGCGGACTTCGCCCCGCACGCAGACAGGAAGTCGAAAATTTTCGACGACCGGAAGCACAGCCTGCAAACGGTCTTTGCCGAACGTAGCGGACGAAGACAGAAGTTCGAAGTCAAGTTTGGCTTATCGCCCTCCTTTTCTTATCTTTGCAAACTCGAAATCAACACCCAAAAACATTCAATATGAGCATCGAACTCAGTGAACAGGAACAGTTACGACGCCAATCGCTCGCCGCACTGCGGGAACTCGGCATCGACCCCTATCCCGCCGCCCGCTACGAGGTGACGGCCACGGCACGCGAAATCGCCGAGAATTTCGATCCGGCGAAGAATAATTTCCAGGGCATCCGCATCGCCGGACGCATCATGTCGCGCCGCATCATGGGCAGCGCCTCCTTCTTCGAACTGCAGGACCACACGGGCCGCATCCAGGTCTATATCCGGCGCGACGACATCTGTCCCGAAGGAGATCCGACGCTTTACAACACGGTGTTCAAGAAGCTGCTCGACATCGGCGACATCGTCGGAGTCGAGGGTTTCGCATTCCGCACCAACACCGGCGAACTGTCGGTACACTGCCAGAAGCTGACCCTGCTCTCCAAATCGCTGCGGCCCCTGCCCGTCGTGAAAGAGAAGGACGGACAGACCTTCGACGCCTTCACCGACCCCGAAATCCGTTACCGCCAGCGCTACGTCGATCTGATCGTGAATCCCCACGTACGCGAGGTTTTCATCAAGCGTTCGAAGATCATCTCCACGATGCGCGAATATTTCAACCAGTTCGGGTACGTCGAAGTCGAAACCCCGATTCTGCAGCCTATTCCGGGCGGTGCGGCGGCACGTCCGTTCATTACCCACCACAACGCGCTCGACATCGACCAATACCTGCGCATCGCCAGCGAGCTGTACCTCAAGAAGCTGATCGTAGGAGGCTTCGACGGCGTGTATGAATTCGGCAAGAACTTCCGCAACGAAGGCATGGACCGCACGCACAACCCCGAATTTACCGTTATGGAGATTTACGTAGCCTACAAGGACTACCTCTGGATGATGGAGTTCACCGAACGGATGCTCGAAAAGGTCGCCCTGGCCCTGCACGGGACCACGACCGTGCAGATCGACGGCCGGGAGATTTCGTTCAAAGCCCCGTTCCGCCGCCTGACGATGACAGACGCCATCCGCGAAAAGACCGGCTACGACATCACGGGGCAGAGCGAAGAGCAGCTCCGCGAAGCCTGCAAACGCCTCGAAGTCGAGATCGACGACACCATGGGCAAGGGCAAGCTGATCGATGCCATCTTCGGCCAATACTGCGAGGAGGAGTTGATACAGCCCACCTTCATCATGGACTACCCATGCGAGATGTCCCCCCTGTGCAAGCGCCATCGGTCGAATCCCGACCTCACGGAGCGTTTCGAGCTCTTCGTCAACGGCAAGGAGCTCTGCAACGCCTACTCCGAGCTGAACGACCCGATCGACCAGTTGGAGCGCTTCCAGGAGCAGTTGCGCCTCTCGGAGAAGGGCGACGACGAGGCTATGTTCATCGATATGGACTTCGTCCGCGCCCTCGAATACGGTATGCCGACCTGTTCGGGTATGGGTATCGGTATCGACCGCCTGACGATGTTCATGACGGGCAACAGTTCGATCCAGGACGTGCTCTTCTTCCCGCAAATGCGCCCCGAAAAGAAGGCCGTAAACGATCCTGCCGAGAAATACACCGCCCTCGGTATTCCCGAAGAGTGGGTTCCCGTCATACAGAAAATGGGCTACCTGACAGCCGATTCGCTCAAAAAGCTCTCTCCGGGCAAGTTCTTCAACGACCTGTGCGGTTTTAACAAAAAGAACAAACTGGGGCTGAAGGCTCCTTCGATGGAAGAGGTTAAAAAATGGTGCGAACAGGAGTAAACTCCGGAAGGTAATGACATCGGGAAGAAACATCTGGCTCGCAGGCATCTGCGCCGCAAGCGTACTCGCTGCGGGACTCCGGCTCGGCGACATCGTACCTGGCTGGGTATTCCGCACACTTTGCACGTTGGCGCTGGGTACGATCTGGCTCCGCCTCGGGCAGCAGGTGTGGCATCGGTTGCGGCAACGGCAGCGCCCCTGGTTCCTCTTTTGGAACTATGCACTTCCCGTGCTGGTCGCCATCCCGACGCTGGCCAGCCTCTCCGACGACGTCGTTCCCGTGGACCAGCGATTTCTGGCCGCTGCTGCGACCGGAGCGGTTCTCGCCTGCATCTATCGTCTAATCTATCTTAAAAACAAAAATATGAGAAAGAAAATCGTTGCCGGCAACTGGAAGATGAATACACTTCCCGCCGAAGGCGTCGAATTGGCCGAAAACATCCGGGCCGACAGAAACCAGGTTTGTTCCTGCGTGAATTTCATCGTATGTCCGCCCTTCACCCACCTCGGCGGAGTCATCGAGGCACTTCGGGGTTCGGACATCGAAGTCGGCGCCCAGAACTGCGCGGCCGAAGACAAAGGCGCCTATACGGGCGAAGTATCTGCCGCGATGCTCGCAGCCTTGGGCTGCCGTTACGTCATCCTGGGTCACTCGGAACGCCGCCAGTACTACGGCGAAACCTCGGCGACGCTCAACAAAAAGATGGCGCAGGCATTCGCCAACGGTCTGCAACCGATCTACTGCGTGGGCGAGAACCTCGAGGAACGCGAAGCGGACCGCCACTTCGACGTAGTAAAGACACAGATCGAAGAGGTTATCTACAACCTCACGCCGGCCCAGTTCGCCCGAACCGTAATCGCCTACGAGCCCGTCTGGGCCATCGGCACGGGCAAGACCGCGACGGCAGAGCAGGCACAGGAAATCCACGCCTACATCCGCACGATCCTGCGCGAGAAATTCGGTGCGGCGGCCGATGAAACTCCTATCCTCTACGGAGGTTCCTGCAAACCGTCGAACGCCCCGGAACTCTTCGCCAAAGAGGACGTGGACGGCGGCCTGATCGGAGGAGCGGCGCTGAAGGCCGCCGATTTCCTGGCTATCGGCAAAGGTTTTCCGCAAAAATAATTTTGTGTCTTAAAGTATTGACAGACCGGATAATATCCGGTCTGTTTTTATTTTATCCGAAATCTCTCGCTGAAAAAAAATCAAAAAAAAGTTGCATTGTGAAAAAAACGCGTACATTTGCATCCAAAGAACAGTAGAAATGACAAGATTTTCGACGCAGAACTGGTGGTGGCACTCTTTGTTTAAGGTAAACAATGAGTCCATTGGTATTTGTATGAAATAAGCCGAGAAAATCCGATCCATACAGTCAAAAATATCAAAAGCGTTGTTTGCCGAGCAGACAACGCTTTTTTCGTAACTTCCACGCAACACTGAAAATTACAATCATAATAAAAACAAACGATTATGAAAACGAAAAAAATTATCCTACCCGAATCCCAGATGCCGACCCAATGGTATAACATCGTCAGCGACATGAAGAACCGACCGCTGCCGCCGCTGAACCCGGCGACCAAAGAGCCGGTGACGCTCGAACAGATGAGCGCCCTCTTCGCCGAGGAGCTGATGAAACAGGAGATGTCCACCGAACGCTACATCGACATTCCGGAAGAGGTGCAGGATCTATACAAGATCTACCGCTCTACCCCGCTGGTACGTGCCTACGGCCTGGAAAAGGCTCTCGACACCCCGGCCAAGATCTACTTTAAGAACGAGAGCGTATCGCCCGTCGGCTCGCACAAGACCAACACCGCGATTCCGCAGGCTTACTACAACTACAAGCAGGGAATCCGCCATCTGACCACCGAAACCGGAGCAGGACAGTGGGGAGCCGCGATGTCAATGGCTACGCAGCACTTCGGCATCGACCTGAAAGTCTTCATGGTCAAGGTGAGCTTCAACCAGAAACCCTACCGCAAGCTGATGATGAACACCTGGGGCGCAGACGTGTATGCCTCGCCGAGCGAAATTACAGCCGCCGGACGGGCCGCCCTTGCAAAGAACCCCAACGATTCGGGCAGTCTGGGCATGGCGATCTCCGAAGCCGTAGAAATGGCGCTGCAAAATCCTCAGGATACCCGTTACTGTTTGGGTTCTGTTTTGAACCACGTACTGTTGCACCAGACGATCATCGGCGAGGAGGCCGTGAAACAGATGGAGCTGTTCGGGGAGTACCCGGACGTGGTGATCGGTTGCTTCGGAGGAGGCAGCAACTTCGCCGGCATCAGCTTCTCGTTCCTGCGCGATAACCTGACCAAAGGTAAAAATACCCGCGTAATCGCCGTCGAACCCCAATCGTGTCCCAAGCTGACGCGCGGTGAGTTCCAGTACGACTTCGGCGACGTGGCAGGCTTCACTCCGCTGCTCCCGATGTATACGCTGGGACACAACTTCCACCCGTCGGACATTCACGCCGGAGGTCTGCGCTATCACGGAGCCGGTTCGATCGTGAGCCAACTGCTGAAAGACAAGGTCATCGAAGCCCAGTCCGTGCCGCAGACGGAAACTCTGGCCGCAGGCGTTCTCTTCGCCCGTACGGAAGGTATCATCCCGGCTCCGGAATCGGCTCACGCCATCGCACAGGCGATCCGCGAAGCGAAACGGGCGAAGGAGGAAGGCGTTTCCAAAACGATCCTCTTCAACCTCTCGGGGCACGGACAGATCGACCTATACGCATACGAGCAGTATTTCGCCGGAAAACTTCGGGATTATGAAATTTCGGACAACGAAATCCGCAGTACGCTCAACGAGCTGGACAAAATTATCTAACAGCGTAACTTTTTGTTACTAAATTTTAACGAAAGCTGCGGATGAAATATTTCATCCGCAGCTTTTTCATCCTCGATCTGTCCATTCATCCACAAAAAACTGAACAAAGAGCTTCCGCGCCCGCAAGTCTTCACCTCCTCCCGATGCGGTCCGCTATCCCTCTTTTATAGAAAATCGTCTGTCCAACCGGCTGTAACAAGCAATACGATACGTCTCATCGACAGTAACTCCTAAAACGAAACCCTCGCAACACCACGTAATGAAGGAGTAACCTGGAGTCGAGTCCTACCATTACCGATGCAGTGAACGCCGACAGAACCGGTATCACCTTTACCCCAGATTTACCCTCCGCCCGCCGAACGGTCCGTACAAGAATCGCATTGGCACCGACACGGTATAGATTATTAAATTCCCTTGCACAAAATTCCGTGCAAACCAGAATGACAACCGAATAAATGAAAAAACTATAGCGATTTCGATCGGGTTAAAGTTGTGAAACCGTTACGAACCAAAATAACGACAGTCCTGGGAATACCAAGCAACGGAATCAGTTTCAGCGGCCAAAAGCGCCATGCATCCGAAAAACAGATACGAACCGGGCGTGAAACGAAACCGGGAACAAGGAGCCATCACAACGAAAAAAAGATATGGAAAGGCGCGTCGAAATCGGCCTGAAAAGAGATCTATGCCGCTTCGATTTTTCCGAATGATCCGAAACGAAAAAATGAATTCAGGTCCGACGGCACCATAGAAAAAGGACGATGTCGAAACACCGTCCTTTTTCTTCCAACGTTATTCGGAATTACATCTTCTTGCCCACGTTGGTCTTCTTGGCAACCTTCGGAGCAGCGACTTTCTTCGCACCGGCCGCAGCCTTGGAAGCAGCCGGCTTC
>ENA-OPWC01002520-OPWC01002520.1-human-gut-metagenome-genome-assembly--contig:-NODE-2520-length-10074-cov-10.214393_pt1 | contig 10074 bp, 7 predicted proteins | sample MGYA00241504_ERZ502000 | MGnify/ENA primary metagenome ERZ502000 (study PRJEB25962, sample SAMEA2042005) | human gut metagenome | biome: human gut; feature: human-associated habitat; material: faeces...
TACTGGACCGGTATTCTGGTCGGTCGTTTTGCCGGATCGCTATACACCAAGATCTCTTCTCAAAATCAACTGATCTATTCATCTATCGGCTCGATTATTCTCCTGCTACTGGCCATGTTTTTCGCGAATCCCTGGATATTAGTGTTTACGGGACTTTGCCACTCCGTCATGTGGCCAGCGATCTATACCCTGGCCCTCGACAAACTCGGTATCTATACCGCCAAAGCTTCAGGAGCCTTAATGATCGGAGTAGTCGGCGGGGGAATTTTACCTTTATTGCAAGGAATCCTGGCAGATGCGTTGCATGGCGACTGGCGATGGACCTGGGGATTGATTCTTGCAGGAGAAATCTACATTTTATATTATGGACTCAGTGGGTATAAAGCCCAAAGTGCCACAGAGTCCAACCCAACACCCCATTCTGCCCCGCCCTCCAGGTATAAATAAAAAAGCAGTTGTCCCATCGGTTTGGGCATGACCTTACGATCCTCCATACCTCCCGGGGAACAACTGCAGCGCTATTAACCTAGTCATTCAATCACCGAAGTGTGAATCCCAGTACCAAATGAGCATCTTCCATTTTGGGATTACAAATCACCTGCGCATAGAGCGGCAGTGAAAAAGAAGAGCTCAATCGGATTTCTTTAGTTGCTTTTAAGGCAATATTGGTGATAGCGAATCCATCCGTCATATATCCCAGGCCGGCACTCATCGATTTATAAGGTACCAACCCTAAGGTCGCATTCAAAGCGATACCTTTCACAGAAAAAGGATAATTGAATTCGGCATAAGATGAATACTGCCGCTTACCATCGGCATTTTCATCGTCACCGGCAAATACCGTATACCAAGCCATACTCAAAGGAAACTTTTCACAAGGTAAAGCATAAGATACACCTGCTTCAAAATGATGGTCTGTATCCTTATTCCCATAATGGAAATAACGGTTATTTCCTTGTCCTCCCCACCAAAGATCGGCAATCTGAAAGGTAAATCCCCCCACAGAATAAGCGGCCGTCAAATCCAATTCTTTATGCCCCGCCTCAACATCAGCAAGACTCGTAGACCCCCAGGCCGTCAAAGAAAATCCACCGAGCCCCACTCCCAGAGTCGGCTGCACACAAGCCTGTGCCCCCTGATAAATACCACGCCATACATAAGAACTCACAAAATCTCCACTTACAGTAAATTGTACTCCTTTTTCTTCCTGAGCTTCAACACTCAACGCCATTATTCCGGCAACTGCGAATATCACAGCCTTCTTCAATAAATTTTTCATCGTTCAGTTTCTTTTATTCTAGTCACAAACATTTGTCTATTTATGCAGTCCGGAGACTGCTTATTTTCATTTACCGGTTTTCTGCTGTTTTCCGGGCTTCATCCAACGCTACATTCAATTTAAGTACATTTACCCGGTCTCCAGGACCAAAAAGCCCTAAAAAAGGACCTTTTACCTGTTCATCGACAATAGCTTTAACCTGCTCTTCAGATAATCCTCGGGCAGCAGCCACCCGTTTAATCTGTACATAGGCACCCATTTTAGAGATCTCGGGGTCAAGTCCGCTACCACTTGCCGTTACCATTTCCGCCGGTACTTCAGCACGTTGCAAATAGGGGTGTTTTACCAGAAAAGTATCGATGCGGGCTTCCACTTCGGTCAGATACTCAGGATTCGTAGGCCCTTTATTGCTACCGGCAGAACTAGAAGCATCATACCCATCACCGGCACAGGAAGGACGTCCCCAAAAATAAATATCCTCAGTAAAATTCTGACCGACATTCGCCGCACCAACGATTTTTCCATTCAAAGTTACGACATCCGCATTTCCTCCATTCGGTCCGGCCACCTTGGCAAACACCCAAAGTATGAATATATAGAACACGCTGAAAAAGACACAAAACGCCAGCGTCAGTTTTAAAGATTTCAATAAATTAGATTTCATAATTTCGACTTTTTACATAAATAAACTTATCAACATATCGATCAGTTTGATTCCGACAAACGGAGCAACAATTCCCCCCAATCCATAGATAAACAAATTCCGACGCAAAAGAGCAGAAGCTCCGATAGGTTTATAAGCCACTCCTTTCAATGCCAGCGGAATCAGAATCGGAATAATGATTGCATTGAAAATCACAGCCGATAAGATCGCGCTCTCCGGACTATGCAATCCCATAATATTCAATGCTCCCAGTGCAGGAATAGAAAGCATGAATAAAGCAGGAACAATGGCAAAATATTTTGCAACGTCATTGGCAATACTGAAAGTCGTCAGGGTTCCCCGGGTCATCAGCAACTGCTTACCGATTTCCACGATTTCGATCAATTTAGTCGGATCATTATCCAAATCCACCATATTACCGGCTTCTTTAGCTGCCTGCGTACCGCTGTTCATTGCAACCCCCACATCAGCCTGAGCCAATGCCGGCGCATCGTTGGTACCATCCCCCATCATAGCAACCAGTTTTCCTCCAGCCTGCTCTTTTTTGATATATTCCATTTTGTCTTCCGGTTTGGCTTCTGCAATAAAGTCATCCACTCCTGCTTTTTCTGCAATATATTTGGCAGTCAGAGGATTATCACCGGTCACCATCACCGTCTTCACTCCCATTTTCCTCAACCGTTCAAAACGTTCCTGAATACCCGGTTTGATAATATCCTGCAATTCGATCACTCCGATAACATTCTCATTCAGAGCAACTACCAGCGGAGTTCCTCCGTCATTCGAGATAGAAGTAATGATCTTTTCGCACTCTTTCGGGAAGGTATGTCCGGCATTTTCAACTATTTTCCGGATTGCATCGAATGCCCCTTTCCGGATCCGTGTACCGTTCATCATATCTACTCCCGAACATTTCGTCTCGGCGGTAAATTTGATCATCTTAGCTCCCACGGTATTCAAATCCCTCATACGGAAACCACGCTCACGTCCCAGTTCTACAATCGACTTCCCTTCCGGAGTTTCATCAGACAATGAAGACATCAGACAGGCCTCAATAAATTCTCTCTCGTCAATTCCGGCAACCGGATAAAAATTGGTTGCTTTCCGGTTACCAATCGTGATCGTTCCGGTTTTATCCAGTAATAAAGTATCGATATCACCGGCCGTTTCCACAGCTTTTCCGGATTTAGTGATCACATTGGCACGCAGTGCCCGATCCATTCCGGCAATACCGATTGCAGACAATAAACCACCAATGGTTGTCGGAATCAGACATACGAACAGAGACACAATGGCTGCAATAGAAATTGCCGTTGCAGAGTAATCACCGAAAGGAATCAAAGTAACACATACGATCACAAATACCAAAGTAAATGCAGCCAGCAAAATGGTCAGGGCGATTTCATTCGGAGTCTTTTGACGGGAAGCCCCCTCAACCAATGCAATCATTTTATCCAAGAACGATTCTCCCGGTTGGGTTGTCACTTTCACCAGAATCCGGTCAGAAAGCACTTTTGTTCCCCCAGTCACAGAACTTTTATCACCGCCTGCTTCACGAATCACCGGAGCAGACTCACCTGTAATCGCACTCTCATCAATAGAAGCCAGCCCTTCGATGATCTCTCCGTCTGAAGGGATCACATCACCCGCTACACATTCGAAGACATCTCCTTTTTTGAGTTGATTACTACTTATCACTTTTGTCGTACCATTGACGAGCAATTTAGCCGGCGTTTCTTCCCGGGTTTTCCGCAAACTATCGGCTTCAGCAATAGCTTCGGCAAAATTCGCAAACAACAAAGTAACAAACAAAACGATAAATATAGCAATATTATATCCTACCGATCCCTGAGTCGTATCACCGGTCACTGCAATCCCAACAATCACCAGCAGCATAACCCATGTTGCGACTTCTACCGTAAACATGATCGGATTTTTAATCATGGTCCGTGGATTCAATTTCACGAACGCCTGTTTCAAGCTTTCTATCACTAACTCCCTTGGAAATAAGGAAGCGGACTTATTATTTTTCATATCTTCTTTGACGTTTCTGATGTTTTATAAACTAAAGTATTCGGCGATCGGTCCCAATGACAAAGCCGGGAAGAATGACAGTGCAGCCACAATGAAAATAACGGCAAAAGTCATCACACCGAAAGTTACTGTATCTGTCTTCAGCGTACCGGCACTCTCCGGAACATATTTCTTTCCGGCCAACAGACCAGCAATGGCTACCTGACCTACGATAGGCAGGAAACGTCCTAAAATCAGCGTCCAGCCGGTAGTATAGTTCCAGAAGTAAGTATTGTCGCCCAATCCTTCGAAGCCAGAACCATTATTGGCCGCAGCCGAAGTATATTCATAAAGCTGCTCACTCAGTCCGTGGAAACTGGGATTATTCAACCAGCCGCCTTCACCTGCCACAAATTCAGGATAATGAGCGAACAAAAAGCAAGAAAGTGCCACACCGCCCAAGATGATAAGCGGATGAAGCAGTGCCACAATGGTAGCAATCTTCATTTCACGCGCCTCTACCTTCTTACCGAGAAATTCCGGAGTACGTCCCACCATCAGTCCACTGATGAATACGGCGATAATGATGAATGTATAATAGTTCATGAAACCTACACCCACACCTCCAAACCACGTATTAATCTGCATGTTCAGCATTTCCATCATACCGGAAAGAGGCATCGTTGAATCATGCATACCATTCACAGAGCCATTGGAAGTAACTGTAGTCACAATACTCCAAAGAGCAGTAGCAGCAGACCCTAAACGGACTTCTTTACCTTCCATTGCTCCATTGTCTTGAGCAATTCCCATCTCATCAATGCGCGGATTACCTCCCATCTCCTGCGAAACATTGATGCAAACACCGACAAGAAAAGCAAAAAGCATTACGCTATAGATAGAGTAAGCCATCTTCTTACGTTTGATGTAAAAGCCGAGTGCAATCACCATAGACATTGGTATAATTAGGATAGACCAACATTCTGCAATATCTGTCAAGTAAGTAGGATTTTCCAACGGATGTGAAGAGTTACATCCAAAGTAACCGCCACCGTTCGTACCCAATTGCTTGATAGGAACAATCGCTGCCGTAGGACCTTGTGAAACCAACTGGGTTTGTCCTTCCATCGTCTGAACTTCCAGCTTACCATCAAATCCCATCGGAGTACCTTGTAGAATGAGGATGAAGCCCACAATCAACGAAAGCGGTAATAATACACGGGTACAGCTCAAAACCAAGAACTTCCAGAAGTTACCGATAGTCTTCGTCGATTTAGCAGCCATACCCTTCATGATACCTGCCATAGCTGCCATACCGGTAGCGGCGGTAATGAATTGGAACAACATAATGACGAACAACTGTGTAAAATATGTCAGTCCGCTTTCACCGGAATAATGCTGCAAATTACAGTTCACCATAAAACTGATACATGTATTGAATGCCAGGTCCGGTGTCTGGTTAGCGTTTCCATCCGGATTTAACGGCAACCACTGCTGTGTACAGAGTAGCACCATGCCCCATACAAACCAAAAGGCATTCAGAATCAGCAGGGCTTTCAAGAACTGTTTCCAGTTCATCTCTTCCTCCGGATTGACTCCGGCCACTTTATAAATCAATCTCTCGACCGGCTTCATGAAATCCGACCATGTCTTTTCGCCTTTGTAAACCTTGGCAATATACTTTCCCAGAGGATAGGATATCACAATCAGCAGAACAATCTGCAAGGCTACACCTAAAATTTCAGTGTTCATTTCTCCACTCTCCATTCATTAAAACTTTTCGGGTCTTATCAGCACATAAGTCAGATACCCGAACATTACAATACCTAATACAAATAAAGCTGTGTACATAATTCTCTCTTTTAAATCTTCTCAAACCAATCTACGCATTTCCAGAAAAGCCAAAAGGCGAACAAACCGCTCAATAGGCAAAAAATAAATGATACTGTTATTCCCATGTTTTTACCTTTTAAAATGTTACTACATATTTTTGTCTGCCAGGAATGTGCCAAATATGTGCCAAAAAGAGCGCATATACCATACACCATTAATTATCAACAAAATACATACTAAACAAGTATAAAAAGAAACAGGTTGCACCCTTTCAAAATGAAAAGGTGCAACCTGTTTTGATATGTTTTAGCCCATAGGCACTTTCTGCTTCTAAGCCTGTTTCAAGAATAATCTTGCCACGGTCCTATATCGAAGGTACCTCAGTCGTATACTGAGCCCCCTATTATAGATCTGAGATCTTGTATTCCTCAATCTTCCGATACAACGTCGTCAAACCTATTTTCAATAACCGGGCTGCTTCTGTCTTATTCCCCTTTGTATACTCCAGTACACGGGCAATGTGCCGGCGTTCCATAGCTGAAAGTTCAAAACTGCCGGGACTTGAATCATTGGAGTGTTCATAATGGGCATTCTGAATATCAAACGGCAAATCAGCAATGTCCAGATATCCGCTCTCGCAAACAATCATACTGCGTTCTATCACGTTACGTAATTCACGAATATTTCCCTTCCACGGTTGGGAGTCCAATGCTTCAAGAAATGCGGGAGCTATTTCAACCACCGGACGCGCCAGCTGTTCCGCAAAACTCTTTATAAAAGCCTTCGCCAACAGCCGGATATCACCTGCACGTTCGCGCAATGGCGGCAGATGTATCTGAAATACGCTTAATCTATAAAACAAATCCTCGCGGAAACGTCCGGCAACAATCTCCTGGGACAAGTTGCGGTTCGTAGCGGCAATGATGCGGACATTGACACGGGTAGGTTTCGTATCACCTATCTTAATATACTCACCGGTTTCAAGAATACGCAGCAACTTGGCTTGCAGTTCAAACGCCATCTCACCGATTTCATCCAAAAAAATAGTCCCATTATTCGCTTCCTCGAACAGTCCCTTCTTATCCTTCAATGCGCCGGTAAACGAACCGGCTTTATGACCGAACATTTCACTTTCCAGCAACTCCTTGCTGAACGAAGAACAGTTAACCGCTACAAAATTCTGCCGTGCACGCTTACTACTGTAATGGATGGCCTGGGCAAATACCTCCTTACCCGTGCCCGTTTCTCCAGTCAACAGAACAGGAACATCAGTCCCTGACACCTTCTGAGCTAATGAAACAGCATCCTTCAGGACTTTGGATTCTCCCAGGATAGAATCAAAAGAGTACGTCTGTCCCACCTTCTTCTCCAGTTTTTCCAACCGCACATTCATACGCGCTTTCTCTACAGCACGGCTTATCAGAGGAATAATCTTGTTATTATCGTCTCCCTTGGTGATGTAGTCGAAAGCACCGTTCTTGATGGCCTGCACCCCATCGGGAATATTGCCGTGCGCTGTCAGCAGAATAACTTCCACATTGGGTGCCGCCTTCTTGATAGCCAACACCAGGTCTACCCCATTTCCATCGGGCAGAAACACATCACACAAAACTACATCGGGATTTTGGAGTTCCAGTTGCTTCAGGGCAGCCCTGCAATCACCAGCCTGACAGACGTCATATCCCTCCAACTCCATCATCCGTGTCAGAAGGGTACGGATTTGTACCTCATCATCAATGATTAGAATCTTACTCATATCTATTCGATAAGTTTTTAAACTGATAACGGTAAAAAACAGGGTGTGCAAATATAAGCTTTTCCCAAATACCAACGGCATATCTTTTGAACTTTTATAGGTGAAGGGGCAAGAGCCTGCCACCAACCGGGATATGAATATCCCACCACAGCAATGCCACAGCGGCATTATGCAGGCCTAGTCCCAGTGAAAGCCCCTCATGCCTCCCCCTTCCATTTTGGAAAGAGGCCACCTGAAATGAAAAGCCGGAAGGAAGAACATCCGGATGAATGCAATTATGAAACTGTTAAAAAAGAAACAAGAAATGAAAGTTTGTAAATTCGGCGGAACTTCCGTCGGCACCGTAGAGAGAATGAAACATGTAGCAACACTCATTAAAGATGCAACACCCAAGATTGTGGTACTGTCTGCCACTGCAGGCACCACCAACCATCTGGAGGAGATTGCCGCCAACTTGTTCAACCGTGAAATAGAACAAGCTCACGACCGTATCACCCGGCTGGAATTCCAATTCATCGAATTTGCCAATGGGTTGCTGACCGACGAGAAACAGAAACGGGAAGCAATAGATTATATCCTCGACCGCTTCCAGCAACTTTGGAAATTTACCAAAGATTCCTTCACCTCTGTCGAAGAGAAGGAAGTGCTGGCACAAGGCGAACTTATCAGTACCGCCCTAATGCACTTCTACCTGCGCGAGCTGAAAGTTCCCAATGTACTGCTTTGTGCATTCGACTTCATGCGTATCGGCCCCGACAACGAACCCGACTTGGAATATATAGAACAGAAACTCCGAGAACAGCTTGCCTGCCATCCCGGCATCAATCTCTTCATCACTCAGGGTTTCATCTGCAAGAATGCCTATAACGAAACAGATAACCTGAAACGCGGCGGCAGTGATTACACTGCTTCCCTCATTGGCACCGCCCTCCAAGCAGACGAGATACAAATATGGACGGACATAGATGGCATGCACAACAATGATCTGCGCGAGGTGTCAGGTACCCGCCCCGTGAAACGCCTCAGCTTCAACGAAGCCGAACAACTGGCCTTCTATGGTGCCAAGATACTGCATCCCTTCTGTATCGCCCCGGCACGCCTAAGGAATATTCCCGTCCGGTTGCTTAACTCTATGGAACCGTCGGCAGAAGGCACGCTAATTTCCAACCTGCAGGACGACAATATCATCAAGGCCATAGCCGCCAAGGACCACATCATATACATAAAGTTCGAATCGAACCATAATCTGTGTCCCTATCTGTTCATCAGCAAGATTTTCGACATTTTTGCCAAGTACCGTACCCCCCTCTGCCTGCTGGTATCTTCCAATCTGGACGTATCTGTGGCTATAGACGACTGCACTCGTTTATCGAACATCATCTCCGAACTACGCCAATATGCCCATGTATTGGTAGAAGACCGCATGACCATCGTCTCCGTGGTGGGCAACATGCAATGGGAATATGCCGGGTTTGAGGCAAAGATTATGGAGGCGCTAAAGGACATCCCCCTACGGATGATTTCATATGGCAGCAGCAATAATGATGTGGCATTCGTCATTAAGAATACAGACAAAAAAAGGGCTTTACAAGCCCTAAATGATAAGTTATTCCAACCGGAATATGCAGAACGGAACTAAAAGAAATGGTTCCGTATCTCCTTCGCGATGTAACGGCCCATCAGCTCCTGCCCCGGTTTGTCGGGATGCAACCCGTCGCGCAGATAGCGCCCGCTACCGGAAGGCTGCTCAAACTTTTCGGTGATACCACAATTGGAGTAACAGTCTATCAGCTGCACGGAAAGCGCCCGGCACAACTCACGCAAGATGGCAATCTTCTGCAGATTCAGTGCATTGTGTTCGGGGTTGCCGGTCTGAATCGGCGTGCACACGAATACGCGGCATTGGGGATAATGCTCCAGAATGGTCTGAATGGACCAACGGGCACCGCCCGCCATGGTGTTGACATCTACTTCATCGAGCGTCTTCCCTTTAAGGGCCTCTTCGGCACTACCCAAGTTACGGTCATTCGTTCCCATAGAGAACACAAAGACATCGGGCGCAGGGTAAGCGCCACTTTCCACTTCGGCTATGAACTTCTGGATATGCACCTTTGACACGTTGTTGTGCCGCATCTGTAACTCATGCTTATCCTCCGTAACCTGCCAACCGCCGGAGATGCCGGCAAAAGCTTCGCTGCCATAATCCTGAGTATCGGGATGGCATGCCCATGTGGCAGAACCGACCGCCACGTTGTGATGTGTAGCGAATCCGAGTTTATCCACTACAGTCTTAGACCATTGTTCGCCTGCGGTAATGCTGTTTCCATCGCACCCGAAGTTCAGCTTGCTGAAGTCCGGATAAAGAGATTGCGCATGCAGCGCAATCCCCATCCAGACAAGAATCCCCAAAACCATCAATCTATTCATCTTCTTATGATAGAAAACCTATGAAAAACGTTCAATAATTTCCATGCACATACGTCCGTTGTGATACGGACATTTCCAGAATCCCGCCTTGTCATCATCGGT
>ENA-OPWC01002523-OPWC01002523.1-human-gut-metagenome-genome-assembly--contig:-NODE-2523-length-10061-cov-2.641215_pt1 | contig 10061 bp, 8 predicted proteins | sample MGYA00241504_ERZ502000 | MGnify/ENA primary metagenome ERZ502000 (study PRJEB25962, sample SAMEA2042005) | human gut metagenome | biome: human gut; feature: human-associated habitat; material: faeces...
GGATTCGCCGGATTCAAATGCGATCAGGGAACCCATCTTACGATACTGGATATCTCCCTTGTAAGGGCCGTAGTCGTCGAATACGGTGTTCAGAATACCGTTACCCTTGGTATCGGTCATGAACTCACCGCGGTAACCAATCAGTCCTCTTGCGGGGATGGAGAACTCCAGACGGGTGTAAGTGCCGCCGGAAATGGAACCCATGTTACGAAGTTCACCTTTTCTCTGACCAAGCTTCTCAATAACAGCACCGGCAAATTCATTGGGAACATCGATGTAAGCCAGCTCCATAGGTTCTAACTTCTTGCCGCTCTCATCGGTATGATACAGAACCTCAGCCTTACTTACTGCAAACTCAAAACCTTCACGACGCATATTCTCGATCAGGACGGACAGATGCAGCTCACCACGGCCGGATACCTTGAAACGGTCGGCGGACTCGGTCTCTTCCACACGTAAGGAAACATCGGTATTCAACTCACGGAACAGTCTGTCACGCAGGTGACGGCTGGTAACGAATTTACCTTCCTGACCGGCCAGAGGAGAATCGTTTACCATGAACTGCATGGCAATGGTAGGCTCACTGATCTTCTGGAAAGGAATGGGAACCACATTTTCGGGAGAGCAGAGGGTGTCACCGATGTGGATCTCACTGATGCCGGAGATCGCAACGATGGAACCGATGCCAGCTTCTTTGACTTCTACTTTATTCAGACCGTCGAACTCGTACAGCTTGCTGACCTTGGTCTTGATGATCTTGTCGGGATCGTGGTGGTTACAGATGACCACATCCTGGTTTACACGGATGGTACCGTTGTCTACTTTACCGACACCGATACGTCCTACATATTCATTATAATCAATGGTACTGATCAGTACCTGGGTAGCCGCATCCGGATCTCCTTCGGGAGCGGGGATGTAGTTTAAAATGGTCTCAAACAGAGGTTCCATATCAGTACCCATTTCGTCAGCATCCAGAGAGGCAATACCGGCCTTTGCGGAAGCATATACGAAAGGACAATCCAGCTGAGAATCATCCGCATCCAGCTCTAAAAACAGTTCCAGTACCTCGTCTACGACCTCATCGGGTCTTGCTTCGGGACGGTCGATCTTATTGATACATACGATAACGGGAAGCTTTAATTCCAGGGCCTTACGGAGTACGAATTTAGTCTGGGGCATAGCACCTTCGAAAGCATCCACTACCAGAATAACACCGTTTACCATTTTCAGGACACGTTCTACCTCGCCGCCGAAGTCAGCATGACCCGGGGTGTCGATGATGTTGATCTTGGTACCCTTATACATAACGGCAGTGTTCTTGGACAGAATGGTGATACCGCGCTCGCGCTCGATATCGTTGGAGTCCATGACACGCTCAGCAACTTCCTGATTTTCACGGAACACACCGCTTTGTTTTAACAGCTCATCCACCAGAGTGGTTTTTCCGTGGTCTACGTGAGCAATGATTGCAACGTTTCTGACATCTTCTCTTTTTTGTCTCATAAAAATCCTTGCCTTTCTAAAAATGCATGCAACTGATTCAATCTTTTTTCAAACTGTTTCAGTATAGCACTTATCATTTCGTGGTGCAAGAAAAAACCGTGGAAAATCAACGTTTTTGGTGGTTTTCCATATGAAAAAGTATGGAAAAGAAATCCCTTTTGTGCGTAATTTGCCCTTTTGTGCGATGAGTTTTAGTACTCAAACAGCAGATTTTAGAGTATAAATAGTAGTGCAATACATAAAGATTGTTGTAGAAGAGTCAGAAGATGTAGAAGGGAGAACAAAAATGACAGATAAGGTTATTGAAAACAATCAGGTAACGGTGATGGGGGAAGTGGTAAGCAATTTTTCCTACAGCCATGAGATCTATGGGGAAGGATTCTACATGGTGGACATCAAATGTACGAGACTGAGCGACAGTTTTGACATTATACCGGTGATGGTCTCAGAAAGATTACTGGACGTGACAGCCAGCTATGTCGGAATGCTTTTGTGTGTGAACGGACAGTTTCGTTCCTACAATCGTCATGAGGAGCGCAAGAACAGACTGGTGTTGTCTGTGTTTGCCAGAGAAGTAAAATTTATTGAAGAAATGGAAGAAAGTTCGAAGACGAACCAGATTTATCTGGATGGATATATATGTAAGGAACCGGTGTATCGTAAGACACCGTTGGGAAGAGAAATAGCGGATCTGCTGCTGGCGGTAAACCGTCCGTACGGAAAATCCGATTATATTCCCTGTATCTGTTGGGGACGTAACGCCCGTTATGCGGAGCATTTCAAGGTAGGAGAGCGCTGTGCGATCTGGGGACGGATCCAGAGCCGTGAATATATGAAAAAACTGGATGAAGAGCATGTGGAGAAAAGAGTAGCTTTCGAGGTATCCGTCAGCAAACTGGAACTTCTGGAGGAGGCGCAGGTGCAGGAATCCATCGTCTAACGACAAAAGATTGCAAAAAGTGACAATATATGGTATAAAAGAATGCATAGATATTAGTAACTGTGTACAGCTAGGGAGCGTCAGATACGCAGATAGACCATGAGGTGTGGAATGGCAGAAGGATGCATCTATATTTATACCGGCGATGGCAGAGGCAAATCACCGGCAGCGATTGGAAGAGCGGTACAGGCAGCGGTAGAAGGCAAGAGGGTCGTTATTATTCAGTTCCTGAAGGGAAAGGGGCTGGGGGATTCCGATTTTTTACGCAGAATGGAGCCGGAGATCAAGCTGTTCCGTTTCGAGAAATCGGACGGTAATTTCGTGGAATTACCGGAGGAAAAGAAGCAGGAGGAGATCCAGAACATCCGTAACGGGATCGGCTTTGCCAAGAAAGTACTGACGACTGGAGAATGCGATCTGCTGATCCTGGACGAAGTGCTGGGACTGGTGGAGAAGGATATTATTACGGAAGATGACCTGAAGGCATTACTGGAATGCCGGGGAGATACGGATGTGATTCTGACGGGAATCACCCTGAACGATGAGATCTGTGTTCTGGCGGATGAAGTGTCCAAGATTGAAACGGTAAAATTCAAGGTCTGGGATTGACAGCCACATGGGTTGATGCTATCATAAAACTATATTTAAGAAGATAGAGGTTGCGTTTTTCAAGAGTATTTTTTCGGAGGTAACAGGTACCGATGAGGGAAGAAGAAAGGGGAACACGCCGAAAGATAAGGTATCCTGTATATGTTATCTTGGGCATACGTTTAAGAAGCGTATGACTGTCATCTCGTGAGCAGATGGGGCGCTATCAAATAAGCTTGGATAATCAGCGCCGGCGCCATTGTGCGCTGGCGTTTTGCAAATGGAGGAAGCATATGGCTATTTTTAAAGGAGCAGGCGTGGCAATCGTCACACCCATGAACGAGGACGGATCTGTCAATTATGAGAAATTCGGTGAACTGATCGAATTCCAGATCGCAAACGGCACAGATGCTATTATCGTATGCGGTACCACAGGTGAGTCATCTACCCTGACCCATGAGGAGCATCTGGATACTATCAAATACTGTGTGGACAAAGTTGCAAAGAGAATCCCTGTAGTAGCAGGTACCGGTTCCAATTGTACCGAGACTGCAGTATGCCTGTCTCAGGAAGCGGAGAAATACGGCGTGGACGGCATTCTGCTGGTAAGTCCCTACTATAATAAAGCAACCCAGAAGGGACTGTATCGTCATTTCAAGACCGTTGCGGATTCTGTGAAGGTTCCCGCTATTCTGTATAACGTACCCAGCCGTACCGGCTGCAATATTCTGCCGGAGACCGTAGTGAAGCTGTGTAAGGACGTGGAGAACATCGTAGGTGTCAAGGAAGCCAGCGGCAACATCAGCCAGATCGCTCACCTGGCAGCCATCGGACAGGGCGTTGTGGATATTTATTCCGGTAATGACGACCAGATCGTACCCATTCTGGCCCTGGGCGGAGTCGGAGTTATCTCCGTACTTTCCAATGTAGCACCTACACAGACCCACGAGATCTGCCAGAAGTTCTTTGACGGAGATGTGGCAGGCAGCCGTCAGATGCAGTTAGATGCCATGGATCTGTGTAACGCACTGTTCTGTGAAGTGAACCCGATCCCTGTGAAGACCGCACTGAACATGATGGGAATGGGAGCCGGTGCGTTCCGTATGCCTCTGTGTGAAATGGAAGAGGCCAATGCCAAGAGGCTTGAAAAAGCCCTGAAGGATTATGGTGTCCTGTAGGCTGGAAAATAGAGAGCAAGAGTGGAAGAATCCCGCCTGTGAAATTTTTATCATGGGCGGGATCTTTTTTCAAAAAGTAACGATTCATAGTGCGCTTTTGCAAATGAATATGAGGGCTGCTGGATCGTTATTACAAAAATCATGATAGATGGGAGAAAAGAAAAATGGTAAAAATAATCATGCATGGATGTAACGGTAAAATGGGACAGGTGATCAGCGGACTGATCGCAGCGGACCCCGATATGGAACTGGTGGCGGGAATCGATGCCAGAGATGATGGACACAATCCCTACCCTGTATTCACAGATATTTACAAATGTGATGTGGCTGCAGATGCAATCATTGATTTCTCCGCAGCCGTGGCAGTAGACAAGCTGTTGGATTACTGCGTGGAGAAAAAGCTTCCCTGCGTGCTGTGTACCACTGGTCTGTCCGAGGCACAGCTGGCGAAAGTAGACGAAGCAGCGAAAAAGGTGGCCATCTTAAAATCCGCCAATATGTCCTTAGGTATCAACCTGATGTTAAAGCTTTTGAAAGAAGCTGCCGGAGTGCTGGCCAACGCAGGCTTCGATATGGAGATTGTGGAGAAGCACCACAATCTGAAGGTAGACGCTCCCAGCGGCACCGCACTGGCACTGGCAGATTCCATCAACGAGGAATTTAACGGTGAGTATGAATATGTCTATGACCGCAGCAACCGCAGAGAGCAGAGACCGAAGAAAGAAATTGGCATCAGCTCTGTCAGAGGCGGCACCATCGTCGGTGACCATGATGTGATCTTCGCCGGGGCAGACGAAGTTGTAACCTTCTCCCACACCGCCTACTCCAAAGCTGTCTTCGGTAAAGGCGCCGTACAGGCAGCCAAGTTCCTGGCAGGCAAGCCCGCCGGCATGTACAACATGTCTGATGTTATCAATGCAGCGATGTAATTACCTGGTAAAGTCATGAACTGACGAAGTGGATGGATGCCATGGCGATGATGTTTGTCGTAGAGTGTTGACATTTTCTTGAAAAGTGTTGAAGAACAGGGTGGAGCAAACACGATGTTTGCGACAGCCGATCCGCACTACGGATGGTGCGTGTAGGCGTGCCCGTGTTAAGTAGAACAAATGAATCACTTTTCCTAGAAAATTCACACTCGGAGACCTTACACCGAGGCATGGTATCCGTTCGCTTCGTGAAGTAACGTAGAAAGGTTGAATTTCATGAACGAAATGGAACAGAAGGTTCTAAAGACCCTCTCACACCAATACAAAAATATAGCGGCGGCCTCCACAGAGATCATCAACCTCCAGTCCATCCTGAACCTCCCCAAAGGTACGGAACATTTCCTGACGGATATCCACGGAGAATACGAACAGTTCAACCATGTCCTGAAAAACGGTTCCGGTTCCGTACGCCGCAAGATCGACGAGGAATTCGGCAACACCATCAGCAACAAGGACAAAAAAAGCCTGGCAACCCTGATCTATTATCCAGAGAGCAAACTGGAGATCGTGGAAAGAGAAGAGGACAATCTGGAGGACTGGTACAAAATATCCCTTCATCGTCTGGTACAGGTCATCAAACGTGTCTCTTCCAAATACACCCGCTCCAAAGTCAGAAAGGCATTGCCGAAGGATTTCGCCTATGTCATCGAAGAACTGATCACGGAGAAGGAAGAAATCCAGGACAAAGAGGCATACTATAATGAGATCATCCATACTATCATCCGCATCGGCAGAGCGCCGCAGTTTATTATTGCGTTAAGCCACCTGATCCAGCAGCTGGTCATCGATCATCTGCATATCGTCGGTGATATTTACGACAGAGGTCCCGGCCCTCATATTATTATGGATACTTTGTGCGAATACCATTCCGTGGATGTCCAGTGGGGCAACCATGACATGGTGTGGATGGGCGCGGCGGCCGGAAGTCTGGCCTGTATCGCCAATGTGGTCAGAATGTCTGCCAGATACGGTAATCTCGCCACTCTGGAGGATGGCTACGGCATCAACCTGCTGCCTCTGGCTACATTTGCACTGGAAACTTATGAGAATACCAACTGCGATGCCTTTACCATCAAGTTCAATACCGATTACAATACCAAGGATCTCGGGCTGGACACCAAGATGCATAAAGCAATTGCTATCTTGCAGTTCAAGCTGGAAGGACAGCTGATCATGAGACACCCGGAGTTCCATATGGAAGACCGGATGCTGCTGCATCGGATCGATTTCGAGAAAAAGACGATCTGTGTGGACGGCAAAGAATATCCCATGAAAGACGTGGATTTCCCTACGGTGGATCCTGTACATCCTTACGAACTCACGGAGGAAGAGAGCAAGGTCATGCTGCGCCTGCAGCAGGTGTTCATGCGCTGTGAGAAACTGCAGCGCCATGTAAAATTTCTGTTTTCCAAGGGCGGCATGTACAAGATTTACAACGGCAATCTGTTGTATCACGGCTGTGTCCCCTTGAATCCGGACGGCAGTTTCATGCAGGTGGAGATCTGCGGAAAAGAGTATTGCGGAAAAGCACTGTACGACATTCTGGAATATTACGCCAGAAGAGGTTATTATGCCAAAGAAGCCAAAGAGCGCGCTCTGGGACAGGATATGATCTGGTACATCTGGGCTGGCCCCGGTTCCCCGGTGTTCGGCAAGGCAAAAATGGCTACCTTTGAGCGGTATTTCCTGAAGGATAAGGAGACTCATATAGAAGAGAAAAACAGTTACTATAAGCTGTTGGAAAATGAGGAAGTCATCGGCAGAATCTTAGAGGAATTCGGTCTGGACAAGGCCGATGCCCATATCGTCAATGGTCATGTGCCCGTGGAACAGATCCATGGGGAATCACCCATCAAATGCGGCGGTAAGCTGCTGATCATCGACGGTGGCTTTTCCAAAGCATATCAGAAAAAGACGGGAATTGCGGGATATACGCTGGTATGTAATTCCAGAGGAATGCGTCTGGTAGCCCATGAACCTTTTGAATCTACGGAAGCGGCGATCATCAAGGAATCGGATATTTTCTCGGATTCCGTGGTGGTGGAGAATTTCCCCCGCAGAAAACTGGTGGCCGATACCGATACCGGCAAGGAGATCCAGGAGAATATCTTCTATCTGGAAGAACTCCTGGAGGCTTACCGGGAAGGTACGATCATGGAAGAGGTATAACTTATCTCTGGCCGGCTCCGGTGGTGGCAGTGGTAGAATTGTTGTTACCTGCAGTATCATTACCGTTGCCTACCAGGTCGTTGGTGATATCGGAGACACCGTTTGCGGCATCGTCCACGATATTGCCTACGGTATCACCGGCTTCTCCGATGGCATTGCCTGCATTATCCAGCATGGAATCATTTTCTCCTACGGTGTTACCGTTGCCGTTCATGTCACCCATAGTGCTGTCGGTAGCGGCAGTTCCGGTCTCTGTGGTCTGCGCCTCTGTGCTCCCCTGAGCAGCAGGAGAGGTGGACGGAGAAGGAGAGGCAGCCATGCTGCCGGAGTTATTGTTGTTCTTGTTGGTGCCACAGGCGGTCGCCATACACAGGTAGACTGTGATGATGCCCAGAACCAGTAATTTTTTCCCGATGTGGGATGTTACGTTATTTGTCTTATTTTTCATAATGTCCTCCATTTCAAGATGCCCGTCAGGGATATTCAGTCCGAACCAAAGGTGGTCGGCTTGAGGGTAGTATGTGCGGATTTTAGAAAATAATTCAAAAAAATAAAAATCATTTGGAAGAAAACGAGGAAAAAGATGGAATTTCGCCCCTGTATTGATATTCATAACGGAAAAGTAAAACAGATTGTCGGTGGAAGCTTAAAAGATCTCGGTGATCGGGCGCAGGAGAACTTTGTCTCAGAACAGGACGCTGCCTTTTATGCAAAACTGTATCAGAAAAACAGTTTAAAAGGCGGACATATTATTTTATTGAATGCCTCGGACAGCCCTTATTATGAGGCAACGAAGGAACAGGCATTGTCGGCCCTGCGTGTATATCCGGGAGGATTGCAGGTCGGAGGAGGCATTACGGCGGAGAATGCGGCAGAGTATCTGGCAGCAGGGGCCTCCCATGTGATCGTGACGTCCTATGTGTTCAGGGAGGGACGGATCGACTATGACAGACTGGACAAACTGGTCCAGTCCATCGGAAAAGAGCACCTTGTGCTGGATGTAAGCTGCAAGCGTGCGGGAGAGCAGTATCTGGTAGTGACTGACCGCTGGCAGAAGCTGACAGAAGAAGCAGTGGATGAGGCACTACTTAAAAAATTATCTGTCTATTGTGATGAATTCCTGATCCATGCCGTGGATGTGGAAGGCAAGGCCCGGGGAATGGAACAGGAACTGGTAAAGTTTATTGGAAATTATACCGGAAATCCAATCACCTATGCGGGTGGTGTTCACTCCATGGAAGATCTGTATTTGTTAAAAAAACTGGGGCAGAACCGGATGAATGTGACCATCGGGAGTGCACTGGATCTCTTCGGCGGCAGCATGAAATGGGAAGATGTACTGACAGTGTGCAGAGAAAAATAGAAAGATCCGCAGGAACTATCATGTGATAGCGCCTGCGGATCTTATTTTTCGTTTATGATTAAAGTTTGGTTACGTTAACAGCCTGAGGTCCCTTTTCTCCATCTACGATATCAAAAGAAACGGCTGCGCCCTCTTCCAGGGTCTTGTAACCGTCCATGTTCAGACCGCTGTAGTGTACGAATACATCCTTGCCGGATTCATCGGAGATGAAACCATAACCCTTCTGATTGTTGAACCACTTAACTGTACCTTGCTTCATGAAAAAATCCTCCTAAAAAATAAAAAAAGTTACATAGCACAAATGCTATAGTCTAAAGTTACCACACTTTTAATAAAAAGTCAATAAAATCTTTTTTTCAAAATGTAAAAAGTTCTTTCAATTTGCAACTATATTTTACATTTTTTTTCACATTATTTGTAAAAAATAATGATTTTGTAAAAAGTGGTTTATAGATTTGTTATAAATTATATGTTTAATGTAACCTCAAGATGGCAAACATTGATTTCGGCTGATGTAAATACTCCACCAAATTCTCCGTCTAAAGTCCATTTTATTCCGTTATTGTCAAGGCTTTCAAAAACAAAGTTTCTGGATTTGAAATGATACATCATAGGATTATCTAACTTTTTCTCGGCAAGGGCGGTTATAATTGTAGATAAATTTGCTATATTAGACGGCTTTTTAATAAGCACTACTTCAAATAAACCATCTTGTATATCGTTTTTAAACAAGTTTTTAATACCGGCAACAGTATTGGAGTTAGAAATAATTCCTAGTATAAATTCATCTTCTATAATGCCATCTTCATAGGAAATACGGAGATTATAGGATTCCATTTTGCTAATTTGTTTAATTCCCTCTATAACATAGGCTTGATAGCCTAATAAATTTTTGTATATTTGAGGAGTTTCATAGGATATACTTGTAAACATACCAAAGGCAGCTACATAGGAAAAATAAGAGTTGTTGAACTTTCCTATATCAATAGGAAAGGGATTTCCGTCAACAGCTAATTTGTATGCCTCTGTGTAAGATGTTTTTATGCCCAAGCCTGTGGCAAAGTCATTTGTTGAACCACAGGGAATATATCCAATAATAGGGCGTTGGTCTTTTTCCATACCCATTAAACCAGTAATAACTTCATTAAGAGTACCATCACCACCACAACATACAACATTGTTATATACACCTTTGTTTTTTAACAAAATATCTGTTGCGTGAGCACGCCTTTGAGTAATATATACTGTAACTTCAAAGTCATTTTTGTTGTAATAGTCAATTATAGAGCCTATCATACCTTGAATATCTCCACGGCCGGAGTGGGTGT
>ENA-OPWC01002538-OPWC01002538.1-human-gut-metagenome-genome-assembly--contig:-NODE-2538-length-10018-cov-3.319984_pt1 | contig 10018 bp, 8 predicted proteins | sample MGYA00241504_ERZ502000 | MGnify/ENA primary metagenome ERZ502000 (study PRJEB25962, sample SAMEA2042005) | human gut metagenome | biome: human gut; feature: human-associated habitat; material: faeces...
GTGCACCGTTAGGACCGCCGCCAGTCATGACCTGCGAAAGCACAAAACTCAGGTTGATGGTGCCGGAAAGTGCCAGAACAAAGGTGATGCCGATAATATCTTTCATCAGAGGCATCGTAATACTGATGAGCTTGCGCCATGCGCTGGCACCGTCCAGCGTTGCGGACTCGTAGATTTCCGGCGAAATGCCGTCCATAGCCGCGATGTGCATGACCATGTAGTAACCGGCAGCCTGCCACAGCAGCGTGAACGCGATGCACCAAAGCGCAGTCTTGCTGTCGCCCAGCCAGGAACGCTGCAAGCTCTCCAGCCCGACAGCACCGAGAATCTTATTGACGATGCCCACATTCGGGTGGAACACAAAACTCCATATAATACCTACAACGGTCAGAGAAACGATGTTCGGGAAATAGAAAAGCGTGCGATACAAGACCATTTCTTTCAGCTTGCACTGGTTCAAAACGAATGCCAGCACCAGACTACAGAAAATTGTGATAACGGGAACAACCGCCATCAGCTTTGCTGTGTTTGTAAGTGCTTGAATGAAAGATTTATCGTGGAACATATAGATATAGTTATCCAGTCCCACAAATTTGTTGTTAAGCCCCAGAGAGGTCGCATTGGTAAAAGAAAGATATAATGCCTGCGCCGTAGGCCAGATCGTGAACATAAGAGTTAGGATCACGGCAGGCAGAACGCTGATGCAGACAAACAGTACGGGAAGTGGCTGCGCCTTTTTTTGGCGATTTTGGCGGTTTTTCAAACAAGTTTCCCCCTTAAAAAGAACCCTGCCAAGTTCGCATGGCGTTTACTCGGCAGGGTCAATCTTACTTTGGTCAGTGGAAATTCAGCAATTCAGCTTACTTGGAAGCAGCAATCTCCTCGAAAGCAGCCTCGATGCCGTCACGCCACTGCTCGGCAGTCATGTCACCATTCATAACGTCACTGGCAACATTGAAGACGGAATCAGCGATAACGACCTTGCTGGTGTCGGGCATTGCATCCCAACCGAAGACCATGAACGTGCCTTCCTGATAGATGTCGTTCATGTTGTAGACACCATCGGTAACGATGCCCTTGACCATCTCGTTGGCCTTCTTCAGAGCGTAGATGCCGTTGGCTTTTTCTGCGAACAGCTTAACGGAATCCTCAGTGTACAGGAAGCGCAGGAACTCTTTTGCCAGTTCGGGGTTCTTGGCGTTGGCAGGAATCTCAAACTGCTCAACGGAGCTCATAACATAGCGGGTCTCGCCGTCATCCAGAACGGGTGCGCAGGTCAGACCAAACTCAAAGCCGTCAGCACGGGGAGCATCGGCCATTTCGCCTTCCATCCAGTTGCCGTTGGGGATGAACAGAGCCTTGTTCATCATCATGTCAGTCTGGCTCTGGGTATGGTTCAGAGCAACGGTGCCATCCATCAGGTAGCCATCGGTGCCGATCTTTGCCATGTTCTGGAAGACCTTGAGGGCCTCATCAGAGCTGAGGGAGCCGGGCGTGTAGGAGGCGACTGCCTTCATGTTGTCGATGCCGGTGGCAGATGCCAGCGCGGGCCACAGCATGCTCTCAAGGTAGCCGGGGTAGATACCCTGATAGGTAAACAGCGCGATACCCTTTTCCTTGGCCTTGTCGCCCAGTTCAAAGAAGTCATCCCAGGTCACAGGCGTTTCCCAGCCGTTCTCTTCGAACAGGGTCTTGTTGTAAACCAGACCCATCGGGCTGGCATCAAACGGGGCAATGTAGATCTTGCCGTCGCCGTAAGGAGAGCACTTGGCGGAATCCAGCAGGCCATCGATGACCTGATCCTTCAGCGGGGTGTCATCATCAATGCCGCCCTCCTCAAAGACATCGGACAAATCCATCAGTGCATGTTCCTTAACCATGGAGGAAATCAGGCCGGTGGAGTCGTTGTCGTTCATCGAGATGAAGTCGGGAACATTGCCTGCCACGATTTGCGGGCGGATGATGTCGCCAATCTTCGGGCTAATCTGCATATTGACAGTGACGCCGGGATAGGCATCCTCGAAGCGTTTGATGATTTCGTCCCAGTAATCGGAACCGTAGCCGCCCTCGAACACCGCGATGTTCAGTTCATTGTTCTCAAAGGTCTTCTCACCGGTAGAGGCTTCGCTGGTAGCAACGCAATATGTAATGCAGCCGTTCCTGAATTTAATGCTAAAATATTTTTATTTCCTATATATTCACCAAATTTCTGCTCAAACTCGTCTACAGTTTCTCCTGCTGCAATATAGCCACTATAAAGTATCTTTTCTAATTGAGGCATCATTTCATCTCGTGGTGCAATATATGGTTTTACTAAAGGTATCATTTTCTTTTCCTCCTAAAAATTATTCCTTCTTTGTTTGGGATGCGGCTCATCTGTCGTTCCCTGATTGCACTCTTATTATATCGGGCAAGCCGGATTTGATAAATGTATTCCTTTTACTTAAAGATGGATTTTATTGACTTTTTCTGTCGTTGCCCTTATAATTCAGGTAATGTATGGATAGATTGTAGTCACTTTGCACAAACGGAGGCCTATATATGTCACTAAATGCACAAAAAACGCGTGAGTTTTCCCCCAATGTGTTGCGACGAATCAAACTTCGCACCCGTCTGTTTGTGACATTTTTGATTATTTCTCTTGTTCCCGTCATCACGATTGGTATTTTTTCTTACCATGCATACACCCAATCCATGAACGAAAAGGTCAAACAGGCTGCCTTACAATCTATCGAACTACTCAACAATAATATGTCTACCCAGCTTGGCATTTATAGCGACTACATAGGTTCCATCTCCGTATCTGATACTGTACAGAATGGTGTCGCATCTGTCAATAATGGGCACCCCCTTACAGTCGATATTGTAAGCGGTATTGGTGAAATGATCGTCACAATTCCTTTTCAGAGCACACACCTTAAAAACATCCGCGTCGTTTCCAATGACCGCACAGTCATCTACGATTTGGGCTATGACGATATTACACCCCAGCGTTTTAATGAATTGCTGGATAATATTGAAGCCGCTTCTCCACAGGATAGTCTGCAATACATCCACACTTACCGCGCCAACGATAAAATTGTCATTGGCCGTAAAATCTATGATATGCACCATACCAGCACGCCGCTGGGGTATATCATGCTGTACATTGACGAATCCCAGCTAAGCCGCTACATATTTACCGATGTTTCCTTTGGCGAGGGGGCCAACTTCCTGCTGATTGATGCCGCCGGCAATGTGGTATCTTCTCAGAACGCGGAACTGCTGGGAGAGGATTTGGCCGATGACCCAATTTTCCAGCAGATCACGGCGCATCGGCAGGCGGGTGAAAGCAACTTTTTATGTGAGCTGAACGGCGTAGATACACTGACAATTTTCAAATACAATACAACCTATAATGTGTATCTGGCGGCCACGATTCCGCAGGCCTACATTACCAACGGCACAAGAACCATCAATATGATGCTCATCGCGCTGGCCGCAGTGCTGGTCGTTGTCAGCTTGTTCCTGACACTGCTTGTCTATCGCAGCGTTATGCACCCCATTGATAATATGGTTGCCGCCTGCAATGCGAAAAGCGATGAGGAAATCGGGCTGAAAATCAATGATACCAGCCCCGACGAGCTCGGATTTCTGGCGCGCACCATCGACAACATGGTCAACGAAATTGGTCTGCTGGCGCAGCGTTGGAGCGATGATCAGCGCAAAATGCGCGAGTTGGAATTGCAGACCCTGCAATATCAAATCAACCCGCACTTCCTGTTCAATACCCTGAACACCTTAAAGTGGATTGCCACACTCAATCACGTCACCCCGGTCAGCCACGGCATTGATGCCCTCTCTTCTCTGCTGCAAAGCACCCTTATTAAAAAGGATGAATTGATTCCGTTTGATGATGAGCTGCGCAACCTGAAGAACTACTGCGACATCCAGCAGCTGCGTTACGCAGGGCGCTTTGAGATGGAATATCAAATTGAAGATGCTGCCGGATACTGGACTGTGCCGCGCTTTATTTTGCAGCCGCTTGTAGAGAACTCCATCCTGCACGGCACGGCGGATGAAGATGATTTTGTCACCATCACCGTCCGTGCCACCGTGAGCGAGAATCTGCTTACCATTCATATCTCCGATACCGGCTGCGGTTTTGACCCCAGTGCCATCAAGGAGAAAAATTCTGAGCGCTTCTCCGGCATTGGATTGAGCAACGTAGATGAGCGTATGCGTCTGCACTACGGAAATGAATACGGTCTTACGATTGAAAGTGCCCCCGGCACCGGCACACAATGCATTCTCCGTATTCCAAATGAAGCCATTCGTTGAGGTAACACAATGTATAATTTATTGCTTGTAGACGACGAGCCACTGATTAAGGTTGCTTTCCAGTCCGCCGTGGAGTGGGGCAAGAACGGATTCCTGCTGGCGGCAACAGCCAGTAATGGGCAGGAAGCGCTGCACATTGTAGAGACACAGCACATTGATGCGGTTATCACGGACTTGAAAATGCCCGGCATGGATGGGCTTGCGCTCATTCATGAATTGAAAAAGCGCAGCTTTATCGGCCCGATTCTGGTATTGAGCAACTATTCCGATTTCGATTCCGTGCGCACAGCCCTAACGGACGGCGCTTATGACTACTTCCTGAAAATCAATATGAACGGGGAAAGCATCGGTGAGCATCTGAAAAAGATGGCCGATTTGCTTCGTGTCCAGCAGCAGCGCCAGACGGAGGAGGACCACCGATCCTTTGCCATTGAAGCGCAGAAAAAGGAGAATGCCCTGATTCACTGCGCCCAATGGGTAACGTCCACTGCTGAACCCTCCCCTGCTTCTAATCCGTTTTCCATGCTGCCGGAACCGCTGTCCTTTCCTATCCGGCTGTTTACCGTCACTTTAATTCCCGCAAAAACTCATCCTATGCCCGCGCTGGATGCTGTGACCGACTTAATTACCGAGGTTTTCGATGAAATCAGCGGCAAAGTATTTCTGCACACCCATGAGGATGAAATCTGTGGGCTGATCAGCAATGAAAGCCTTGTAGCCTCCGGGCGTACTCTGGATAAGAAACTTGCCCGCTTGCAACGGCAGGTCACAACATATTTTCTGGATGCCCCGGTCATCACCTACCACGACAAGCCCATTTCACTGGCTGAACTCCGCCAGGGCTACCAGCTGTGTGAGGATTCTAAGGCGCTCGCCTTTTATGTAGGGTGCAGTGCTCCCATAAAGGCAACGGCACACACAGTTACCGCCCAACCCTTCCATGTTTCTCAGGCAGAACTGTCCAAGGCCACCGCAGCAGCAGTGCAAAATGCCGATGAATTACAGATGCAGATTGCTGTTCATACTTTCTTCCAGAATTGTGCGGCACTCTGTATGCCGCCGCAGCGCGTCCGTGAAGCCTGCCATCTGTTGCTGGAGCGTCCCGGCGAGAATATGATTCCGCAGGAGACACTGGAGCAAACCTTTAAAGAAATAGAAAAAGCCCCCACCGCGGAGGCTCTTGAACAACTGCTCTGCTTGATTTTGCAGGAGCGCATGGGACTTAGCAAAATTGCCTTGAGCAAATTCAAAAAAGAGGTGCAGGCCGTCATCATCTATGTAAACGCGCATTATATGGACAAGCTGACGCTGGACAGCATCGCCGACTATGTAGGGCTGAACCGGGAATATCTGAGCCGCCTGTTCTCCAAAGAGACCGGCACCGGTCTGTTCCAGTACATCAACGAGGTGCGCATGAAACGCGCCGGTGAGATGATCCGCAGTAATAAGCAGGCCTATGTCAAGGAAGTAGCTGCCGCCGTAGGTTTTGATGACCCCTACTTCTTCTCGCGGAAGTTCAAAGAATTTTATGGGAAGACACCAAGCGAATATGCGGAGGGATAAAGGTTAAGACAAATGGAACAACCTATGCGATGCAAAACATTGACCGCTATTTACAGAAACGAAGTCAAGTCACCGCGCACCTCATGTGAACTTGATTTTTCCACTCACGAATCTATCAGCATTCATATAATGCAGTCAACTGAACGCACAATTATCATCAATTCCACTTCTGAGCAGTCTGTCAATGATTTAATAGCCGTACTCACAAAAATAGAGCGTTTGCTCATGCTTTTCGATGGTTGTTTTATGAGCCTGCTTTCGATTGAATTTCAAGACTCTACCGGATGTGTGCCTCACCATCTCAAGGTTTACGCAGAACATTTTATGAGAAATCGGTTAGCTTATTTCCATTCTAATAAAATTCTTTTTTCCAGCAACTATTTGCTTGACTTTTCAAAGGCTCTAACGCCTGCTCTTTACGAAAAATGGGAAAGCATCTTGGAAGATCTTGATGTTGCGCATCAGGTATACCTCTATTCCCTATGCGATACGAACCAGCCTGTCGATTTGAGATGTGCTTTTTTAATCGAATTAGCTGAACCAGTCGTTGAAATCGTGAAGGCTAATTGTCCTCTTTTTGAGAGTCTAAATCCAGGAAAGCAAGGCACCTCTTTACGTGATTGTCTCCGAGCACTTATAACAACATACGGTTCCGATATTTTTGAGAATGAGATAAATAGCTGCTTTGAAACATTCCTTAAATCTTTAGTAAATAGTCGCGTTCGCATCATGCACATAAAGAGGAACTGCCATGGTTCTTATTTGAACAGGCCAGAATCTATCTTGTACTCAATTAAAATATGATTAGCGCCTATTAGGAAAACACACTGTCAAAGGGGTTCGTAGCGGGGGTTAGCCCGCTACTGCGGTATCTTCCGTAGTGTTGATTTCAATGTACTCGGCAATCTTGCGGAGCTCGTCAGCAAATTTGAATTTCACGCTGATATTGCCGTTTTCATAGACCTTGATATAGTCCACAAGTTCAACCAAGATTTCACGGTTGAGGGCTTCAATGTTCTGATACTTCATAAAGGCTACCAGTGCAGGATGCTCGTTGTCCACACCGTTTGCCAGTTCTGCGCGTTCAGCGTTCAGCCGGGTAAGCACCGCGGAAATATCAGAAGTCTGCCGTTCATAGTCAGCCTTCATATCCCGGTATTCCTGCTGGGTGATTTCACCGTCTTTCCAGTCCTGATAAAGAGATTGCTTGTAGCGTGTTATCTTTGTCAGTTCCCGCTCTTTTGCAGCTATCAGATCGTCCAGTCGGTAAGACTGGCTTTTTTTGATTGGAGCGGAATTGATCTGCGTGACGATTTCCGAGTAGGAAACAGCCAAATGTACCTGATGCTGTACAGCGAACAAAACAGCAGCCTCCAGCCGTTCATGCTTGATTGAGTGCATGGTGCAGGCTGTCCGGGAACGGTTCTTGTAGGTTGAGCAAGAATAATATACATTGTTATTCTTGCCAACGCATCGGGTAATGGCCCGCCCGCAATCGGCACATTTCAGAAAGCCGCTGAATAAATGTACCTCACGGCCTTTCGGGGAAGTACGGGTATCACGCTGTAAGAGAGCCTGTACCTTGTCGAAAGTTTCATAGTCGATAATGGCCTCATGCGTTCCAGCCACTTCTACCCATTCCTCGCGTGGAACAGCTTCAATCTGGTGTACCTTGTAGCTTTTCACCCGGCTTCGGCCTTGGGCTAAATCCCCGGTGTAGGTCGGATTGGTAAGAATGGAGTGGATCATGCGGGCTCCCCACATAGGATCGTCATACCCTCTTGTCGAAACAGGCAAGCCCTTTTGTACCTTGTAAGCCGAGGGGCTCGGTACGCCGTGTTCGTTCAGGTACAACGCGATAGCACGTTTTGATGACCCTTGAATAAGCATTGTGAAAATGAGTTTGACATTTTCAGCAGCATCGGGATCAACAATCAGCCTGTGCTTGTCCTTTGGGTGCTTTACATAGCCGTAAGGAGCAAATGCTCCGATATACTGGCCGTTGCGCCGTTTGTAATCAAATACCTGCCGGATCTTTTTGGAAGTCTGATAGCAGTAATTATCGTTCATCACATTTGTAATGGGAACGATGATATTTGAAACGCTGTCGGGGTTCTTGTAGCTGTCCACATTCTCAGCAAGGCTGATAAAGCGAACACCCATTTGAACAAACAGGTTGTCGATCAAACTTCCGGCATCGCTATAATTTCGTGCGAAGCGGGACAGGTCTTTTACTATAACGCAGTTGATTTTACCACTCATGACATCCGCCAAGAGCCGTTGAAAATCTTCACGGTTGGCGTCCGTTCCAGTATGACCATCATCCACATATTCCGTGATGCTTTCAAACTCGTCAATGTTGCGTCGGTAAAAATCGTTCAGTAGGTCACGCTGGTTCTTTACGCTGTTGCTATCGTCTTTTCCTTTTTTCAAATCTTCCTTTGAAAGCCGGATATAGATGCCCAGCCGCCAGCGGCGGATTGTGTAAGAGGGAGAGAAACTCTGCTGATACCCTCTGTTTTTTGCTCGTGCCATTGTTCCTCCTTCCCTATCACATTACACTTATATTATAACTCTGTCCGGGGAGGACAACAAGGATGCCTCCGCTTCGGGACACTTTGTCTCGAAGAAGCAAAACGAGCTGTAACCGAAGTTACAGCCCGCTTCTTTGCCGCAGCAGGAAATCCGTCAGCTTGTCTTGGAGAGATGGCCCGCTTTCAGCAAATTCAATTTTCACGCCAACACCACCGATGCAAAAGCAGTATGGATTTTTGACAGTCTGCAAAAATCGAGAGATGCGCTCCTTTCGGGAAAGCGCATTGTCAAAGGTCATACCGCTCACATCAGGCAGGGACTCGGCAGCCACCGCGCCAATGTCAACGCTTCTCATTTGTTCAAGTTCCTGTGTAGTTAATTTCACGGTAAACCTCCTTCGCAGATTGATAGAACGCCTCCCGCTGTTTGGTGGGGAAACGCAACAGGCCAGCACCACCGGGATGCTGGCCTGTTGCCTTACTCCACCTTGGGACACTTTGTCTCGAGGTTTATTATAGTTTTTGAATATTAGAGAGCGCCGCACATATTTACTTGGCCTGTCCAAAGACAATCGTTATTTTCTGTGCGGCGCTCTCAACGCAAGTAAAGCGACAAGCCCGGAGGAACAGGCAGCCAACCTGTTCAGCGCCGGATCATGGCCTTGGGATGGCCGGGCCCATTTACAGTGTTGGTGTTGTTCGCTCAATCTCTTTTGGGAAATGTCACCGCGCACCCACCGTCTGGCTCCACGTACTTACTCAGGGTTGCCGTTATTCCCTTGCATTAGGAAGAAAACCTCCTCTCATAAACCGAGACATTTTTTCATCAATTCCAAGTGGGTTAAGAAGAAAAAATCAAAAAGTTTTTTTCATGCGTTCAAGGCCACGCTTGATCGACTGGCGAATAGACTCCTCATGTACGCCCTCGGCCTCGGCAATTTCCTTAATCGACTTGCCAAGAATGATATGTGCGTCAATTCTACGGCCTTGGATCTCCGGCAGAGAATTGAGAGCGTTCCACAGACGAAGAAAGGTTTCCATCCGTTCAAGGAGCTCCTGCGGGGTCGGCTCATGCAGGCAAGCGGAATATTCAATCCCGTCATCGCAGTCCAGAGAATACTGCGCCTTGTGCCGGGAGAGCCGCCGCTGGTAGGCCATTTCATAGCGGGCATCCGCAAGAAAGACCTCCGCTACTTCGTCAGAAACCTCAATAAACTGATCCTGGGTGTACCAATAATAAAAATCTTTCAGATTGATGGTAGTCATTATAAACCTCCGTTTCGGTGTTGGGTGAACGAGTGACCGAAACGGGGCTCGGCGGGGAGCGGCACCCTGGGGAGCTGCTCCGTACCTCGGGACACTTTGTCTCGAAGTGCAGATAACAAAAAGCGCCTGCGCGACACAAAGCCACGCAAGCGCATGAAATGACAAATTCATTTATGTACTGCCAAATTTCGCATCCACCGCCGGACTGATCCTGCTGGGCGGGTGGGCTTTTTTTGACAGGTTAGGGTGGAAAAGAGAACAGGACACGGCGATACCTCCTGGTAACCGCCGTTGAAATGAATTTGAGCGCACAAAACCAACTGTCTCAATGGCGG
>ENA-OPWC01002549-OPWC01002549.1-human-gut-metagenome-genome-assembly--contig:-NODE-2549-length-9986-cov-2.597724_pt1 | contig 9986 bp, 7 predicted proteins | sample MGYA00241504_ERZ502000 | MGnify/ENA primary metagenome ERZ502000 (study PRJEB25962, sample SAMEA2042005) | human gut metagenome | biome: human gut; feature: human-associated habitat; material: faeces...
TGAAAAAGAGCTAAAGTTTGCAGGATACAATATGCTTGTTACTTCAGAAAAGGATATGGATGATATTGATATCTATAATACATATCACAATCTATGGAGGATAGAAGAATCCTTCAGAATAATGAAGTCTGATTTAGATGCACGCCCTGTATTTCTTCAAAAAGAAAACAGCATAAAGGGACACTTCCTGATCTGTTATCTTGCCGTACTGTTAGAAAGAATATTCCAGTTTAAGATATTGGATAATCAATACAGCACACATCAAATTATGAAATTCATTAGAAGCTTTAAGGTGGTCAAAGGTGAAAGTAAATATATCAATGTAACGGCATCAAGTGACTTTATAAAAGAATTTGAAAAGATTACAAATCTTCCACTTACAAATTACTATTTGACAGAGCGGCAAATTAGACAGATATTCAATTATAAGATTTAAACGAAAAAGCGATAGAGATTCTATCTTGAATTCCTACTGCTTTTTTACTATCACTATATTTTAATGCTAGATACCAAAGTCAAATCAATATCCAATACCAGAAAATAAAAGGATATCAAGATACAAGAAAGAACATTATGCATCACATAAAAATATTCCTACCAGTCAATTGGTAGGAATGGGGTTTGTCAATAATGCATACATAATTTTAATTATTTTACCTGTCTACTTGACAAGGGGCATATCATATGCGAGTGGTTGGAAATGCTTTAGCTTACAGAAAAAACCTCCAATGCTATAATAATGCAGGTTCGCCAACCGCATTACAAGCAGAGGAGGTATCCATATGGATATAAATAGTTTAGCACACACGAAATGGAATTGTAAGTATCACATTGTTTTTGCACCAAAGTATCGCAGAAAAATAATATATGGACAGTTAAAACGTGATATAGCTAATATCTTAAGCATGTTGTGTAAAAGAAAAGGTGTAAAAATTGTCGAAGCAGAAGTATGCCCGGATCACATACATATGTTAGTAGAGATTCCACCAAGCATAAGTGTGTCAAGTTTCGTAGGGTATTTAAAAGGAAAAAGTACGCTAATGATATTTGAAAGACATGCGAATTTAAAATATAAGTATGGAAACAGGCATTTCTGGTGCAGAGGATATTACGTAGATACAGTAGGCAAAAATGCAAAGAAAATACAGGAATATATTCAAAATCAGTTAAAAGAAGATTTGGAATATGATCAAATGACTCTGAAAGAGTATATTGACCCGTTCACGGGTGAGCCAGTAAAAACAAACAGATAGAATAAGCCCAAGGGGCTTAGTAGGTAAATGACGTTGCGGCTGGCGAACCATTCGATGAGTCTTTAGACTCCAGAGCCGGTAATAAGCCCTTATAGGGCGTGAGCAAACCACCGGCTAAGCCGGTGGTTATGATTGGACTGAAAGTTCTTTTTACAGTTAATTAAGGAATTATGACATAGTTAAAGAATTAGGGATTGTTTGTGACACAATTGAAAAATATAAGGTTTTTTAATTTTTTTGTTTACATTTTGTAAAAATCTCCCTTTTTACCTCATACGGAGGAAAAAAATTATGGGAGAAATTACAAGTTTGATTGAAGATGTCCAAAAAGATAAAGATCAATTTGCAAAGTTGGAGCAAGCAATGGAACCATTAATTAACAAGTATATGAGAAAGTTATATAAGGATGATAAAGATGATGTATATGCTGAATTAATACTTGCATTATGGGAAGCTGTTACTAAATTAAAATATGTAGAGAATGATGGACAGTGTTTAAGGTTTTTGGAAAAGGCTTTACAAAATAAATTTTATGAATTATATCGAAGTAGTAGGAAAAAGCATGATAATCAATTTGCATCTGAAATGGAAATGATAGACATTACAGTTTATGAAGAAAACAAGTTTATCGACATTATTATTGAAGAAGATTTAAAACAAATATTAAAAAAATATAAAGGAATGAAATATAAAATTTATAAAGATATATTAGGGGGAGAGTTGTCGGATTATAAAATTGCTAAGAAATATAATATTACAAGACAATATGTACATCGGTTAAGAAAGCAATTATATTTGGAACTTAGAGAAAGATATTTTGATATAAAAAAATAGAGGTAGAATTATGAATAATAAAGAAATGTTTGAAAAAGGTATTTTAACTGTAATGGGAGCAGGGATTGGTAACAAATTTGGAATGTTATTACCAGCACTTAGTTTTTTGGGAGTTTTAATGGTGATTGATTATGTATCAGGAATGTTAGCTGCCAAAAAAGAATCATTCGAAAATCCAAATGATAGTAGATTTGGTTGGAGTAGTAAAAGAAGTATATTGGGAATTTATAAAAAGCTAGGATATATTTTAACAATATTCGTTGCCGTATCTATTGATTATTTAATATTCAAATTCGCAAAAGAAATTGGATTAACATTTGGTACAAATACAATCTTTGGTTTGCTTGTGTGCGTGTGGTTTATAATTAATGAGTTGATCTCAATATTGGAAAATATTGGAAGGATGGGAACTGAATTCCCGGAATTTTTAAAAAATATTTTAGCAGATTTAAAAGATAACTTAGATGATAAAAAATCAAATAAAAGATGAGAGAGTTTTATACATGCTCCAATAATACCCCTAATAACGGTAGATTTCCAATTGGTAAATCTACCGTATTATTATGGACTTTAGCTTGTTGAATGCATTAAAACATTCCCAGTCTGTCGGACTATAGAAGTCCGACAGACGGTTTAGCATCCTTTCTTGGACGCCCTCTTGGACGTTTGGTTTTTGACGCTTCGGGCTGTTGGTTCCACTGTCATCAACAATCGTATTGACAGGTCTTGGAACTGTTCTGATTTCTGCCGGAACTGCCATAAAAATACCTCCTATATATAGTCCTATTATAAAATATTCGGACTATATAGTACATATTTTTATGATAAATTTTGCAAAGAAGTATGCCTGCAGAAACGATGTAACTCGCCAGGAATAGCTTAAAATGGGGATTTTTCTCCTAATGAAAAGCAAAAATCTGGCATAAATCAAAGGAAACCGTATTTTCGGACTATCTTGCTATAGTCCGAAATGTTGGGAATGTTTTAGTTAATTTAGAGTTTTTTACTATACAGTGACAAAGAAGTTATGTAATAACGTATGAAATATAATTTATTTGGTAAATTTGTATTTTGGTTAAAAATAAGTTAAAGATAACTATATTTTTTTTGACATCTAAAACAGGAATTTTGACATCTGAAAAATAATGATTATAATATAGTGTAATATATATAGCAATAGAATAAAACAAGGATGCAAGCAGTGTTTCTGAGCAAAGACTGTCACCGTGTCATAATGACAAAGTGGCAGCTTTATGTTTGTTTTAAGCCATTTTTAATAAAAGGCTTAAAACATTGATCCAGCAATTCCCATAGGTTAAGTCAATGAAACCATTTTCTTTAAATAATACCGAGATACAGAAAACGTATGGTTCACATTGGGTATGTAGTGAGAATGCATGTACAGAGGAAAAGATAGTGTATGATATAGAAGATAATTATTCTATAATTTGCGCAGATGAGCTTTATCCGTATGAGTAGATTGACCTTTGAAAGAAATAGAAAAAGAACGTCTACATATGTTATTTAGATGTTCAAAAGTGTGGTAATTTTACAAAAAGTTTTTATTCATAATGATAGACTATATACAAAAGGAATTTATTGATAATGGAAAAATTAAAGATAGTAATTATATTATTGGGATTGATATGGTTTTCAGGTTGCGGATATATAAAGCAAACAAATATTGAAAGTAAAGATATAGCATTCTCAGAGGAAGAAACGACAAGTATACAAAGTGATTATGAAAATTATATAGGTACATGGTCAGAGGAAGGAAAATCTCATGAAAGTATTATATATGAGGGAGGTACAGAATTTTCGGTAGAAATCACATCAGATAATGAACTAAACGGATATTTGTATTCGCAACAGGAAATTAGCGGTCGGTTTGCAGAGATAGATATTATATGCCGCATTGAAGATGGGGAGTGTTATTATCCTTTTTCAGATGATGGATGGGGAAATAGTGGAATATTATATATTCAGTTTGAAACAAATGTGATTAAAATCAGTGTACAAGATTTTGTGATGGGGGAATCTAACACAAGTGGATTTGGAATAGATAGAACATATATATTATCAAAAGAAGAAGCGAATCAAAATAGTACAGAATATGATGGCGAACAAAAGGAACAATTATTACAATACAGTGTTGATTGGTCAGAAGATCAGATTTTAGATGAAATTGAAAAAAGAGCTGTTTATTTAAATAGGTGTTCTTATTATGAAGAAGTGTTAGATTTTTTAGAAAATGATAGAGAAGTACGAGATATATCTATGTACATAAATCCATTGTACTATACTGACACAGAATACTATAATGAGGACAGTTTTTCAGGCGTTCCTTCTCTGATAATACATCTTGCTAAAAATGAGATATATGCGCGTCATGGATATATTTTTAAAGATGAAAATTTGAAAAACTATTTTATGGGACAATTATGGTATATTCCATCTGTAAAAGCAGAGGAATTTGATGATAGTGTATTTAGTGATATTGAAAAAAGAAATCTTGAACTGCTTAATAGACTGGATACTTATAAAAAATAAACATCACATATTTAAGAGAACGAGGAAAAATTTTTCTGTAAAGTAATATAAAAAAGTTCTTCGGTGATAAAATAAAGATTATTTCGTGTATGTAAAAAAATGAAAACATACCAGATTTTTGAAACAATTGAAGATATATATGGTTTTGAAGCAGCATAAAGTTTCATTTCCCATGTAAACGATAAGATACTGCCATCAGATTGTAGATCGGCAGAACCAACCATTCGAATCTTAGCATTTCCTAGCAAGCATTATAGAGAATATATGTTGTGTTGAAAATCTTTTTCGAAGTTAAGTGCTTATGAGGAGATGATGGCTCACATGGAGTATCATCTCCTTATATGCTATTCTTTCAAGGCACTTTTAGACGGTGTGTTGATGCCAAAACCGGTTAGACCAGCATCATTTATAGGACGTGTTAACTGCTGGACAGTATCATTAGAAGTATTTCCTTCTATGGTAGTGTATTCCTTTGTTTCAGGATTATAGCCTGTGACTATTCCGACATGGGAACAACCATTTGATTTCTTTATGAATATATCACCTCTTTTAGGCTGATAGCTATTTTTAGGACGAAAGCGATTTTGACTATCATAAAATGATAAATATTCGGCAACTGAAACACTTCGTGGAACTAGACCAAGCTGTTCAGGAACGTTTAAGAGACCTGCTTTATTGGCACACCAAGAAACAAAACATGCACACCAAGGATTTCCTTGTGTGCTAGGAAACCATTTGTTATATTTATTGTAGTTTTCTTTATTGCGATCTGATTCAGGTAGTCCTTCATAGCGATCTGCGTGTTCTTCATTTAAAGCGTATAAGACCATGTTTTCAACGAAGGCAGATAATGAAGCATTTGATCCTCCAGTATATTGGGCAGCCTTACTGTAAACAGAATTCCTGCGAGTTACATATAATCCTAAACCATGTTTCTTTCCATTTTTTTCATAGATATCATTCAAAGCATAATTATGTAAGCTGTCGAGAGTCATTGAACTCCACTGATTTCCTGCCTTTTCTCCGATTCTGGAAATTCCGCTAGGAGACTGGTTATAGCAATCACTAAAGTAAATTAGTGCTTTTTCATCAGTAATTCCAAGTTCTTTTCCATGCTCGATATACCCATTAACATCTGAACGTTTTAAGTTGTCTTGTGCTTGATGAGATTCTTCTGTATCCAATAACTGCTTTAGTTTTTCTAACTCATCTGAGGAAAGAGCGGTAGGTCTTAATGTATCAAATGGGACCGGATTTGCGTCAATGATATACTGACCAATTGTGGTACTGCTCATGATGGCATCAAAACTTTTGGTATTTCGATTTCTGATATCAATTAGAAGATTATAAGCCCTGGATGCTCGCCACTGGAGTAGACCAATAGAAAGAACATCAGTTGGATTAATGGCATTATAGGATCCTTCCTGAGCACTAATTACCTCTATAGTATAATCAAGTAATGTTCCAAATGTAGGAATTGTTGGATAAATAGGGGTGTCTGCTGAACCGTCATTTTTCTTTGCTGAATCCGAGTAAAGCTTCTGTAATGTTGCTGGACCGGCAATTCCATCTGTCTTCAAACCATTAATTCTCTGAAATTTAATAACAGCTGAGCTGGTGTTTTTTCCATAATTACCATCAGCACCAGAAGCACCACAGTTGTAACCAAGAGAAATGAGTCTTTGCTGTAATTTTACAACAGCAGCCCCCTTACTTCCTTCGCGTAAAATATCATTGTTCGTTCCAGAACCTTTTACTGGATTTACCGAGTTTAGCTTGGCCCATGTTGCAGGTCCAACTTTTCCATCTACGGTTAAACCATTATTTTTTTGAAAATTAATGACGGCTTTTTGGGTTGAAGTGCCAAACTTACCATCAGCACCGGTGACACCACAATCATAATCTAGTTCTAAAAGGCGAGTTTGTAGACGGACTACAGCATCACCAGAACTACCCAATACAAGCAATGGGGTAGAGGAAGGTGGGATAGAAGAAGCTGTTTCTAATTTGGCCCATGTTGCGGGTCCAACTTTTCCGTCCACACTCAAATTATTATTTTGCTGGAACATTCTTACTGCACGATAAGTATCATCACCAAAAACTCCATCTGCACCTGTGTCACCACAAGAATATCCAAGTTTAATTAGTTTAGTTTGAAGTTCAATTACGTATTTTCCAGTACTGCCAAGCTGAAGGATTGGTTTGTTTGTGTCTGTGGTATGCAGTTTGTCAAGAGTGCTCTGCCCGGCCATACCATCTGCAGTAAGACCATTATCTGATTGGAATTTTACTAAAGCATTATAGGTAGCATCCCCTGCAACACCGTCAATGGTTCCACTGTAATATCCTTTGTTCTTTAGTGACGTTTGGAGTGGAATAATATCGCTTTTTAACTTATTCCATGTGCCGTCGCCAACTTTTCCATCAGAAGTTAATCCTCTAGAAGTTTGATAGCGCTTTACAGCCAAAGTAGTATTGGTGTCAAAAACACCATCAAGGCGCTTGGGATTAAAGCATAGCATGCGGAGTCCATGCTGTAAGTATTTAACTTGTGTACTTGTGTTTCCTTCTACTAATAACATATTTTTTCCTCACTTTCATTTATTGATTTGCAAATCTATTAATGAAAAAGATTATCTAAATGAAAATGTAAACTAAAATTTTTGAAATCTATTAAACAGAAATTTATCCAATATACTATAAATGAGCAAGTTCGTGATTTTGCATAAAAGAAAGCCAACTTAAATCATTTGTGTTGTACAATGAAAGGAATCAAAGTATATAAAAGAGTAAGCAGAAGAATCGAGAAAAGAAGATTCAAGAAGTGCCGTTTTATAATGAATCAGTAAAAGCAATTGTGATACCGCCCGTTGGAGCTAGCAGTAAGAAAACTCTTTTGAGAGATGATATCAAACCAACAGTTGAACTGGTAGTTAATGACTAGATGATATAGAATTATCGGATCACGGAGGAGAGCCTATGAACTTGGTGATGTATATCCTTACTATTTAAATAATACCGTGATACAGAAAACGGATGGTTCACGTTGGGTATGCGGTGAGAATGTAGGTACAGAGGAAAAGATAGTGCATGGCGCAGAAGGTGATTATTCTATAATTTGTACAGATGAGTTTTACCCATGTGAGTAGATTGACCTTTGAGAGATATAGATTTATTGCCGTACAACTTTACGGAGTAAATGACATAGTTCATGCTAAAATGATTGACGGAACCACACAAAGAAGGTAATATTTTACCGAAAGAAAACTTGATAATTGTAAGAAAATCATAGAGAAAGGTCATAGCATGGGCATTACAATAGAAGAATTAAAAAAACTTGATAAAAACACTTATCAGATCATTGATATCCGGGACGAGAACGAGATCGCCCACGGAGCGATTCCGGGAGCGGTAGCGACACCGGCAGATTCTATCGAAGGGAATGAGAACATTGATTTTTCAAAAAAATTAGTAATCTGTTGCAGCCGTGGACGTTTCAGTGTGGAAGTTGCCGAAGGACTGGAAGAGAAAGGAATGGATGCGGTAAGTCTGGAAGGCGGATATATTGCATGGCTTCTGGAATATCCGCTTTTCTTTGCCCAGCCGCCGCGTCGGATCTGCGGCATGCAGGAAGGTCCATGGGAAAGTGCGTGAACCAGGTGTGTCAGTTTGTGATACTCGGCAGGATTTTCAGGGAGAGCATATTCAGATGCCTGATATTCCTGTGGAAATGCATCACGTATCAGATCTAGCATGACGTTATTCTGGAAGAGTTCATTGTTTCCCGCACAGGTGACAATGACCATGTCAAGGTCAGGATATACGATCACATTTTGCCCGAGCATACCATTGAATTCGAAACTGTTCAGACGATTCTCCATCCAGATCTGGTATCCGTATCCGTAAGTTCCTTCGATACTGTCAACCTGTTTTGTGGTCGATTCGCGGATCCAGTCGGCCGGAATGATCTGCTTTTCGTGCCATATGCCGTGGTTTAGATAGAGCTGCCCTAATTTTGCCATGTCTTCCGGACAAATAAAAAGTCCCCAGCCGCCTTTTGTGATTCCTTTCGGACAGGTTTCCCAGTAATATTTCGTGATACCAAGAGGACCAAACAGTCTCGGAGTCAGATATTCGGTCAGGGTTTCTCCTGTACGTTTCGTCACGATTGCAGAAAGAACATAAGTATTCAGACTGTTATATTGAAACTCTGTTCCGGGTTTTCCATTGACAGATGCATTCAGAAAACTTCCAAGCCAGTCATTTCCGGACACGATACCTGATTCATTAAAAGTTACGCCGCTTGTCATGGTCAGCAGATTCTCTACTGTGATCACAGGGCGGAAAATCTTTGAAAAAGCATTCATATGATCCGAAAAAATATCATAAATATTTTCATTGAGCTTTAATTTTCCCTCTTCGATCAACATGCCGATTGCCATACCTGTGATGCTCTTGCACATGGAATGTGTAATATGCCACATTCCCTTAGGATATGGTGCAAAGTTACATTCACAGATTACCTTACCATGACACAGTGCCATAAAATGATGCATGTCCGTATCTTTGGAAGCATCCAGTTCCCGAAGAAGGGCAGCAAACAAATCAGAGGAGATTCCCTGACTCTCCGGTGTGGCACGCACAAATGCCTGCTCATAAACTGCATCAAACGGAAAATCCGGTTTCTGTGGGAAATAATCTACCCGTGTACCGCCTGTCTTTCCAAGGATCATATTTAAAACCAGTTCTGCAACCGCAATCTGTTCTTTTGCCATAGAGAATACCTCCTTTTTCGGATTTATTTTGATTATACAGACCTCATACAACAAATGCAAATTATATTTTTACGAGAAAGGATATTACCAGTGGACAGTAGCGCAGGATTCTCTTCCTGCGGAAGCTCACTTTAGGATAATAAGCGGGAATCCTCGGCAATTCAATTACCGATGAAAGCGCAAACTGTGCATATCTGCACTCATAATAAATAAAAATAACAAAACGGCTTTCATTCCCTATAAAAAGCCTATAAAAGCCTATAAAAAGCCTATAAAAGCTTGAATGAAAAAGTAAATTCTACATTCTAATATACCTTGATTTTATGCGGGATTTAATTCTATTTTCGGAGATATACAACTTGATTTTTTTAGTATATAATGCTTTTATACGGCATAAACAGCATAGTTTTTTGCATGATAAAAGGACATCTGGAAATAGTGTGCAGGACTAAATTCCACATGTCTGTTGGAAAGACTAAATTCTATGCAATGAAACTTGCCTGTGCCTGTATTGTTATTATTATTTTATTAATGCTGGTATCAATGTGACTTCATCGGCTGGTATCTCTGCTAA
>ENA-OPWC01002555-OPWC01002555.1-human-gut-metagenome-genome-assembly--contig:-NODE-2555-length-9979-cov-1.973297_pt1 | contig 9979 bp, 11 predicted proteins | sample MGYA00241504_ERZ502000 | MGnify/ENA primary metagenome ERZ502000 (study PRJEB25962, sample SAMEA2042005) | human gut metagenome | biome: human gut; feature: human-associated habitat; material: faeces...
CTGTTGGAAGAGAATATGGACGAAATGAAATGGATAAACCGATATATAAAATAAATAGGTAATGAAAAAGTGGATATGCATTGGATTATTTTTGATAGGAACCTGTAGTGTCCAGGCCCAGGATCTGGTGAGCGATTTTTTGGCCAAGACGAAAGAAAATAAAGTCTTTACACAGGTCAATATCAGCTCCAGGATGTTTCAAATGATTTCAGAGATCACGGATGCTGAAACGGAAAGTATTATCCGAAATTTGACCGGTATGAAAATGCTGACAACAGAACAGGAAACAGACCGGTATTTTCAGGAAGTACGGACGATGCTTCAGAAGCGAAAGCCTGAATATGAGGAATTGATGAGCATTCTGGAAGAAGGAGAACAGGTGTGGATGTATGTCCGGGAAAAGAATAAGGAGATTGTCGAATTGGTGATATTGGTAGGAGGAAAGGAAGAGTTTATGTTGATGAGCTTTTGTGGGGTGATCGATTTGAAAAAAATCTCCCGTTTGGCTAAAGCAGTAAATGTGGAAGGTATGGAGTACCTCGGAAAAGTAAAGAAATAGAGTGTGTCGAATTTTAAACTTTGGGATGATGAAAAAAAGTTTGTTCGTATTGATTTTAATCGGAGGTTGGGTAATCCCCTCTTGGGCTCAGAATAACAAAGAGTTCGAACAATTGTGCAAAAAATATCAGGATTCGGAAAATGTCGGATCGTTCGGAATGGATGGCTTGGGTTGTCTTTTGGCTTCCTGGTTTATCGGGAAAGAAGCGAACGATATAAATGCATTGATTCGGCAATGTTCTTCTTTCCGCATATTGAGTTGTAGCGGAGAAGAAAGTAAAATGCTATGTAAAGATATCCGGGCATTTGTCCGGGCTAGCAAACTCGAGGAATTGATCAGTGTACAAGAAGATGGATCGGAGGTGAAACTCTATATGCAAACGGTTAAAAATAAAGTCCATCAGGTTTTTGTATCGGTTGTCGATGAAGAACAGGAAGTTGTATTTCTGCAAGTAAAAGGAAAATTCGATCTGGCAGCTATTCAAAAATTAGCTAAAACTTCTCAGATTAGTTATCTTTGCCACTGAAAAGGACAACAGATATGCAGATATTGAAGTATATTTTCATCGGTTTGCTGATATTTTTAACGTGTGGTTGTGGTGGAAAGAAAAAACAAGGAGAATTCCGATATTTCCGGAATTATCAACGTACATTTAACGATTTGAACGATAAGCATCTGAAGGCTGCCCGACAATGGGGGATACAACCGGTTACTTCTGACGAATTGTTGGAAGAGCAAATGGGAAAGTTGGATAAAATCGGCTCCTGTCGTTATTATCAGGTAGATGAATTGACCCATTCTATTCCTTATTTGGTTCCCCGGGCAGAGAAATTATTGAAGACGATTGGCCGGAATTTTCAGGATTCCCTTTCCAGTAAAGGCCTCTCTTCCCGTAAGATCATCGTGACCAGTGTGTTGAGAACAACCGGGAATGTGAAAAAGTTGCGGAAGAAAAATGTGAATGCCAGTGCCAACTCAGCTCATGTTTATGGAACTACTTTCGATGTTGCATATGCCCGTTACAAAGGAGCCGAAAAAGAAGAAACCGATAAATTAAAGTCTGTGTTGGCAGAGGTTTTGCAAGATTTGCGCAAGCAAAAGAAATGTTATGTCCGTTACGAATTCAAACAAGGGTGCTTTCACATCACTGTTCGTTAAGTGAACAGGTGCGCTTCATTCTTAGTTGTACCTTTTGTAATGAATTTGGTAACCGACTCCTTTCTTTAAAATCAACTGATCTTTGTCGAGCTGTATGATATTCAGGGTGTCTGAAAAATGTAAGGTTTGACGGTTGCCGGTACTTTCTCCTTCCAGAATGAGTGTTTTTCCGTTTATCTTCCAGCTTTTGTATTGAAGAGTGGCCATATTGATCGAACTGGCTTTCCCGTCTTTCTGAAATTTTATTCCTTGTACATCCTGGGCTCTGCCGGGGATGGGTTCACACCAGGAACCTAGTATTTTTTTCTCGTAACCTGTATTGGAACAGGATATCAGGCCTAAAGTCAGACAAGCGATTAAAGTAAAATTTTTCATATCACATTTTATTTTATAGTTGTTTGTTTTTAAGGAGATAGAGCCTTTTTCGATAAAAGCGGTATCAAGGGCAGGAAGGACTATATCGTTTAGAAAATGTTTTTTACAGATGCTTGAACTGAGTGCAGGTTATTCGTTTATATATGTGGGGGTGCAGGTTGTAGGAGTGTCTATATTTGTTGACAAAGATATACTTATTAAAAATAATTTCTGGGGTATAATGATGTTTTATTATATTGCAGTATTTATTATATTCAGCTTTGGCGGAGTATGTTATCTGCTATTGTATGTGATAACAAAATTAAAAATAGTATCATTATTACTGACAATAGCGGTAAATATATTTGTAGTATTTTTTCTTAAGGCAGACAACTGCTACTTTGGTTTGACGATAATAGATAACATGTCTTTTGGAGGATATATGCAGATAGCTATATGGCTTCTGAAAAGAGTAAAGGATTTTGCCATAACAACAGGGATATATATAGTTGCAGGAATTATTTATGAAAAAAAGGATATTGTGTGAGGCTTGATATAGATTTTCATTATTGCATTAAATAATACCGAATATAATTTGATGCATAGAAATGGCTGATATATTGAATATTCGTTTTACAGGGAGGAAGAATAGATGGAAGTGAAAGTTAAAAATTATAGCAAAAAACTTAAAGGCAGAAATGTGCTTGATAATGTATCGTACAAATTTGAAGGTGGAAATATATATGGTTTGTATGGCAGAAATGGTTCGGGAAAGACAATGTTAATGAGAGCTGTTGCTGGTCTGATTTTTCCAACATCAGGAGAGGTGATTATAGATGGGAAAGTTCTTCATAAGGAAATAAGTTTTCCGAAAGATATGGGCGTTATAATAGAAAATATGGAACTTATGCCGCAGTATGATGCATATGACAATTTAAAGATTCTTGGAAAAATCAGAAAGACTGCGACAGATGATGACATAAATAGCACATTGGAAAAAGTTGGTCTGCATGATGTTAAAGGAAAGAAAGTAAGAACATATTCTCTTGGAATGAAGCAGAAACTTGCAATAGCGCAGGCGATATTTGAGCATCCTAAATTGTTGCTTTTAGACGAGCCGACTAATGCACTAGACGAAGAAAGCATAAATGATATAAGAAAACTTCTGCTTGAATTAAAAGAAAAAGGTGTATTGATTATAGTGGCAAGTCACAATAAAGAGGACATTGAGCTTTTATCAGATGTGAAGATAAATATGGCAGATGGAAAGATTAAATCGGAGGTAAGGAAGTGATTATAGGCTGAGGCTGGTATTTTTCATTTAAGCATAACAATAGATGCCAGTAGTAATTACATAAACGCTTCGGAATGGAGATAAAAATGTTAAAGAAAGAAATACTTAGTGTATTAAAGAGTAAAAGAGTGTTAATAATTGCATTGATTATTTTTTTGATTCCGATTATGGATATAAATATGGCTGCTAAACAATTGCAAGTTAGTTATAAAAGGGCACATAAAGAGGAAATACTGGAGGCTGATCGTGAATCAGAAATAGAATGTGAAAAAGAGGGCGGAAGATTTATAAGTGGTTGGCTGGCACATCCGGCATATGCATCATTTTTGTCACGGAGTACACAAGGGCATACTACACAGATTATGATTTTATGGCTTTTGCCGTTTTTTGTACTTAATCTGGTAAGTGACAGATATATATGGGAATCGAAAAAGGGGTATACAAATATAATGCTTTCAAGGGGTTCAAGGAAAAAATATATGTTGAGTAAATATGCTGCATCGTTTTTGATACCATTTGTTGTATTTGCATTGAGTCTGCTTTTGAATTTTGTACTTGCCCAGATAATTTTTAGAGATGGGAATAATTTTATGGGTTTGGAGGTTTTATTTGATGATAAGTACGAAAAATGGTTTAGGATAGAGGGAAGGTATCCAAATCTAATGTATCTTTTATATGTTTTTGTTACGGCATTTCTAGTTGGGATGTGTGGACTTATAACACAGTCACTGGCATTTATAAGTAAGAGATATACTATTACATATATTGTCGGATTTTTTATATGGATGTGGCTTCAGACGACGCCATACAATTTGACATATGCCACACAGCCTTTTATAGAGTATGGTTTTGAAGATTTTATAAAATCGGTTGCTTTATATGTGGGAACAGGGCTTTTGATAAGTACAGTTACATTTATATTTAAGGTGAGACAGGATGAATTATAAAAGTGTTATAAGCAGTTATCTGTGGCATAATGGTGTTTTCAGAAAGCAGACAACTGCTGTTTTGGTCTGACAATAATAGATGCCATGTCTTTTGGGGGTGAAGTGATGAATATTTTGAGTAATAAAAAATTCTGGTGTATTATGGGAATGTTTCTTTATGTATCATATGTATTTAGAATAAATGTGGTATTTAAGTATGAAAATATTTTTGCTGGTGTAAAGTTTGTTGGTGATCCTATTTTTTATGCAGGAATACTGTTTCTGTTTGGTCTTGTATTGTTTTATATGTTTATGGATACGGAAAAATATGTAAATGGTTATGGGATATTGCATGTAACCAGAAACAGAAAAAGATACATGATAGTTGGAAAGATTGTTTTTAATCACATAAAAGGTCTTGTACAGATAATATTCTCATTGATTGTTATTTATTTTCTTGAGGCTAAAGTTTTACATATGAAAGAAACCGAAAGTGACATAAGACAATTTATATATTATATAATGGTATTTTACATGGTGTGTTTAAATCTTGCATTGTGGGAGGCGATATTTGAGATTATATTTGATGCCAGAATTGCGATTATGATTGAAATGGTGATTTTGGTATTTCATATATTTTTGGGTGATTTGATTTACACATGTGGTAAAAGTAAATATCTTTATCTTTTGTGTTACAGCAACCTTGCGATGACAGGCAGGAGTAATAAGATAGCACTGTCCAAAATAGTAGTGCTTGGTGTACTTACAATATATATTCTAGTAAAAATATTTTTGTTATTTATGATTTATAATAAAAAAGATATTATACAGGGAAATGTCTGACATATGAAAGATTTGTTTTACTGGGAGATACCAAATGGAAGTAGAGATCAAAAATTAAAAAGCAAAGTAAAGCAGGATTGCAAGGTGTTAGTCCTGCTTTACTTTGCTTTTTGGGAATGTTATGATAAACATATCTATATGATAAATAATCTATATGATAGCTTTATTTTAAAGAAAATATCAGACACTATGGCTTTGCGTTTAGAGGCAAAGAAGTGCTTATAGGATGAATAAAGTTTTTCAGAAGGGTAAAATGTTAGTGATATAGAGAGTGATCCTTGAATTATGGGAGGTAGGCATATGGCGAGAGTGGTTGGTATAGGAAAACAGGATTTTGAAAAAATCATACAGGAAAATTGTTTTTATGTGGATAAAACAGCCTTTATAAAAGAGTGGTGGGAGTATAAAGATGATGTAACACTTATAACCCGCCCACGCCGTTTTGGAAAGACATTGAATATGAGTATGCTCAATTGTTTTTTCTCAAATAAGTATGCAGACAGAGGGGATTTGTTTGAGGGACTTGATATATGGAAAGATGAAAAGTATCGAGAGATTCAGGGGACATATCCAGTTATTTTTCTTAGTTTTGCGGGGGTAAAAGGAAAGGATTATGTAACTGCAAAACAGCAGATATGTGCAAAAATAGTAAAAATATATGAAGAAAACAGATTTTTGCTTGATTCAGATATAATAAGTGATACAGAAAAAGCAAGATATATTTCTTTTTTGGAGCATCCAAATGAGCAGGATATTTCATATACATTAAATGATTTAAGTGATTATCTTAGCAGATATTATGGAAAGGATGTAATAATTCTGCTTGACGAATATGATACACCTATGCAGGAGGCATATGTAAGCGGATATTGGGAAGAACTTGCAGCGTTTACAAGAAGCCTTTTTAATTCAACATTTAAGACAAATCCGTATCTTGAGAGAGCCATTATGACAGGGATAACAAGGGTTTCAAAAGAAAGTATATTCTCTGATTTGAATAATCTTAAAGTAGTGACGGTCACAAGTGATGAATATTCTGATTGTTTTGGTTTTACGGAGAAAGAAGTTTTTAACGCACTTGATGAGCAGGGACTTTCAGATGAAAAAGAAAAGGTGAAATTATGGTATGATGGTTTTACTTTTGGAAACAAAACAGATATTTATAATCCGTGGTCGATTACTAATTTCCTTGATGAAAAGAGATATCGTACCTTTTGGGCGTCGACAAGTTCAAATAGTCTTGTATCAAAACTTATACAGGCGGGCTCAGTGAATATAAAAAGGATAATGGAAGAACTTTTGGAAGGAAAGCATTTAAAAACTGAATTAGATGAACAGATAGTATTTAATCAGCTCGATTCAAGTTCAGAGGCAATATGGAGTCTGCTTTTGGCAAGTGGGTATCTTAAATTAGAACATGTAGACTTTGAAAATGTGGAAGGTGAAAATATATATGAATTGAGTCTTACAAATTTTGAAGTGAAATTAATGTTTGAAAATATGATAAAAGCGTGGTTTAAGACAAGAGACGATTCATCGGACGAATTTGTAAAAGCTATGTTTGGCGGAGATTTAGATGCTATGAATTATTATATGAATGAAATTACATGTAGTACTTTCAGCTGCTTTGATGTTGCGGGAAAAGATGAATCAAGGATAAGACCTGAGAATTTTTACCATGGATTTGTATTAGGACTTATGGTTAGTCAGAAAAAAGATTATATAGTTACTTCAAATCGCGAAAGTGGTTTCGGAAGATATGATATAATGCTTGAGCCAAAGGACAAGGAGAATATCAAACTGCCTGGAATAGTGATTGAATTTAAGGTGATAAATCCTAGAAAAGAGAGTTCTCTTGAAGATACGGTAAATGAGGCGTTAAAGCAGATAGAAGAAAAAAATTATGATGCAGAGCTTATAAAAAGAGGTGTGAAAAAAGAAAATATCAGACACTATGGCTTTGCGTTTAGAGGCAAAGAAGTGCTTATAGGATGAGGCTGATGTTTTTGATTGGATGTTGTTGTTTATATTCTAAGCATATTTAAAACATATTCATCAAATTTTTGTTTGAGTAAATTGGTGTAACGGCGACTTATCGGAAATGAAATTCCGTTATGTAAGATTACTTTTTTTTCTTGAATTTTCTTATAGTGTTTTAAGTTTATGATTATTGAGCGTGAAATAGGACAAAAATTAAATTCTTCAAGTTCTTTTGCCCATTCTTTCATTGATTTGCGGCTTGAAAAAGAGTTTCCGTTTTTTGTGTGAAAAATACTATATTTTTGTTCTGAACACAGATATAGTATTTCTTCGCAAGGAACAGCGATGTTGTCGTCTATTTTGACTGGTAAAAAATTATGGCTTAGGTAAGCTGCTTTTTCAATGTTATGTCTTATTGATATTTCTGAAAATGGTTTGGAAATAAATGAAATTACATTTCGTCCAAAAGCATCTTTTATCTGTTCATTGTGAGATGTAATAAATATAATTAAGGTAAAGGGAGAACTCTTTTCTAAGATATTTTTTACTTCTATACCTGTCATGTCTTTCATTTCAATATCCAAAAAAAGTAATGTAAGTGATAAATATATATTGGAACTAAGGAGTTTCTCGCCTGACTCAAACTGGGATATATCATTGTAACCAAGCTTTTTACATAAAATTAATAGTTGTGTTCTTATTTGTAAGTCATCATCACAGATTCCGATTTTCATTGTTAAAGTTCCTCCCTGATGTTATAAAGTATATATTTGTTATGTTATCAAGTTAAAGGATAAAAAACAACATTTATGCGATAAGTGGTCAATTTATGCGATAAGTGGTAATTTTTTATATTATAGGAACCGCTTCGCGAACCTTATAATCAATTGGCGGCACAAGAACAGTGCCTTTTATCAGAAATTACTTCATAATTTCTGATAAGTTATATTATATTATGCAAGAATACATAGGTATAAAAAGTATTTTTTTCTGATTTAAGTTCAAGTTTTCCGTTATATTTTTTAATTGTATTATTTACATTTTTTAGTCCAAAACCATGATTTATGCTATCGGATTTTAAAGTGAAAAAGTTTGTGCCAGATTGATTTGGAAGTGATGTGCAGGTGTTTTCAATATACATTGTGATATTATTTTCGTCATTATAGAGCGAAACATATATATGTTTATCAGTTTGTTGTTTATTATTTTTATCTGAAATTTGGTCAGTAGGTGTGATACGGCATATAGATTCGTAAGCATTTTTTAGCAAATTTGAAATTATAACACAGAGGTCGTCATTACTTACAAAAGTATTTTCTAAAAATTTTCCGTCGATTTTAAATTCAGTATTTTTAGGTAAGTTTTCATAAAAATAGTTTATGATGGCATCTGCAATTACATTGTTGGTAGATATAAAATATACATTTGCTTTTATTTGTGTGAGTTTTTCTACATAAATTTTTAAATCTTCAAAATTATTATTTTGAGCAAGTGCCTGCATTGCAGTTATATGATAATTGTAGTCATGTTTAAAGGCACGCAAATCCATATTTTTATTTTGCAGGTCCTTATAGTACTGCTCTTCTAATGAAAGCATTTTTGATTTTAAATTGTCAATTTGTTCAAGCTCAGAATGTATATGTGAAATACGAAAATACAAAACAAGTATAATAATACTTAGTATTATCATTATGTAAATTGCCAACATTAACAGTCGGCGTCCTATATAGTTTATATTTTGGTAAAATAGTAAACAAGAAACACCTGACAGAAAAAAATCGACAAATATTACAGGTAGGATTAGAGTCAGATTTTTTGTTTTAATTTTTTTGAAAGTATTAATATCAATATTTATTTTGGATTTAAGCATAGCAATAGATGTCAGCATTATTACAAGTGATAATAAAATAATAAGTATATGTAATAATTTATTATTATATGTGATATGTATTGCAAGACAAAGGGTATAAAAACAGATAGAGTTTATTATATTGATTGCAAGTGTCAATATAGTAACAATAAATATAATAATGAACAGCGATTCTTTGAATAATAACAATACAATGGGAAATATAATAAAGGTTTCAGGCAGTGGTGTGTTTGAAAAATATGTATATATTCCCCATGCGAGCATAAAAGCAAGACTTAAGTATTGCCGTATTTTTGAAGTGCTCATAGTAATGAATAATATATTTTTTAGAATATATAAAATAATTGTAAGTTCTAATATGTAGTTGAGAGTTTGTCCAATGTTAATGAGTATTAAATTCATAAAAATTGTTTCCTTTTTTAAATTATATTTATATAAGTATAAAATATAACATTATATAAGTCAAAATTATATTAGTGTTAATAAACAAGCTATGTTTATACTTAATGTCATTAGGATACGATTGAACAATAAAAAAATTACCGTTTATCGCAAAAAACGACCATTTGTCGCATTGTTCTAGAAAATATTATATATGTCTGCTATGATTAAAATAATCGAATATTGCAATGTTTGAAAATTTAATTGTAAAGGAGTGTAATGAATTATGAGTTTTTTTACAGATGACAATTGGTTAGAATTTTGGAAAAGATTTTTTTGCTAGAATTCATATTTTCGTGTATGGATGGAAGTGATAAAAAAATTGCATGAACAGGGGTTTTGATAAGTACGATTACATTTATATTTAAGGTGAGACAGGATGAATTATAAAAGTGTTATAAGCAGTTATCTGGGGCTGTCGGGGATGTATGCGGCTTTCTGGTATTGGGAAGAAAAATATCTTATATATACTGAGAAGAAAGAAGATTTATTGGGAGCGATAGTTGGAACACATGGGGGATATGGTCATTATATGAATATCGCAGTTATATATA
>ENA-OPWC01002558-OPWC01002558.1-human-gut-metagenome-genome-assembly--contig:-NODE-2558-length-9962-cov-2.143737_pt1 | contig 9962 bp, 7 predicted proteins | sample MGYA00241504_ERZ502000 | MGnify/ENA primary metagenome ERZ502000 (study PRJEB25962, sample SAMEA2042005) | human gut metagenome | biome: human gut; feature: human-associated habitat; material: faeces...
TTTTACGGAAATTTTCATGCACTGCATGACATCAATATGCATATTCCAGAAAAAGAGATTACCGCTTTTATCGGACCAAGTGGATGTGGAAAATCTACACTTCTGAAGTCTCTGAACCGTATGAATGACCTTGTAGAAGGCTGTAAGATCACCGGTAAAGTAGAACTTGACGGAGAAGATATTTATGGAGATATGGACGTAAACGTTCTTCGAAAAAGGGTCGGAATGGTATTCCAGAAGCCGAATCCGTTCCCGATGAGTATTTACGATAACGTTGCGTACGGACCGAGAACTCATGGTATCCGTTCCAAGGCAAAACTCGATGAGATCGTAGAAAAATCTCTCCGTGATGCTGCCATCTGGGATGAAGTAAAAGACCGATTAAAGAAAAGTGCACTTGGTATGTCTGGCGGACAGCAGCAGAGGCTCTGTATTGCAAGAGCTCTCGCAGTAGAGCCGGAAGTTCTCCTGATGGATGAGCCGACCTCCGCACTTGATCCGATCTCAACCTCCAAGATTGAAGAGCTTGCAATGGAATTAAAAGGAAAATATACGATCGTGATCGTTACGCATAATATGCAGCAGGCGACTCGAATTTCTGATAAAACAGCGTTCTTCCTTCTGGGAGAAGTTGTAGAATTCAGCGATACAGATACTCTGTTTTCCATGCCAAAAGACAAGAGAACAGAGGACTATATTACAGGGAGGTTTGGTTGATTATGGCAACGCATTTCGAACGGCAGCTTGAAGAACTTCATGTACAGATCATTACAATGGGAAGCCTCTGTGAAAAGGCTATTTCACTTTCGAACAGAGCTATCCGCGGTGATAAATGTATCCAGGAAATCTTTGATACTGATAAGGAAATCGACACAAAAGAGCGCGAGATCGAGAACCTCTGTATGCGTATTCTGTTGCATCAGCAGCCGGTTGCAAGAGATCTGAGAGAGGTTTCTGCAGCACTGAAAATGATTTCAGATATGGAAAGAATTGGAGATCAGGCATCGGATATTGCAGATCTTTCCAAGTTCATTGAGGAAAATCATGTGCAGATTCCGGAACTGATCGGCAAGATGGCGGAGATGACAGTCGGCATGGTGACAGAAAGCGTAGATGCTTTTGTCAAGAGAGATCTGGACCTTTGCCGCAAAGTTATTGATGACGATGATCAGGTAGATGATGCATTTAATCGGATCAAAGAGGAGCTGGCAGAGCTTATGTATCAGAATCTGGATGCAAAAGCAGGCCTTGACCTTCTTATGACTGCGAAATATATGGAACGAATCGGAGATCACGCAGTGAATATTGCAGAATGGGTTGAGTATGCAATTACTGGTGTTCACAGAAATAATGAACATCAATTAGGAGGTCATTGATGTGACAAAAAAGATTTTTAAATCAAGCATACTGGTAGCTACGGCTGTACTGATTTTTGGGATTGCGTGTGTTATGGCAATCCTTTATCAGCATTTTGGAAAACAGATCAATACTGAGTTAAAAAAAGAAGCAACTTATCTGGTATATGGTGTAGAGGAGAATGGTATAGATTATCTGAAACAGATCAAAGAAAAAGATGATCGTATCACCTTTATTGCGGAAGACGGAACGGTTCTCTATGATAATCAGGCTGATGCCGCAACTATGGAAAATCATGGTGACCGTAAGGAGATTCAGGAAGCACTGAAGACGGGCAGCGGCCATGCGGAACGTACTTCCAAAACCCTGTCGCAGAAAACTTTGTACTATGCATTGCGACTGTCGGATAACAGTGTACTCAGAGTATCCAGTACGCAGTATTCTGTCTGGGTACTTCTTATGGAACTGGTACCACCACTTATAGGCATTGCTGTTGTGATGCTGATTCTGGCAGCAATTATGTCTGTGCATATGGCAAATAAGATCGTGGAGCCGATCAATAATGTAGATCTGGAGCATCCGGAAGAAAATCAGATTTATGAAGAAGTAGGACCGCTTCTCAGCAAGATTTACAAACAGAACCGACAGATCAAGAGTCAGCTGGAAGCAGCCCGACGGAATCAGGAAGAGTTTGGCATTATTACAGAAAACATGCAGGAAGGTCTTCTTGTTATTGACAGTTACACAATGATTCTTTCGGGCAATTCCAGCGCATGGAAGCTGTTTCAGTTAAAAGATCCAAAGATTGGTGACAGTGTGTACTCTCTGAACAGGAATGAAGATTTCCGTCTTTTGATCGAACAGGTACTGAAAGGACAACATGGAAGTATTATGCTTCATATGGGAAGTGAAGCCATTCAGATGATCGCAAACCCGGTAAACAGGGAACACAGAGTTGTGGGTGCGGTCATCCTTCTGATGAATGAAACGGAGAAGGTTGAGCGGGAACAGTTACGCAGAGAATTTTCTGCAAATGTATCTCATGAGCTGAAAACACCTCTGACTTCTATTTCTGGATTTGCAGAGATCATCCAGGACGGACTTGTCAAAGAAGAGGACATCAAGAAGTTTGCGGGCAGAATTTATAACGAAGCACAGCGTCTGATCACGCTGGTAGAAGATACGATCAAGGTTTCGCAGCTGGATGAGGGTGAAAATCCATATGAATGGGAGAAGTTGGATGCGTATACAATAGTGAAGGATGTCTGTGGCCGTCTGAGAGAAGTTGCAGAGAAGAAGAATGTACATCTCTATATAGACGGTGGCAAAACGATGTTTACGACGGTGCATCCAATTTTGGATGAGGTGATCTATAATCTATGCGACAATGGTATCAAGTATAATAAAGAGGATGGAACGGTAAGTATTCATCTTCGTGATCTGGGAGAAAATGTGGAGATTCGTGTCAAAGACAATGGAATCGGCATTCCGGGTGAAGACCAGAGCAGGGTATTTGAAAGATTTTACCGTGTGGATAAGAGCCATTCCAAGGCAATTGGCGGAACAGGACTGGGTCTTTCTATCGTCAAACACGGTGTGACCTTCCTTGGCGGTACACTGAAGATGGTCAGTGAGATTGGCAAAGGAACCGAGATCACGATGACATTTCCGAAAGAACGAAAGGCAGTTTGAAAGAGCAAAAAAGATGCTGACATGCAATGCACGCCAGCATCTTTTTTGTCGTTAATAACAATAGGCGCCCTCATAGCTGTTGCAGGATTCTTTCTTATGGGAAAGATCCTTGCAGGAACTGCAGTGATCACAGAATTCCTGCTCATAACAGGTGGCGCAGACACAATTCCCACAGTGGCTGCGGTCATAGGCCGGAGTACAGGTGTAGGGAAGAGCATCTTTTTTCGCTTTTTCTTCCATATACGATTCACCTCTCCTGAAGTTACCGTTCGTTTCGTTCACAGTAACTTGCTGATACATTTCTGATACTGATATTATATCGCTGTACTTCAGGAGATTCAAGAAAATAATGATAAAAATTATCAAATTTTCAGAAGAATTTGAATACTTTATTTCGCTTCCCAGCGGCCGGAAGCACCGCATGGAAGTACCAGCCCATTGGAAGTTACCGGGAGTCCGATTTCCTGGGAATCGACATGTCCGTCAAATTCTTTCAGCTCTGTAGCCAGCATATAAGTCAGCACAGCCGGAGCAAGTCCTGTAGTATAGGAGTTGATCAGGAAAAACAGCGGATTTGGACTTAAAAGCTTCACACACAGCTTGATGAGCGGATGAATTGCTTCTTCAATCTTCCAGATCTCACCTTTTGGTCCACGTCCGTAAGATGGTGGATCCATGATGATCGCATCGTAGTGATTTCCACGGCGGATCTCACGTTCTACAAATTTCACACAGTCATCTACCAGCCAGCGGATCGGCGCTTCAGAAAGCCCGGATGCAGCTGCGTTTTCTTTGGCCCAGGTAACCATACCCTTGGAAGCGTCTACGTGTGTAACCTGTGCACCGGCAGCGGCAGCGGCCAGAGTTGCACCGCCTGTGTAAGCAAAAAGATTCAGGACTTTGATCGGGCGTCCGGCTTTACGAATCTTATCACCGAACCAGTCCCAGTTGACAGCCTGCTCCGGGAAAAGCCCAGTGTGTTTGAAACTGAATGGTTTCAGATGGAAAGTAAGATCCTTGTAATGAAGATCCCACTGCTGCGGGAGATCAAAGAATTCCCATTCACCGCCGCCCTTTTTGCTTCTGTGGTAGTGAGCATTCATGTTTTTCCATCCACGGCTTATCTTTGGGGTGTCCCAGATCACCTGTGGGTCCGGGCGTACCAGCGTGTATTTTCCCCAGCGTTCAAGTTTTTCACCGCAGGAAGTGTCAATTACTTCGTATTCTTTCCAGTCATTTGCAATCCACATATATGATAACCTTTCTTTGATAACCTGATTTGTATATTCTGCTTATTTAGTATAGGTGAAAGCTCGAGATTCTGCAAGTTTTTTTATACGACGGGGACTTGACAATCAGTATTTTACCATACTAAAATATACAGGATAATGATTTAGCATAAAAGCTATATCAGAAAATCCATTATAAGATGAATGAATTTTGCCGGACAGTATTCTGGAAGCGGCACGAGGAGGACGAACAATGCAGAAATACAGTGAGATGAGCAAAGAACAGCTTCAGGCTGTCAAGAAAGAGCTGGATCAGCAGTATGCAGAAATCAAGGCACAGGGACTTGCCCTTGATATGTCACGTGGTAAACCGTCAGTTGATCAGCTGAATATTTCCATGGATATGATGGATGTTCTGTCAAGCAGCACAGACCTGAGATGTGAGACAGGCGTTGACTGTCGTAACTATGGTGTAATGGATGGTATTCCGGAAGCCAAACGTCTTCTCGGAGAAATTTCTGAGGTTGATCCGGAACACATTATTATTTATGGAAACTCCAGCCTGAATGTTATGTTTGATACTGTATCACGTTCCATGACCCACGGTGTTATGGGAAACACTCCATGGTGCAAGCTGGATAAAGTAAAATTCCTCTGTCCGGTTCCAGGATATGATCGTCACTTTAAGATCACAGAGTTCTTCGGAATCGAAATGATCAATGTCCCAATGTCACCGGAAGGACCGGATATGGATATGGTAGAAAAACTGGTAAGTGAAGATCCGGCAATCAAAGGTATCTGGTGTGTACCGAAATATTCTAACCCACAGGGATACACATATTCTGAAGAGACCGTTAAGCGTTTTGCAAATCTGAAACCGGCAGCACCGGATTTCCGTATTTACTGGGATAATGCTTACAGTGTACATCATCTTTATGATGACGAAAAAGACCAGGATTTCCTTCTTGAAATTTTGGATGAATGCGCAAAAGCCGGAAATCCGGACATGGTTTATAAATTTACATCTACATCCAAGATCAGCTTCCCGGGTTCTGGTATCGCAGCTCTGGCAGCATCTAAGGCAAACCTGGATGATATCCGCAAATACATTACCGTACAGACGATCGGACATGATAAACTGAATCAGCTTCGTCATGTAAAATTCTTCAAGGATCTTGAAGGTGTTCATGCACATATGAAAAAACATGCAGCAATCCTTCGTCCAAAGTTTGAAATGGTAGAGGCTACCCTTGAGAAGGAACTTGGCGGACTTGGAATCGGAGAATGGACAACACCAAAGGGTGGATATTTCATTTCCTTCGAATCCCTGGAAGGATGTGCAAAGAAAATCGTAGCAATGGCAAAAGAAGCCGGCGTCGTTATGACCGGAGCTGGAGCTACCTATCCATATGGAAAGGACCCGAAAGATAGCAATATCCGTATTGCACCGTCTTTCCCGCCAATTGATGAGCTTGAAAAAGCAGCACAGGTATTTGTCGTTTGTGTAAAACTTGCCAGCGTAGAGAAATTACTGGCAGAATAAAATTTCATATTTCCGAATGTTAAGGAGGCGCCATGGCGGAAGATAACAAGAGTATGGACAAAGGAAGAAGACTACTGATCGGTTTCATTATTGTACTGCTCCTGCTTACCGCAGGCGCCTACTTTTTTGGGGTTTACTATTTTACCGAACATTTTCTTCCTGGTTCACAGGTGAATGGTTTTAACTGTTCTTATATGACAGAGAAGGAAGCAGAGAACCTGCTGGAACAGAAGACAGGGGTATATGCACTGGCAGTACAGACCAGAGGAAATGGACAGGAAGCGATCACTGCGGATGAAATTCAATTGAAATATACATCTGACGGAAGTGTAAATAAATTGCTTCACAAACAGAATCGTTTTATCTGGTTCCTGGCATTCAGCCAGCAAAAGACTTATGAGCTGCCTTCTTCTGTGTCTTATGATGAAAATCTTTTTGAGCAGAAAATTGACAGTCTGAAATGTATGCAGGACAATGTAGAGCCTGTAGATGCTTATATCAATGAGATTGATGATGGATTTGAAGTGGTTCCGGAGATTGAGGGAACAAAAGTAGACCGTGATAAATTGATGGAAGACATCAAAAATGCCGTCACGACCGGAAGAACAGTTGCCAATCTGGAAGATGACGGATGTTACATCAATCCGACCGTGTATGCAGATGATCTGACAAAAGATTGTGAACAGATGAATGAACTTACGGATGTAGTCATTACTTATGATTTCAGTGACCGTAAGGAGACGGTAGACCGGTCCGTGATCAAAAACTGGCTGACAAAGGACGAAAATGATGATCTGGTACTGGACAAAGCGGTTATTGCAGATTATATTTCGGAGCTTGCGAAGAAGTATGACACTGTAGGCACAGAACGAACTTTTTCTACTTATGACAATCAGGAAATTACGGTATCCGGTGGAAATTATGGCTGGGTGATCGACCAGGAAAAAGAAACGGATGCATTATATCAGGATATCATGGACAAAAAGACAGAAGTACGGGAGCCTGTTTATGAGCAGGAAGCACAGAGTCGTAATGTAAATGATATCGGATATTCCTATATAGAAATTGACCTTACCCGTCAAAGAATGGTATTATATCAGAATGGATCCCCGATTGTGGATACTGGTTTTGCGGCAAGCAGCAGTACGCCGACAGGTGTTTACAGACTGGGTGACAAGCAGGAGTCTGCTTCTGTAGATTTCTGGATGCCTTTTACAGATAAACTTGGCATTTATGGTGATTCCGGGCTGGTCATTACAGGAACGGATGTGTCAGATGAAACTGGGGATTCTACCGATTTTGGAAGCTCAGAGGAGAGTGTGGATTTTGGCTCCTCAGACAGCTGGATGAGTACAGAAGGCTGTATAGTGCTGCCGGAAGAGCAGGCACAGACAATCTATCAGAATGTAGATTCTGGATTGCCGGTAGTCATATACTGATACCAGGGTGAAAAGGTCTGAATCCATGTGAGCTTGCTCGCAAATGGATGAGTTAGAATATTATGTGAGGATGATGAGAAAATGAAAATTGTTGTATTAGCAGGTGGAACCAGCACAGAAAGGGATGTTTCAATCGTATCTGGAACAGGAATCTGCGGAGCATTGAGACAGAAAGGACATCAGGCAATTCTGGTAGATGTTTTCTGTGGTCAGGAAGAGGTAAACTGGGAAGATCCGTTCCCGGCAGAATATGATGTGGAAAAAGCAGCAGCTTATATCAGAGGATTTAATCCGCAGATGGCTGAACTGAAAAAAACAAGAAAAGATTTCTTTGGACCGAATGTTATCGAACTCTGTAAAAAAGCAGATTTTGTTTTCCTGGGACTTCATGGAGCTAACGGTGAGGATGGTAAGCTGCAGGGTGCATTTGATCTGATGGGTATTCCATATACCGGAACCGGATATCTGAGCAGTGCCATGGCAATGGATAAAGGGGTGACCAAGGCAATGTTCCAGATGAGAGGCGTTCCGACTCCGGCAGGTAAGGCCATGAAGAAAAAGGATCGTGTGGAAACTCCACAGGAATTGGGAATGGATTTCCCGGTTGTTGTCAAGACATGCTGCGGTGGTTCCAGTATCGGTGTTTATATTGTTGATAATCAGGAAGATTACACGAAAGCACTGGATGGTGCATTCACTTATGAAAATGAAGTAGTTGTAGAGGAATTTGTAGAAGGTGTTGAATATACAGTTGCTGTTGTGGATGGCAAGGCATATCCGGTCGTTCAGATCGTTCCGGTACAGGGCTTCTATGACTATGAAAATAAATACAAACCAGGTGCAGTAAAAGAAACCTGTCCGGCACCGATCTCTGAAGAACTGACCAAACGTCTTCAGGACGCTGCTGTAGATGGTTATCATGCACTGGAGATGGAGAGCTATGCCCGTCTGGATTTTATTGTGACAAAAGATGAAAAAATCTATTGTCTGGAGGCAAATACGCTTCCGGGAATGACACCAACCAGCCTGATCCCGCAGGAAGCAGCGGTGCTGGGTATGGATTATCCGACACTGTGTGAAGAACTGATCAAAGTGTCTCAGAAAAAGTATGCTTAACAGACGAATATGTACCTGAATTGAGGTAACATATCAGGAGAGGAAATCAGAATGAAAAATCTTACTTTGAGAAATCTTACAAAAGTATGTAATGGCATCTGGCATGGCGACAATGCTCTGCTGGATCAGGAGATTTCTGCAATTACTACAGACAGCCGCAAGATTGAGAAAGACTGTCTGTTTGTGCCAATCGTGGGAGAGAGAGTCGATGCACACCGTTTTATTCCGGATGTGATGACGAAGGGAGCACTTGCAACACTTTCCGAGCGAGAACTGCCGGAGGCTGACTATGCATATATTCAGGTAGAAGCTTCTCTTCAGGCAGTTAAAGATATCGCAGAGTTTTATCTGGAACAGCTGCAGATTCCGGTTGTAGGTATTACGGGAAGCGTTGGAAAGACCAGCACCAAAGAAGTGATCGCATCTGTCCTGAAAGAAAAGTACCGCACTCTGAAAACACAGGGAAACTTTAATAATGAGCTCGGACTTCCTCTTACAGTATTCAGACTTCGTGATGAAGATCAGATTGCAGTTCTGGAAATGGGAATCAGTGATTTTGGCGAGATGGCTCGGCTGACAAAGATTGCAAAACCGGATACCTGTGTGATCACAAACATCGGTACCTGTCATCTGGAGAATCTGGGAGACAGAGACGGAGTCCTGAAAGCAAAGACAGAGATATTCCAGTCTATGAAGCCGAATGGACATATCGTTCTGAATGGTGACGATGATAAACTTATTACGGTCCGTGAGTACAATGGTGTGAAGCCAGTATTTTTTGGCTTGAACAGTGAACGTGATGTGTATGCCGATCAGATTGAAAGTAAGGGCCTGAAAGGGGTTGCCTGCCGTATCCATCTGGGAGAGGATGCTTTTGACGTACTCGTTCCGACTCCGGGAATACATATGGTCTACAATGCCCTGGCAGCTGCGGCTGTAGGACGAATTTATGGTCTGACGATCGAAGAGATCAGGAGAGGTATTGAAAGTCTTGAGACGATTCGAGGACGTTTCAAAATGATCGAGACAGATAAGTTCCTGGTCGTAGATGACTGCTACAATGCGAATCCGGTTTCCATGAAGGCATCTTTGGATGTCCTGTCTAAGGCAGGGGGACGAAAGATAGCGGTTCTTGGAGATATGGGTGAATTAGGCGAGGATGAAAAACAGCTTCATTATGAAGTGGGAACCTATGCCGGAACACTGCCGATTGATTTGTTATTCTGTGTTGGAACATTATCCGGGAAACTGGCAGAAGGAGCGAAGAAACAGAATCCGGCTCTGACCGTAAAACATTATGCAACCCGTGAGGAGATGACAGAAGAACTTCTTGCTACCGTAAAAGAAGGAGATACTGTTTTAGTCAAGGCATCCCATTTTATGGAATTCCCGAAAGTGGTGGCAGCATTAACCGAAGCATAAGAAAATGTTTTTTTAAATGGTAAATACAGGAAGTGTTTGATAATAATATAGAAAAATGAAAAAAGAAACTGTAACTTTGAAGTATAGTCATCAAAGCTACAGTTCCTTTTTTATCAATATTTGCGGTTTAAAGATATTTCCGGTTATCTGCAACCTTTGGTGGGT
>ENA-OPWC01002560-OPWC01002560.1-human-gut-metagenome-genome-assembly--contig:-NODE-2560-length-9957-cov-3.694809_pt1 | contig 9957 bp, 8 predicted proteins | sample MGYA00241504_ERZ502000 | MGnify/ENA primary metagenome ERZ502000 (study PRJEB25962, sample SAMEA2042005) | human gut metagenome | biome: human gut; feature: human-associated habitat; material: faeces...
ACCGTGGATTTCCGGCATATATAGATCAATGGAAACAATATTACCGGGTGATTTCCGGAGAATATGATATGCTGGACGAAGCAGTGGCGGCACAGAGAAGACTCAAGAGAGCCGGATTTGAGACGCTTTTGATACAATAATCATTCAGGTACTCGCTTTGAGCCAACGCCCAGACTAAAATTGTTCAGGTGCTCATTCAGAGCCAGCCTCCCAACTAAAATTATTCAGATACTCGCCCAGAGCCAACGTCCAAACTAAAGAGCAATTGTGACGTGTGGCGTATCCGCCAGATAGAATTTCAAAATCAGATATAGAAATGCAAGCATTTCTAATCTGATTTATGAAATTCTGCCTGGCTCTGAACAGTTACATATTAGCTTTAATCTTCTCAATCATCTCTGCATATTCAGCATCTGTAAGATACTTCTTATCTGGGTTCATAAGGAATACGCCACCCCATTCGAACTCGTCCTTATACTTAGGGCAGAGATGGAAATGAAGGTGATGACCTGTATCACCATATGCACCATAGTTAACCTTATCTGGGTGGAAAGCAGCCATGATAGCTCTTGCTACTCTTGCAACATCCTCAAAGTAAGCAGCTCTCTCTTCTGCAGTTAACTCGTTCATATCACCAACATGCTTCTTATGTGCTACGATACATCTTCCAGGATGACTCTGCTCCTTGAACAGATATACCTTTGATGTCTCAAGCTCACATATCTTAATACCAAACTTAGCTACGAGGTCACCCTCTACACAATATGCACAATTCTGATCTACCATAATCGTATCCTCTTTTCTATAACCAAATATAACTCATGCTTCTATATTGCCGGGTTTGAACAGATACAATCTATTCAAACCCGTATGTAATTGGCATGTTCTCATGCCAATTGCATTATTACATTGCATCTTTAATTGAGAAGCTGATTCTTCCCATCTTATCCTTACCCATACACTTGCACTTTACATGATCGCCAAGTGTAAGAACATCTTCAACATGGTTGATTCTCTCATTAGAAATCTTAGAAATGTGAACCATTCCTTCCTTGCCAGGAGCAAACTCTACGAATGCACCAAATTCCTTAATGCTTACAACCTTACCTTCATATATCTTGCCTTCTTCGAAGTCTTCTACAATAGTCTTGATATACTTCATAGCCTTATCCATTCCTGCCTGCTCAACACCACATACAGAAACGAATCCATCATCAGTAATATCAATCTTGACACCGCACTCATCAATGATTGCGTTGATTGTCTTACCACGCTGTCCAACTACTTCGCCAATCTTAGCAGGGTCAATAGATGTCTGAATAATCTTAGGCGCATACTCACCAACAGTCTTTCTAGGCTCAGCAATAGCAGGCTTCATACATGTATCCATGATGAAAAGTCTTGCTTCTCTTGTTCTTCTTATAGCCTCTTCAACGATTGGTCTTGTAAGACCGTGAATCTTAATATCCATCTGTATAGCTGTAATACCTTCTGTTGTACCTGTTACCTTGAAATCCATATCTCCGAAGAAATCTTCAAGTCCCTGGATATCAGTAAGTACAATATAATCATCATCTGTCTCGCCTGTAACAAGACCACATGAAATACCGGCTACCATTCTCTTAATAGGAACACCTGCTGCCATAAGTGACATACAAGATGCACATGTTGAAGCCATTGATGTAGAACCATTAGATTCAAATGTCTCAGAAACGGCACGGATTGCATATGGGAACTCTTCCTCTGATGGAAGAACAGGAACAAGTGCCTTCTCAGCTAATGCTCCATGTCCGATTTCACGACGTCCTGGTCCTCTTGATGGCTTAGTCTCACCTACAGAGTATGAAGGGAAATTATAGTGATGTATGTATCTCTTAGTAGTTACATTTTCATCAAGACCATCAACCTTCTGTGCCTCTGATAAAGGTGCAAGAGTAACAACATCACAGATCTGTGTCTGTCCTCTTGTAAACATTGCAGAACCATGAACTCTAGGAATAATATCAACCTCAGCTGCAAGTGGTCTAATCTGGTTAATAGCTCTTCCGTCCGGTCTCTTGTGATCCTTTAAGATCATCTTACGAACAGTCTTCTTCTGGTACTGGTAAACAGCTTCACCAAGAACTGCAAGCCATTCCTCATTATCTGCAAATGCTTCCTTCATCTTCTCAGTTACAGCATCAATATTCTTCTCTCTTGTCTGCTTGTCATCTGTGAATACAGCAACTTCCATCTCTTCTGGAGATACAACCTGCTTCATAGCCTCAAACATCTCTGCAGGAACAGCACAGCTTACATAAGAATGCTTTTCCTTGCCAACCTCAGCAACAATCTTATCAATAAATGCAATGATTGTCTGGTTGATATCATGAGCCTTATATATAGCCTCAATCATCTTGTCTTCTGGAATCTCATTAGCTCCTGCTTCAATCATAATAACCTTCTGCTTAGTTGAAGCAACTGTAAGCTGAAGATCTCCATCCTGCCACTGTGCCTGAGATGGGTTAACGATGAATTCTCCATCAATCATACCAATCTGTGTTGTAGCACATGGACCGTCAAATGGAATATCAGAAATAGATGTTGCAATAGCAGAACCAATCATAGCAAGTAATTCTGGTCTGCAATTCTCATCAACTGACATAACCATGTTATTAAGAGTAACATCATTACGATAGTCCTTAGGGAATAATGGTCTCATAGGTCTGTCGATAACTCTTGATGTAAGGATAGCATTCTCAGATGCCTTACCTTCTCTCTTGTTAAATCCACCAGGAATCTTTCCTGCTGCATACATCTTCTCTTCATATTCAACGCTTAATGGGAAGAAATCAATTCCTTCTCTTGGTTCTTTAGATGCTGTTGCTGTTGAAAGAACAACAGTATCACCATAATGCATTAATGCAGCACCGTTAGCCTGTGCACACACTCTGCCGATATCAACTCTTAAAGTTCTTCCGGCGAGTTCCATTTCATACTGTTTAAACATATGAACTCCTTCCATAAAAAATATATATTTAACAGAAGGTCCGAAACAACTGAAAAACACACCATAAACTACCGCCATGGTATACATTTCAGTGGTCTCGGGGTATCCCTTCTGCCATTAACAACGCAATAGGGCGGAGTTATACACTCCGCCCTGATTAATTACTTTCTTAAGCCTAAACGCTCAATAAGATTTCTGTAAGATTCAATATCTGTATCCTTAAGATATGCAAGTAAAGCTCTTCTCTTACCAACCATCTTAAGAAGACCTCTTCTTGAGTGGTGATCCTTCTGGTTAACCTTAAGATGTTCTGTTAACTCAGCGATTCTTTCTGTTAAGATAGCTACCTGAACTTCTGGAGAACCTGTGTCTCCTGGCTTTCTTCCATAAGTAGCAATGATTTCTGCTTTCTTTTCCTTAGATATCATGTCTAAATCCTCCTAAATATTAATCTCCTGCCACTAAGCTTCAGGTCGGAGTGTCCTATAGCTGGGTGACGGCTCATACTTGATTATTGTAACACAGGCATTAAACCTTTGCAAGTATTAATTATCCAATAAGAAACATATTTCTTGCAAAATCCGAATCTGCCGCAATCTGTCTCTTCAACCCTTCTACATCTTCAAACTTCATCTCTGGTCTTATAAAATGTATGAATTCAACATCAACCTTCTTGCCATACACATCCTTGTCAAAATCAAAAAGAAATGTCTCAACACTTATCTCCGGTGCATCACTTACTGTAGGCTTAGTTCCTAAGTTAGTAACCCCGTAGAATTTTTCACCATCTATAGTCGTCTGGGTAGCATATACTCCATTAGGTGGCAGGAGCTTATACTCCGTCGGATATATGTTAATAGTAGGGAAATCAAGCTTCCGTCCAAGCTGGTTTCCTATCGAAACCACACCTGTAACATTAAACGGTCTGTTAAGAAGAACATTTACCGTTTCCATATGGCCAACCTTTAATTCTTCTCTTATATATGTACTGCTGATTTCCTTATCCTGATATTTTTCCTTTTCAACAATAATAGTTGTAAAACCAAGTTCTTTTCCTGCTTCCACAAGCATTACTGCATCACCTGCCCTGTCTTTTCCAAAACGGTAATCAGTACCTACAACAACATACTTTGCATGCAGCTTATCAATAAGAATCCTGCATATAAAATCTTCAGGTTCCATATGCATGAATTCATCTGTAAACGGATATTCAATCTCAACATCTATACCAAAATTCTCACACAGTCTGCGTCTTTCACTGCTTGTAGATATAAAATGCTGATACTTCTGTGGACATATTGAAAGCGGCAGGCTGTCAAATGTAAACAAAACTGCAAGCAGATTCTCCTCATCCGCTTTCTTCCTTACAATCTCAATAAGCTTCTGATGTCCTGTATGAATTCCATCGAACTTTCCTAATGTAACTGCACTTTTCTTATTTAATTGAAAATCATCTGTTCCATGAATGTATTCCAAAGATGATCACGCCCCTTTACTTGTTGTCTTCGTAAAATATCTTAACCGGATAAAGCACTTCATCTCGAAATTCATATACGCCGATAAAGCATTTATCAGAATCATACACTCTGTATTTCTCGTTATCATTGATTGCGACATCTGCAGGTATCTGTTCTCTTGACAGCTTATTGCCATTGTGAAGATACCGGCTGTATTCTTCTGCAAATGTTATCTCCTGATAATCACTGAATATCTTATCTATGCCAGTTATCCTGTCTTCTATTTCACCCTTTAACACAAGAGCCGATATCTGGTTAAGTGTAAGTGTATCATCAAGCATGAATTCACCTACCCGCGTTCTTGTAAGCTTCATCATACATGCTCCACACCCAAGCTTCTTACCTATATCATCACATAATGACCTGATATAAGTCCCCTTCGAGCAGTCAACAGTAATAGTAACTGTTTTCTGTTTATCCGAAAGATTGATATCATTCACCCTTAATGTATTAATATGGACAGTTCTTGGTTTTCTTTCAATCTCAATACCTTTTCTTGCAAGCTCATAAAGCTTCTGTCCATTATACTTTAAAGCTGAATACATAGGCGGTATCTGTTCATACTCACCTATGAATTCATTACATGCTTTAAGGACATCCACTTCACTCACATTAACCTCTGACTGGGCAACAATTTTCCCTGATATATCAAGAGTATCTGTCGTTGTGCCAAGAAGCATTACAGCCTCATAAGTCTTTCCCCAGTCAGTTATAAGGTCACACAGCTTTGTAGCCTTACCGATGCACACAGGAAGCACCCCGACCGCATCAGGGTCAAGCGTGCCTGTGTGACCAATTTTTTTAGTTTTAAGTATTCCACGAAGCTTTGCAACTACATCATGAGATGTAAATCCCTGCTCCTTATATACATTTAAAACACCATTCATGCATTATCCTCATTATACTGCTGCTCAATCATTTCGCCAATCTTATTAACGATACTGTGGACATTGCCCTTAGCAGAGAATCCTGCTGCCCTCACATGTCCTCCACCGCCAAATGCTGTGGCAATTCTTGCAACATCAATCATTTTCTTTGAACGAAGACTTACTTTGTATTCGTCCTTATCTGTTTCATAAAGGAATATAGCCACTTCAACTCCGTCTGTTAAGCGTAACTGCTCAATAATTCCACCAAGTTCTTTGCCAGTGACACCATAGAAATTCATTTCTTCAATAGATACACTTGAAAATATACATCTGCCATCATAAAACAACACACTTTCAAGCAAAGCTCTTCCAAGAATCTGGTTCTGGATATAACTCTTCTTATAAAAGCTGTTATCGATAATGTCAGAATAATCAATTCCCATCTCCATCATCTTTCCAGCTATATCCATTGTCCTTCTTGATGTACAGCTGTACTTAAACACACCTGTATCATGGATTATTCCTGTATATATGCACTCTGCAACATTTTTATCGACCTTATCATCGTCAAATGTTGTATAGAGAACTTCACATGCCGAACTTGACTGTGGCTCTACATAATTAACATCAGCAAATGAATTATTGCTTATATGATGATCTATGCAGATAGTCTTATCAGCATTTTCAAAGCAGCTCATAAATGGTTCAATTCTATCCATTGAACTGCAGTCAAGTACTACGAATAAATCAAAATGCTTATCCTCGGCCTCATGCTTAATATCATTAATACCAGATAGATAATTAAATTCATCTGACGGCTTTTCAAGATAAACAGTAACCTCGCACTCAGGAAGATTCTTCCTGATATAATTATATAAACCTAATGTTGAACCAACACAGTCACCATCAGGACGGATATGTCCTGTGATACCTATAACCTTTGCATGTCCGATTTCTTCAATAATATTCATGACTAACCTCTTTATTCTGTCTCGTCTTCAACCTCAACGTGCATCTTATTATCATGTTCTGTAACTTCATCAATAAGCTTAGACATATTAATACCATACTCAATTGACTGATCAAGAATGAATCTTATTTCAGGAGTATTTCTTAAATTGACAGTTCTTGCAAGCTGTCTTCTTATATATCCTTCTGCACTCTTAAGACCTGTAATGGTATCCTTCTGTGATTTTTCATCACCAAGAACACTTATATATGCCTTACATGTCTTAAGGTCAGGAGCGACCTCAACCGCTACAACCGAAGTCATAGGGTTGATTCTAGGGTCTTTAATCTCACTTCTGATTATATTACTTAATTCTTTCAATACCTCGCCGTTAATACGGGTATTCTTCACACTATTTTTACGCATATATTCTCCAAATAAAAACTAAATCCTATCTTGGCACTTCAACCATGATATGTGCTTCAATCATATCCTCTGGCTGGATATCATTGAACTTTTCAAATACCATACCACACTCAGTACCTGCCTTGATTTCCTTAACCTCATCCTTGAAGTGCTTAAGAGATGCGATAGGTCCTTCATAAACCTTCTCACTTCCTCTTGTTATACGGACAACAGAATCTCTTGTAATTCTTCCCTCTTCAACGATACAGCCGGCAATATTACCAACTCCTGAAGCCTTGAATATCTGCATGATTCTTGCATGACCGATAATCTTTTCTTCATAGATAGGCTCAAGCATACCCTTAAGGGCTGCCTCAACATCTTCAATAGCATTGTAGATAACGCTGTAAAGTCTTAAATCTACCTTTTCTCTCTCTGCAACAATTCTTGCCTGATTATCAGGCTTAACGTTAAATGCAATGATAATAGCATTAGAAGCTGATGCAAGTACTACATCGGATTCATTAACATTACCAACACCACCATGAATTACCTTAACAACAACCTCATCATTAGAAAGTCTTACAAGACTTGACTTAACAGCCTCAACAGAACCCTGTACATCAGCCTTGATGATAATATTAAGTTCCTTCATATTACCAGCCTGAATCTGTTCAAAGAGTGCATCAAGAGATACCTTATGCTTAGTATCATCAAGAAGCTTCTTTCTTCCCTCGCTGATAAATGTCTCTGCTGTGCTTCTTGCTTCCTTCTCAGAATCTGCAGCCATAATGATTTCACCTGCATTAGGAACATCATTAAGACCAAGAATCTCAACCGGAGTAGATGGTCCGGCAACCTTTACTCTGTTACCCTTATCATCAATCATGGCTCTTATCTTACCATAGCAAGAACCTGCTGATACAGCATCTCCCACATGAAGAGTACCCTTCTGTACAAGGATAGATGCTACAGGACCACGTCCCTTATCAAGCTCAGCCTCAATAACAATACCTCTTGCCTTTCTGTCAGGGTTAGCCTTAAGCTCATTAACCTCTGCTGTAAGAAGAATCATATCAAGAAGCTCATCAATACCCTGCTTAGTATGTGCTGATACTGGAACAAATGTAGTAGAACCACCCCAGTCTTCTGCAATAAGACCATACTCAGTAAGCTCCTGCTTAACCTTCTCGATATTAGCATTAGGCTTATCAATCTTATTGACAGCAACAATAATCTCAACACCTGCTGCCTTTGCATGGTTAATAGCCTCAATTGTCTGTGGCATTACACCATCATCTGCAGCTACAACAAGAATAGCAATATCTGTAGCCTGAGCACCACGCATTCTCATAGCTGTAAATGCTTCATGACCCGGAGTATCAAGGAATGTAATCTTCTCACCGTTTATCTCTGTCACATAAGCACCTATGTGCTGTGTAATACCACCTGCTTCTCTTGAAGTAACGCTTGTTTCTCTGATAGCATCAAGAAGTGATGTCTTACCGTGGTCAACGTGACCCATTACACAGACTACAGGAGGACGCTTAACCATAAGGTTCTCATCTTCCTCATCCTCTTTGAGGATTTCGGCTATCATATCAACCTTTTCTTCCATCTCTGCAATACAGTTATATTCAAGTGCAATCTCTTCTGCCTCTTCAAATGTTATCTCCTGGTTAAGAGTTACTACCTGACCACGCATAAAGAGGTTTTTGATAACCGTTGAAGGAGTTACTTTCATTATATCAGACAACTCTTTTATTGTCATCTTTTCAGGAAGTGTGATTGTACGGATTCCATCTTCCGGCTCCTGTGGTTTTGCTACAGGTTCAGGCTTGATAAATGCTCCCTTGCGGTTAGGGTCTTTCTTCTTATTTTTTCTGCTCTGCTCAAACATTTCATCATCATCCATGCCTCTTGTTCTGTCCTTGCCGTATTTCTGTTTGGCACTCCTTGAATCCTTGTTTGCTCTCTGCTGTCTTGACTGTTTAACCTCAGATTTCATTGAATCCATTGGCATAGCTGCGCCTCTTGAAAATCCGCCGCCCTGATTTCTGTTTCTGTTATCACGGCTTCCATTATTTCTGTTGTCTCTGTTTCCGCCGTTTCTATTATCTCTATTGTCACGATTTGAGCCGTTTCTGTTATCGCGGTTTCCATTATTTCTGTTTCCACCGTTTCTATTATCTCTATCTCTATTGTCACGGTTTGAGCCGTTTCTGTTATCCCTGTTATCACGACTCTGACTGTTTCTGTTGTCTCTCTTTTCTTCCTGCTGATTGTCAGACTTCTTTTCTTCCTTTTTATCCTCTGATGCACTCTTTACTTCAGATTTTTTCTCCGGCTCAGCTTTCTTTACCTCTTTTTTAACTACTTCTTTTTTCTCTTCTTGCTTCACAGTTTCCTCTTTTCCCTTTTCTTCTGTTTCCTGCATTTTATTTTCTTCTGTCTCAGCTGCTACAGTTTTTTCCTGCCCCTTTTCACTTTTTGTATCTTTATTTTCTTCAACCGTATTTTTTACTTCCGGCTTAACTTCTTCTTTTTTTGCCTTTTCTTTAACTGCCGCTTTCTCACTTGCAGAAGTATTTTCAGCTTTTTCCTCCTTTTTCTTTGGAGTTTCTGCCTTCTTTGTATCTTTCTTCTTCTGTGATAAGACCACGTTTGTACTGTTTTGTAATTCTGTCTACTGTATCCTGAGCTGCTTTGATCATTGCAGGTTTCTCTGGTGGAACCGTCATATCGGAAATGGATACGGTCATCGCTGCTCTTGTGGAATATTTGTAACCCATAGCTTTTACAGCATCCAGAACTTCTGCTGTCTTGGTAGCACCATGGATATTGATTACTTTTTCAAGAATCTGTTTGTTCTGTTTCTTGGCAACAAGGAAATCTACTTCCAATTTTAATTCATTGCCAGGAATGCTTCTGTCAACAAATCCTAAATCCTGAGGAATGATCTCATTGAAGATGAAACGTCCTAATGTGGACTCAACAACTCCTGTGATTTCTTTTCCATCCGGCATTGTCTTTGTCATACGGACTTTGATTCTGGAGTGAAGTGTTACTGCTCCGTTCTCGTATGCAAGGATTGCTTCGTTGACACTCTTGAAGATCTTGCCCTCTCCCTTAGCTCCCGGTCTCTCCTGTGTTAAGTAGTAGATACCAAGGACCATATCCTGTGAAGGAACTGCTACAAGACCACCGTCAGATGGTTTTAACAGGTTG